>LULR01000022.1_pt1 | contig 61854 bp, 56 predicted proteins | sample 729471 | NCBI WGS metagenome assembly LULR01 (sample SAMN03860284, study PRJNA289734) | marine metagenome | biome: seawater column; feature: ocean; material: water; isolation source: Red Sea water column Station 108 - depth 500m | place: Saudi Arabia: Red Sea | collected 2011-10-15 | depth 500 m
ATATTAAATTATAATTTACTCACGAATTCAGCAAAAAATGCATGCAGAAATAGTTTCCCTGAAAATGTGATACTAACTTTCCGGTCTAAAAAATCACTTCGACCGGGAAGAAGCAATTTGCTAAATAACAGGACTAGATGTTACTTGCGACGCCAGTCAGCAATATTCCAAAGTTCTGAATCCCATTCATTCATCCGGGGTCCAGTAATACTGTTGGAATGTGCCGAAACTCCTCCACGATGAATGAGAGGAATCATTGCATAATCCTGCATCAGCATATCATTCATTTCTTTCGCGAGCCGAATACGATCCTTTATGGCTGCCGTTTTTGACATTTCCGCAGAAAGAGCGTCATAGGCAGCATTGCACCAGCGAGGCATATTGTTTCCACCCCATTTATTCCTTTTTTGCGCCATTTCCTTACAAGTCCAATTTGACATGTAGGTTTCCGGATCTGTACCACTGAAAGTGTTTGTGTACATTTCGATATCCGCAAAGAATTTTTGATAGGTGTCAGGACTTCCAACATCACCACCAAAGAACACAGACGCGCTAATATTACGAAGTTCTGTTTCTACACCAATCTGCTTCCACATCTCCTTAATGAAGGCCTGAGTAGCCTGTCGCACAGAGTTGGTAGAAGTTTGATAAAGAATAGAAATCCGGACTCCACCTTTTTGGCGGATACCATCAGAACCACGCTTCCATCCAGCAGCATCAAGCAGTCTGTTTGCTTCAGCAATGTTTTGCGTCTTGCATTCATCGTTTGCTGTTGAGGCATAAATGGCCGGTGCAGGTAGAACGTTGCAGCTTATTTTTCCTGCTTGACCGTAGCCTGCATCAACAAGAATCTGGCGATCTATAGCCAGTGAAAGTGCTCGGCGGACGTTATAGTCTGAAAGGAAAGGATGTGCATTTCGGTTGTTGTTTCCACCTATATATTCAGAGCGGTCTTCCCCAAGTGCCGGACTTGGATTTGTAAAATTTACCATCAGCCTTTCTACAGCAGTTCCGAAAGCTGAGACAACAGTTCCCTTTCCGGCCTGCGCCATTTTAGAAAGGATTTCCGGTTCAACCTGCAGGTTCCAGGCATAATCCATTTCACCGGTTTCCAGCACGGCACGGGCTGCTGAGGTGGCATCACCTCCACCTTTGAAAACCAGTTTATTGAAAGCAGGTTTGCTGGCATCACGATAATTGGGATTAGCCTCAAAAACAATCACATCATTAGGTTTGAAATCCACGACTTTGAAAGGACCAGTTCCAATAGGATAAAAATTCTGCTTGGTACACTCCTGCGCCTTAGCTCCCTGACATCCGTCAAACTGTGCCTTTTGCAGGATTGGTGAGTTGTAACCCACAAATGTTGCATAAGGAAAAGGCTTTGGCACAGTAAACTGGATTTTGACAGTGTTGCTTCCAATAGCCTTGACTGACTGGATATCCTTGTAGTAATTGGTTGATGTACATCCCGTATCCGGATTGGTGCAGTACTCATAAGTGAACACTGCATCATCTGCGGTAAGGGCTGAACCGTCTGACCACTTGATACCTTTTTTAATTTTCCAGGTAATTGAAGTCAGGTCCTTGGAAACGCCGCCGTTTTCTACTGTAGGAATTTCCTCAGCGAGCCAAGGCAGCATATTACCTTTTTCGTCGTAGCGAGCTAGTGGCTCCAAAACAACAGAGGAGGCTTCAAGTTCCTTTGTTCCTCCAGAAAGATTGGGGTTCATGGTTGATGGTGCCTGCCAGTAAAGCAGGTTTAGTTGACCGTCACTGCCGCGTCCGGCCTGTACGGAACTTGCTAAACCCAGCGCTACTGCGAGGGTTATGATGGTAGTAATGATTTTCTGCATAGTTTTTCCTCATTCAGAATGTTTATGTCAGCTGAGTTATTTTACTGACGGGATACAGCATACCGAACCACTCGGTAGTACTGACAAAGGCTTCGACTGTTAAGAGCAGAAACCCTTTTTTCACTTTTTGTACTATGATAAACAAGAAAATCACAGGTACAAAAAGTTGGAGCATTATACTAAATGTAAAGAAAAAGTCAACTATTCATTTAATTATTACACCAAATGACAGGCTACACTATGATCCGGAGAGACCTTTCTCCATTCCGGAGAAACTTTGAAGCAGTTTTCCTCTGCAATTGGGCATCTGGTGCTGAAGTGGCAGCCCGACGGTGGATTGGCCGGACTCGGCACATCACCAACAAGGACTGTATGTTTACGTTTTCGTTCCAAAACTGGATCGTGTATTGGAACAGCCGAAAGCAGTGCTTTCGTATATGGATGCAGCGGCTTGCTGTAAAGCACCTGACTGGGAGCAAGCTCAACAATCCGTCCCAAATACATCACTGCCACGCGGTCAGCAATGTGACGAATCATACTTAAGTCATGTGAAATGAACAGATAAGTAAGACCGAATTTTTCCTGTAAATCCTCCAGCAGATTGATGACCTGTGCCTGGATTGAAACATCCAGCGCCGCGATAGGCTCATCACAGATAATGAAATCAGGACTGAGAGCCAGGGCGCGTGCGATGCCGATGCGCTGGCGCTGTCCCCCTGAAAATTCATGAGGATACCGATTAGTGACATTGTGATTAAGTCCTACTGAATGCAGCAGGTGTTCTACCCGCTCCCGACGCTCTTTGCCTTTGAGTTGTTGATGCTCAAACAACGGTTCACTTATAATGCTTCCAACGGTCATTCTTGGATTAAGGCTGTCTTGAGGATCCTGAAAAATCATTTGCATTTGAGGGCGCTGTTTGCGCAAATCTTCCTTGCTGATGGATGTAAGTTCATGCTCTTTAAAATAAACTTTTCCCGCAGTGGCCTGCAGCAGCTGCAGGATAACCCTGGCTGCGGTTGATTTTCCACATCCGCTTTCACCCACAAGTCCCAAAGTTTCCCGTTCCTTGATATCAAACGTAATTCCGTCAACGGCCTTTACACTGCCAACTTCTCTGCGAAAAATTCCGTGAGTAATCGGAAAATGTTTTACCAGGCCATCAACTTTGAGCAGAGTTTTATTTGCTGATTTTGTCATGAGTCATTACCGGAATCAGGATTCCACCAGCAGGCAACATTATGATTATTATTTCTGCTGGTTAAGACAGGGTTTTCGTGTTTACATCGTTCAAGCACCCGATTACAGCGCGGTGCGAAAGGACAACTTCGGGGTACCTGATACAGACTTGGAGGCTGGCCTTTGATGCTTTCCAAACGTTCTGCACGTTTCCCTTCCAGGTTCGGCAAAGTTTTAAGCAAATCCTGAGTATAAGGGTGCTTTGGCTTTGCATAAAGCTCATTTACTGGAGCTTCTTCTACTATGTAACCTCCGTACATTACAGCTACTCTATCTGCTATTCCTGCAACCACACCAAGATCATGAGTAATCCAGATGATCGCCATGCCGAGCTCTTCCCGCAGCCTTTTTACGATTTCCAGTATCTGTGCCTGTATAGTTACATCCAGCGCGGTTGTGGGTTCATCGGCAATCAGAATTTGGGGATCACATGCCAGGGCAATGGCAATCATCACCCTTTGACGCATTCCTCCGGAAAACTGGTGAGGAAAGTCATTCATGCGACTTTTTGCCATTGGGATACCCACAAGATCAAGCAGTTCAATGGCTCTTATACGAGCATTCTTACGGCTCAATCCAAGGTGTTCACGCATCGGCTCAGTCAGCTGGTAACCGATTGTCAGTACAGGATTAAGAGAGGTCATTGGATCCTGAAAAATAAATCCAATTTTTCCTCCGCGGATTTTTCTCAGTTTTTCCAGGTCCAGCTTTAGTAGATCCTCTCCATCAAATGTAGCTTTTCCAGACACAATTTCCGCAGGCGGCATAGGCAGAAGTTTAAGCAATGACATCATCGTGACACTTTTTCCAGCACCGCTTTCTCCAACTACACCCAGCAACTCACCTTTTTTAAGCTCGAAGCTGATGCCATTTACAGCATGGACAATACCCTCTTGGGTACGGAAACAAGTAGCAATATTTTCTACCTGGAGTATGGAATGTTGGCTTAACACCGAAATAGGAATCTGGTAAGTTTGAAGGTATAGATCTTTATTAATTTGAAAAAAAGTCTATTCTTATCTCTTTATATGTCAAGAATATTGTGGCTATCCAAAAAAAGTTAAACCTTTTTTACAAAAATTCTATATTATTTACGATTGACAACAATTAAATTTTCAGAGAAAATGGTATGGTTTTTTACCATGCTCTTTTTAACAAAAAATATCAGTCGGACCCATTTGATGGGATGGCATCCTGATAGTTTTACGTTGGAATGAGGAGTGGTAAAGAAGCATTTCAATAATTTTTATTTCTATAGTTCTCCAAAGATGCCATCTGAGCGGAACAGGAAAACATGCCAGGAAAATCTACTATAAAACATAAAGTCTGCCGCGCATTGGGCGTCAATTTGATTGGGACTCCAAGCGCCGCGCTTACTTTAAGCCGACGTCCGAATCGTCCGGGACAGCATGGCGCAGGCCGTCAGGCAAAAATATCTCCCTTCGGTCAACAATTAAAAGAAACTCAAAAGCTGAAAGCATTTTACGGAATCAGTTCCAAGCAGCTGCGCCGTTACTACGAACACGCGGCTAAAGTCCGCAAGCAGACAAACGTAGCGCTGGTCCAAAGTCTTGAAACACGACTGGACAACATGGTGTATCGTATGGGATTCGCGGGCACACTGCGCGCGGCCAGACAGATGGTTGTGCACTGTCACATCACCGTAAACGGCAGAAAAGTCAACAAACCCGGATTTCAAGTGAAGCCGGGTGACAATATACAATTAAGAGAGAAAAGCCAAAAGGTGGACAGATACAAGGATTGGTTTAATTTCTTTGAGCAAAAATTAGCTTATATTCAGCGCGACAGCAAGAAATTTTCCGGCTCACTTGTGGAGGTTCCGGAACGCGAGGAAATTCCCATCGATGTTGAAGATCACCTTGTAGTGGAGTTCATGGCACGCTGATTCAAAACAAGTAACAGCCGGCTACCATTACGGCTATCCGGCAGCAAACGCTGGCATGAAAAACCAGTCCCGCCTCCTTCCCCCGAACATTGGTTCATTGAAAATATATACCTGCTTATAAATTATCGAAGCATGAAAAACTCTAAGCAAATACGACAGGAATTCATCACTTTTTTTGAAGAGCGCGGTCATCGTTTTGTGCGCAGCTCTCCGGTAGTTCCAAATGACGACCCGACTCTGCTTTTTTCAAATTCCGGAATGGCGCAGTTTAAAGACGTGTTTTTAGGAACAGGTATCCGTGACTATAACCGTGCGGTTAACTCACAAAAATGCATCCGGGCCAGTGGGAAACATAATGACCTGGAAGATGTCGGATATGACAATTACCACCATACTTTTTTTGAGATGCTCGGTAACTGGTCGTTCGGAGACTATTTCAAAAAAGAGGCGATAGAATGGGCATGGGAATTAATGATTGAAGTATGGGGGCTACCTAAAGAAAAAATGTGGGCCACAGTTTTTGCCGGTGGAGATGGTGTTGAAGCAGATGAAGATGCAGAAAACCTCTGGAAAACCTGTACCGACATTAATCCAGCGCAGGTGCTGCGTTTCGACAAGCATGACAACTTCTGGGAAATGGGTGAGGTCGGTCCATGCGGTCCATGTTCTGAACTGCATATTGATTTAGGAGAGGGTACATGTCCACTTTCAGATGAGCATGAGTGTGCTGTCAACCTCGAAGGATGCTGGCGTTTTGTGGAGTTGTGGAACCTGGTTTTCATGCAGTATCAGCGTTTCCCGGACGGTCATCTGGAAGAGCTTTCAGCTCAGCATGTGGATACGGGTATGGGACTGGAGCGAATTTGCCGTGTTCTGCAGGAAGTTGATTCAAATTACAGCACTGATCTGTTTGTACCGATATTGGATAAAATCAGTGAAGTCACAGAACAGACTGATTCCGGAGGAGAAGTAAGTGTGGCATATCGAGTAATTGCCGATCATCTGCGTTCGCTTAGTTTTGCTGTGGCTGACGGTGCACTGCCTTCCAATGAAGGCCGCGGATATGTTCTGCGTCGTATGCTGCGCAGGGCTACACGCTTCGGAAGAGTTTTAAACATGCATGAACCGTTTATTTATAAACTGGTGCCAACTCTGGCTGAAGTGATGGGAGATGCTTTTCCGGAAATAAATAAACAGCAGAATCATGTGCAAAACGTGATTAAGGCAGAAGAGAACAGTTTCGGTTTGACACTGGACCGCGGACTGGAAATATTCCAGAAAATGGTTTCAAGTCCGGAAACAAAATCTGCAAAGATGATTTCAGGTGGAGACGCCTTTAAGCTGTATGACACATACGGATTTCCTGTGGACCTGACACGCCTGATGAGTAAGGAACATGGATTTGAAGTTGACGAAGATGGGTTTGAAAGCCTGATGAAAGAACAGCAGAAACGAGCGCGTGAAGCAGGAAAATTTAAGGCAATTCCTGACAAATGGACTGAGATTTCAGCAGGGACTGATTCAAAATTTGTGGGCTATGATACTTTCATGACAGAATCCAAACTGCGCCGTTATTCACAAAATGATTCCGGGCAATGGCAGTTTATTATGGATATCACACCGTTTTACGCGGAGTCAGGAGGGCAGGTCGGTGACCATGGGAAACTGCAGCAAAATGAAAATACATGGAATGTTGTTGATGTTCAGAAGATGGGTGATTCAATCATTCATATATGTGAAGCTGAAAATCACGGAGGCAAAAACATGTTTCCGGATGATTCAACTTTCACTGCCACAGTCGATGAAAAGCTGCGCTTAACAACCACCAACAACCATACTGCCGCACACTTGCTGCACGAAGCACTGAGACAGATATTAGGTGAACATGTTACTCAGGCAGGATCACTGGTAAACCCTGAAATCCTGCGGTTTGACTTTACACATTTTGAAAAGGTGAGTGACATACAACTGGAAGAAATTGAGAACATTGTCAACAATGTAATTCGTCAGAATATTGCTACTGACATTTATGAAACCCCTTTTGATGAGGCAATAAGTTCCGGAATAATCGCCTTGTTTGGTGAAAAATACGGAGATGTGGTGCGTGTTGTAAAAGTCTCTGATTTTTCAGAAGAACTTTGCGGAGGCTGCCATGTTAAAGCTACAGGACAAATCGGGCAGTTACGCATAGTTTCAGAAGAAGGCATTGCTGCCGGAATCAGGAGAGTTGTGGCTGTCACAGGAAAACAGGCTGAAGTGATGAATCAGGAACAAGGCCGGGTTGCTCGCGCGATGCGCCAAATGCTGAATGTTCCAGACGCGCAAGTTCCGGAAATGGCGGAAAAACTTGCTGTAGAAAAGCGACAACTGGAAAAAGAAATACAGCTGTTGAAGAGTAAGGCCGCACTTGCAGGAGTATCAGAATTGGTTGCACAGGCTGAAACCGTGGACGGGGTGTCGGTACTGGCAAAGGAAATTGAGGCAGACTCTGCAGAAACTCTCCGGAATATCGGTCATTCGGTACGGGAACAAATCTCTTCAGGGATCGCCTGGCTGGCCGCAACCATGGACGAAAAAAGCACACTGCTCTGTGTAGTATCCGATGACCTGATTGAGCGCGGAATCAAGGCCGGTGATATGGTCAATGAAGTCGCGCAGCTCGCAGATGGACGCGGCGGGGGCAAGCCAAACATGGCGCAAGCAGGGATTAAAGCACCAGAAAAACTTGCTGCGGCATTAGCAGCAACTGCTGATATCGTTCGTGAAAAACTTGTAAATTAACTGATGGGTTACGAAACATTCATCGGCAAACGCTATCTTTTTTCTCCTCGGCAGGATCGCTCGATTTCAGTCATTACATGGATTTCCATTGGAGGAGTGGCTTTGGGTGTGATTGCACTTATTGTTTCCACTTCAGTAATGAACGGCTTTAGGACAAATTTACAGAATGCCGTAACCGGTTCATTGCCGCATATAACAATGTTTGCCTGGAATGATGGGATGAAAGATTATTCCGGACTGCAGAAAAGGCTTGAAGATCATCCGGATGTAAAAGGGGTTGCGCCCTACATATATAAACAGGTAATGCTCAGCGGCAAAAAACAGCCAAAAGGAGCGCTGCTGCGCGGAATTGATCCAAAACAGGAATCGGATGTCACAAATATCTCATCATTCCTGCGGGAAGAAGTTTACGGTATTACACCATCCAAGGAAAGCCAGGCTCTGATTTCAGCAAGATTGCTGGAGCGGCTCTCACACCATGAAGCACGGAAAAAAAGACTTAAAGACGGAATTGTTCTGGGAGCAAAACTGGCACGCCAGTTGGAAGCAGATGTGGGTGATTCTGTAAAGCTTGTGTCCTCAGAACTGAGAATGACTCCTGTAGGCGATATTCCACGTATCAAAAAACTGGAGGTGATCGGGATTTTCGAATCAGGAATTTCCGGATATGATGAAGTCCTGGCATTTATGGATTATCGGCTTCTGCAGAAAATTTATCGGATGAAGGAGCATATTACAGGATTAGGGGTACGAATCGACGATCCTGAAAATGCACCGGAAATTGCCGATGAACTGTCAGAACTGAGTGATGAATATTTTGTCGGCAACTGGGCTGATGAAAACAAAAGCATCTTTCAGGTGATGAAACTTGAAAAAATTGGATTGTTTCTGATACTCACCCTGATAATTGTCGTGGCGGCATTCAATATTGTCAGCTCTCTGATTATGCTGGTATTGGAAAAATCCCGGGAAATTGCAATTCTTAAAGCACTTGGTGCAAATGATTCCGGAATAAGGAAGATCTTCTTTTTTCAGGGACTGGTGATCGGATCACTTGGTACAATCGGTGGAGTACTGTCAGGTCTGGCTATCTGCTGGGTATTAATGAACTTTGAAATAATTGATATTCCTCCTGGAGTTTATCCCGGAGGAAACCGTATTCCAGTGCTGATTGACTGGTTTGATGTGGCGATGACGACACTCGCATCATTTGCGATCTGCATACTGGTAACGCTTTATCCCTCCACAAAAGCAGCCCGGCTCAATCCGGTGGATCCGCTCCGTTACGAATAATATTGTTGTTTTAAGCTGCTTCCAGAAAAAACTTGAATTTATGAAGTTAATAAGTGATTATTTAAGGTTATTATTTATTGAACAACTATTGTAAACTACAACCGAATAAAAAATTTTAGGCTGATTTTCAACAGGGGAATTACAGATGACTTATACCGTAACCGAAAACTGCGAAAAGTGTAAATATACGGACTGTGTGGAGGTATGTCCGGTGGAGGCATTTCATGAAGGACCGGATATGTTGTATATCAATCCGGAAACCTGCATTGATTGCAATGCCTGCGTAGAGGAATGTCCGGTAGAAGCAATTTACGCTGACGTGGATGTTCCGGAAAAATGGGAATATTACACTCCGCTAAATGAGGAAAAATGCGAAGTGTATCCGGTCATTGTGGAAGCCAAAGACCCTCTGCCCACTGCACGCACGCTTGAAGAAATTCAAGCAGCTGAAGGATAAACCCTGTTTTCATGGATGATTCATATTCATCAAAATGAATGATCACTAAGACTGACCTGGAGACAATCAATAATCACTAAAAGCATCAATACTCCAGCAGTATTTTTCAGAACTTCTTTATAAAACAAACGTAAACGATCCATGGCTGTACCAAGAAGAAAAACATCCCGCAGTCAACGTGACCACAGGAGAGGGCACATTAAAATTCCTGAAACTGCTCTTTCTGAATGCACCAACTGTCACGCATTGATCCGACCTCATCGTGTATGCCCCGAATGCGGATTTTACAAGGGCGTTGAAGTCATCGAAGTAGCAGCAACCTGAGCTGATTTTCTGCTCTTTCACTCATCAACAGCAAACCAAGATAGCGTATGGCAATTGCGGTTGACGCAATGGGAGGAGACAATCCCCTAACAGTGCAGATTGAAGCTGCTCTGCAGGCAATAGCTGAGTTTGGTACTGATGTTGTTTTGGTGGGGTCAGAAGCCCAGATCAAAGAAAAACTGAAGCGCCAGAGCTACGATCAAAACAAGTTACGCATCGTTAACTCCACTGAAATAGTGGAGATGAACGAGTCTCCTGCCACGGCTTTACGTCAAAAGAAAAATTCATCCATCAGAGTGGCTGTTGATCTTCTCTCAACAGGCGAAGCAGATGCTGTTGTAAGCGCCGGCAATACCGGAGCAGCGATGGCTGCCGCCAAATTTGTGCTCAAATCTGTTGAAGGAATCGAGCGCCCCGCAATCGCTACACTCATGCCTTCCATTCATCGCGATCACCCCTTCGTGCTTTTGGACATAGGCGCAAACACAGACTGCAAACCTCTTTACCTTTTTCAGTTTGCCCTGATGGGAGATGCCTACGCGCGAACTTACCTTCACCTGGATAATCCAAGAGTTGCCCTGCTGAACAATGGTGAGGAAGAAGGTAAAGGTTATCTTCAACTTAAAGAAACCTTTGATTTACTGAAACAAAGCACACTTAATTTTGCCGGTAATGTTGAAGGCAAGGCAATGTTCAAAGACAGAGTGGATGTAGTTGTTTGCGACGGTTTCATCGGTAATATCGCGCTTAAAGTCGCGGAAGGTACTTTTGATTTTGTGCGAAGCGTTCTTCGTGAAGAAGTTGAAAACACACTGCTGGCCAAGATGGGCTATCTGGCAATGAAGGGCCCCTTCAGGGCATTGCGAAAAAGAGCTGACTACTCGGAAGTGGGAGGCGCTCCCTTGCTTGGTGTAAACGGGGTAGTAATAATCTGTCACGGAAGTTCAAAAGTTCACACAATTCGAAATGCGATCAAACACGCACAGGAATGTGCTGAACATAAACTGAACAATAAAATTGCACTTGAAGTATCAGAGAATCTGGAAGTCATAAAGCGGGCAAAAAGCCTGAGCGAAGAAGCATGATAAGCTAATTTGTCCTCCGATGTGTTGAAATCTGCTCCATGATATATTGCTCGCAATCTTCCCATGACATTTCTTCATGCTTCAATCGTTCATAGAGGGTGAATATCACCTGAAATTCTTCAAGCAGAGGCAGCCCCGTTTTTTCATGTGAAGGAAGCATTTTGTGCCGCAAAAGATTCAAAGTATAGACGCTTTCTTTTAAGCGGTGTAAAGACAGTATTTTTTGCTTGAAGTCATACAGAAGATAGCAAAATATAAATATTCCTCCATCATCCAGTTCAGCAGTCCAGGCCCATTCTTCTGTGTGATATTCAGCCTTGCTTTCAAGAAGACGCCTTCCATCGCTGACTACCTGTGAAAATTCAATTTCATCTTCAATGTTAAAAGTTTCAAAATCATTTGTTTTAATTTTTGAAGAAGATGTCATAAACAGGACGGCAATACAAAATATTATGAAAACATGATGGCAGAATGGATCGTTACCTTCTGTATTAAAAAACACTACTGATGCTATATCAACTGATATTAGGTGTCAAACTATGGGAAATATAAAAGATATTGAGCAAACAAAGCGTACCTGGGTTGTTGCGCACAGAGGATTCAGTGGACAATATCCTGAAAATACTTGCGCTGCTTTTGAGGCCGCAATCATAGCAAAAGTAGACATGATTGAAATAGATGTCTGCCTGACCAGAGATCGTATTCCGGTTGTAATCCATGATCATACTCTGGACAGGACAACTGACGGTACAGGGCTGGTATCAGAACGCTCCCTATCAGAAATAAAAAAACTGGATGCCGGAAGCTGGTTCGGGGCTGAATTTAAAGGGGAAACAATTCCAACCCTTGAGGAAATGCTGCTGCTGATCAGAGGCAGAGTATCAGTCAACATTGAAATCAAACCAGAATGTTTTGAATCCTCCGCTCCTGCTGATGCAATTGAGGTACAAGTATGTGAATTAGTTAAGCAGCTTGGAATGGCTGATTCTGTGCTGATTTCAAGTTTCCAGCATTCGTTCTTTCCCAGAATCAAAAAGTGGCATAGCGATCAAAACATCACAGCTTCTCTAAGAACAGCCCCACTGGAGGAAGTTCATCAATCAGAAGAATACACGCTTAACCTTTGCAGGAAGTTAAACGCGTATTCATTTCATCCTGATGACAATCTTGTAACTCCTTCTCTTATTAAGAAACTGAAAGCAAATGGAATTAAAACAATTCCTTACACAATAAATGATGAAAAACGCATGAAGCAGTTAATTGATTGGGGAATCACAGGAATCATCACTAATGAGCCTGAACGTATGTGGAAAGTTCTACGGACATAAAAGTGATGAATAAGTAATGATAGCTACTGCTTAATTAATACCAGAGGTCTAAACTTAAGAAAGAGGAACAATCGCTTCTTTCACGAAGCCTGATGGTTGGCCCATGAATAATTGATTAAATTTGTAAGTTTTTCTGCTGCTTTACCACTGTCAACAGTTTTTGCCGCCAATTCAACACCTTCTTCCAGGTCATCAACCAGACCTGAAACAACCAACGCACCTGAGGCATTTGCCAAAGCAATTTCACGTGCAGTACCTCTCTCATCACCAGAAAAAATTCTTTCAATTATCCGTGCGCTTTCTTCCGGAGTATCAATACCAATCTCCTTTAAACTCCCAGTTTTGAGTCCCAATTGTTCCGGAGTTACTTCATATTCCCGGATATTACCATCACGCAGTTCAGCCACGTGTGTTGGGGCTGTTACAGTCAATTCGCAAAGACCGTCATGTCCATGTACCACTAAAACACGATCACTACCTAATCGTTTAAGGACCTGTGCTAATTTCAGCGTCAGTTCAACATTCGGCACACCAATGAGCTGACTTTTTGCTCCGGCAGGATTTGTAAGAGGACCCAGCAGATTAAAGACGGTAGGAACACCCAATTCTTTGCGTATCGGTCCGGCAAAGCGCATTGCAGGATGGTGATTGATCGCGTAACAAAAACAAATATCCAAATCCTTAAGGCAGTTTTCAACTTCATTTAATTCCAAAGCTATATTTACGCCTAATGCTTCCAATGCTTCAGCACTGCCGCTTTTTCTTGTGTTGCTGCGGTTGCCGTGCTTGGCAACAACTGCTCCAGCGCCGGCAGCAATTATTGCGGCGCATGTTGAAATGTTGAAAGTGCTGATTCCATTTCCTCCGGTACTGCAGGTGTCAATAGTATTTTTTGGCGCTTTAATTCCGGATGCACGCTCCCGCATAGCCAGAGCGGCACCTGCCATTTCATCAACTGTCACGCCCTTTGCCTGCAGCAAGGCTAACAGTGCCGCTGCCTGCACAGAGACAGCATCTTCACTCATGATCCATAGAATCATTTCACGTGCTTCTTCAAAGCTGAGTTCATCTGCTGCCAGTAATTTTTGCAGTAATTCTTTCATGTTATTAAATCAATGTTGTTTGTTTAGTTCTTTTTCAGCCCAGGTCAGCGCTTCTATCACAAACAGCAGCTGATGCTCCTTGCGTGTAAGAAAAGGATTAAACTCCAGACACTTATACCTGACTTCAGATGATAAAGCCAGATCATCAAATTCTGTAATACCTAAAAATTGTTTTTGTGCTTCCTGATTATAGATAATTCTGCCATCAAGAAAATGCTCTGAGGCTCCCGAAAGACCGGTGAAAGCCTGAGCAAGTTGTCCGCCCGTGGTTGTTTCCACTACAGCAAAGCGGTGAGGTTGTTTGCTTATTGCCTGTTGATCAAGTGTTTTTTTAAGCCTCGTGGCTGCTTCGTCCAGCTGCTCTTTCAGTTCAAAACAGCTCAGCTGGTGTTCATTTAAATACTTAGGCTGTACGACATGGGACGGTTTATGATTATTGTATAAACAGTTTTGCGATACATGCCGTGCTGCATTTTCCGGCAAAAAAGATTCCAGAGAGTGTCCTGCCTGAGACGCTTTGCGAATATGTGTTGAAGAAATAAGAAAAAATTTGTGCAGATTCTCCGGCAGAACCACAGGAGAAATCAGAGAGACATCTAATTTCACGCCACGTTCTTGTTTTATTAACTTTAAAGTATGATTTATATCAATCTCATTACGCGGAGCGGCAAGCAGGCGGCTGCCTTTTTCGATTTGAGTTAAGTCACCGTCAGTGAAAATTATTGGATCTATCATGCGTTCAATCAAATCTGCCCCTACAATCATTGAGACTTTCTGCCCTGCAGAAAAATTGTTTACGTGATCCGCCAGTCGCATGGATTTTCTGTATGATAATTCCCAACTGGAAACAGCACAGTTATCATTCCTCAATTTCAGTAAAACTCCGGATTTTTCCGCAAATTGTGCCGGCAGAGATTTTTCAGGATCAGACCATTCCCTAAGCGCGCTTCTTAATATTTCATAGCGCAATGAGGCTTGTAGAATTTGTCCGGATTTGAATGGGTCAGGATGTCTGCCATTGGAAAGAATGAAAATTATTAATTGTGTTTTCGGAAATTGCCACAGTACGCACTCAGCCAATGACAAATGGTTGTACCCCACCGGGTTTGCAGTCAAGGGGAAATAAATGGTGTTCAGTTTACCCTCAGCAGTTGAGAGGTACATGATTATAAATTCTCCACAGCAAAAATTTTCCTGCCGGTGTTGAATTCAGGCATGACGGGATTAAACCCATAATTCTCAAACTGAAATATTATTGCATTTGTTGAACATCTTTTTGCAATAACTGTAAATTCAGCAGTTTAAGTGTTGCATTGACTGCGGCAATAACCTGATCAGAATCAATGCCGACAGTTTGAAGACGTTTTCCGTTCACCTGCCATGTAATGATTGCTTCAGTGAGTGCGTTTGTTTTCCCGCCTCGTGGAATCCTGATTTGATAATCTACAAGTTCCGGTGAATCAAGATGCAGCTTTTTCAGTATTTTGTTTACTGCACTCATAAATGCGTCATATCCGCCGTTTCCGCTCCCAGCTTCTCGATACTCTTTTGAATCAATTTTAAGATGTATTGCGGCAGTAGCCTTTAAGTTCAATCCACTTGAAATGGAACAATTCAGCAGCTCAATCCGTTGAGTTTCGCTTGTTTCCAAAACATCTGTAATGATGAACGGCAAATCAGCCGCAGTCATTGATTTTTTTGAATCACCCAGTTCAACAACACGTTTGAGCACTTTATTCAGATTTTCATCAACAAGCTGAATGCCCAGCAATTCAAGGTTTTTTGCAAGTGACGCTTTACCGCTCATTTTGCCGAGAGCATAGCTTCTTTTGCGCCCAAAACGCTCCGGAGCAATCGGATTGTGATATAAATTTGCTTTTTTATCACCGTCTGCATGAATCCCGCTGGTTTGAGTGAAAACATTTTCGCCAACAATTGGTGCATTATCCGCAAGCCTTTTCCCTGAAAAGCTCTCTACCATCTCACTTACCGGCGCAAGACTAGACTCGTCTATTGAAAGCTCCATTCCAAGTTTGTCATGCAGAGCAACCACGATTTCCGCAAGCGAAACATTACCTGCTCTCTCACCAAGACAGTTCATTGTACAGTGAACATTTCTAACCCCGGCCTTAACAGCAAACAGCACATTAGCCACACCCAGGCCATAATCATTATGAGGATGAAAATCAAAAGTTGCCCATGGGAATCTCTCGATCATGTCTGAAAGCATGTTAAAAACCTGATCCGGAGACAGCAGCCCAAGTGTGTCCGGCAGCATGAAATGATTGATGCCTTCATCTTTCAGCGCATCCATCATCTGGAAAACATATTTGGGACTGTTATTATATCCGTTGGACCAGTCTTCAAGATAGATGTTGACATTAACATTATTTGAATGGGCATAATTTATCGTTTTTCTGATATCTGCAACATGCTCCTTTAGTGTTTTACGAAGCTGATTCCTGCAGTGGTTTTCGCTTCCTTTGGTCAATAAATTCATTACTCTGCAGCCTGCTTCCTTAATCCAGTCTACACTCCGTTTATGATCGATGAATCCCAAAACTTCGATTGAGTCCAAAAAACCATTATCCTTTGCCCATGCTGAAATGTTTTGCACTGAGCTTAACTCACCTTCTGAGATTCTTGCTGAAGTTACTTCAATGCGATCAACACGCAGCTTCTTCAGTAGTGATTTAGCAATGTTTGCCTTTTCCGGCGGAGTGAATGAGACTCCCTGAGTTTGTTCTCCATCCCTCAGAGTGGTGTCCATTAATTTAACTTTGTTATTCAAATCAGACATAATGCTGGAATTACGGGTTCAACAGAGCTGGTTTTTTACAACCTACTTTTTTGATAATTTGTGTAAAAAAAGGCTCCCGGCCAGTACAAACGTCAGTGCCAAGTGGATTTCACGAGGGAGTTCAAGAACATCTGCGCTGTAAAGCAGTAAAGGGATCCCTGAAACAATCAACCCCAAGCCGGTAAAAAACTGAAGGATGCCTGTTGCTGTTACCAAAGAAAATTTTCGCAATCGATCCGCGTGTCCACGAATATGATCCCAGGAATATAATGGAAAGATGACGATAAAAAATATTCCGGCCCAGATATGCATCAGAGACGTTGCTGTAGATTCTTCAGCCCACGGAAACATTTCCGGATAAGCTAAAAGTATGCCGGAAAGTATTAAAAAAACACAGCTTAAAACAACAAGTTTTCGCAAAGCATCCGGAAGTAAATCATCAGTTTATTGGCATTTCAGGAAATGAAAGTTTTCAAAACAGATTAGATCATCAGTGAACAAAACACAAATTGGAGCAATTGGTTGTCTTTCAGAGCAATTTCAGTTTCTGTAAATCTTTCCTGAGTTGCGCCGCATTCTGAAAATGAATACTTTGGATTCCAAATGTTTGTGCCGCTTCAACATTGTTTTGCTTATCATCAATAAAAACAGTATTTTGTGGGGAAATTCCGTATGTTTTCATTAATAATTGATATATTTCCGGATCAGGTTTTACAATTCCTGCTTCTCCGGAAATAACTTTACCATCAAACCAGTGTAAAAAATCAAAGCGGGATTCTGCAATGGGGTATGTTTCAGCAGACCAATTGCTAAGAATGTATAATAAAAACCCTTTATCTTTCAGCTCAGACAAAATCCCTACAGCTTCATCCATAGGTTCTCCAAGCATTTCTTCCCAACGTTCATACCAGGCATTTATCAGCTCACTGTATTGTGGATATTGTTCAGAAAGTTCGTTAATGCCTTTGGAAAAAGACTGGCCCGCGTCATGTTTCAGGTTCCAGTCATGATCACAGATATTTTCCAAAAACCATTCAACTTCTTTTTCAGTTGAAAATAATTTGCGGTAAAGATAGCGGGGATCCCAGTCAATCAGTACGTTTCCAAGGTCGAAAACAACAGAGTTTATCAGACTCATTTATAAAGAATTTTGTGGATTAAAGCTTTGCGACCAGGCCGCTTGTGCGGCCAAAATTGGCAACAACAGAATTAGTTATGGCGACCGCTATCTGCTGACGTGTCTTTGATTTCAATAGATTCCGTCTGTCTTTTTTATTGTTAAGATTTGCTATTTCCACCAAAACCGATGTGGGCACCTTACTGTAGCGGAGAACGGCAGGAAGTGTCTTTTTGCCTTTTCGATAAAGATAACCCCTGACTGCAGAAGAAACACGATGTGTACTAAGCTTCAACTTACGGAACTCATCAATAACAACTTTGCCAAAGGATTTGCTGAGTTTTTCTGCATACAGATTATCACTTGGCTTGAAAGTTAATCTTGGACTATACTCCTTTCGCTTCTTGTATATTTTATTTTTTAATCTAAATCCACCTCTACGCAATCGCCGATCAGGATAATACACCATTGCTCCTCTAAGTGAAGAGTGTAAAGCATCTCCATGAAGACTGATAAATATAATGTTTTCCTGCGGCACTTTTTTCTTTTTCAATTTCTGATAGATGTGGTTTACCAGATAAACACGCATATTTACACCAGTATGTGAGTTACGATTTAGATATCTGGGGGTGACCAGCAGATGTTCATCTTCATCATGCCAATGTGATAAATATCGAATTGGTTTTTTTTGATTTGGATCAGAGAGAGTTGGATGTACTATAATTCCATGCTTTTTCAGCAGCCCGGAGATACGCTGACTTACATCGTATACCACTTCATCTTCGTAAATCAGATCTTTATTTTTCCTTGTTCCAGCAATTGCTCCTGGGTCACCTCCGCCGTGTCCGGAATCAAGGATTACATGTATTTTGTGAACATTTTTTTTGTTAGCAGAAGTTGATTTTTTTGCTATAGACTTCTGTTGAATTTTTTTATGTTTAGCTTGTTTTTTCCAGGTCACTGACTTTGAGGACTTGCTTTTCTTATCCTCATTTTTCACAACTTTTTTGTTGGTAGTCCCTTTTTTATTATTTGCAAAATATTCTTCGCTCAGCAACTCCAAAGGAATTTTTATCTTCTGCCGGTTTTGAATTAGTTTCGCCTCAGAGATTTTGTTTAATTTAAGTAATTCATTAGCAATCTGGTTTACTTCATCATTCAGGAGCCGTCCTGTAAAACGGATAACAACAGAAGAATAAAGAGTGTCTCCGGTTTGCATCTGATATTGCGCGTATAATTTTCCTGATTTGTCCTGTTTTAGTTTGAGAGGAGACTTTAATGCAACTTGGCGGAGTCTCAATTCCGGACTAATCCATTTCCAGGGAATTTTAATAATGTCCCCTTTTTTGAGAACATTCCCATTTTTTCGCAGTTTATTGTAGCGCACTAAATTGCCTGCCTTGATTCCTTCTTTAGTGAATAAGCCGGCGATCATACTGGTTGTTTCCCAGTAATACGTAACACGATGCTGCCAAAACTTATTGGTGGCCTTGTCATTAACAAATGTGGCTTTGAGCGCGGAGCTGCGGATGTTGCCATTTATGACCTTAAGCGGAAAGGTAATGAAGCGATGCTGATATAAACGACGAGTTTTACTGTATTTACGGATTGTTTTCAGGCTTCTATATTCAGGCACAAGAACTCTTTTTGCCAAACTATAACCTCCTTCGCCCGGTTGCGGTTTAAGTTTTACCACCAGCCGGCTTCCATTCCAGCCGACAAGCATTTCAGACTGACTGGAATTTTTATGAGGTAAAGTAAAACTTTTCCAATTTGATTTTTTTGTGGATTTGGCGGAAGAATTCTCTGCAGCCGCCGTTAAACCCAGCAGAATAAATGCGAATATGATGAGTTTTATCTTCATAATTTAGCGCTGGGTGATGCTTTGTGTTTGAAACAAGTTGTCCGTTTGCTGCTGAAAATTGTCATTTAGTGGCAGGTTCTGTGGTGTAATCACATGTTCATCTACACTTGTTTCCTTATAATTACGGTAAATTCCAGGCACAGGATGCAAATATGCAGGTCGGATCCATTCCAAAGGAATTTTTATGTATTGGCCTGGTGAGAGGAGGCGTGCGTCAGTGAGCCCGTTCAAAACCAGTAAGTCTCTTGCATTTTGACTTCTGGCATAATGCTTTGTTTTTCCAATAAAACGGATTACGACAGAAGAATATAATGTGTCTCCTGGCTGAATTTGATAAAAAGCGAAGCGAAGTCCCGTATCATCTTTTTTGATGATAAGAGGATCCCGGACAGCCAAAGGTTCCAGTTCCAAGTCTGAGCGCAGGATGTTCCATGGAATGGTGAATTGTTCACCTTGTTTAAATACTTTCTGTGGTAAAATGTGCTTTCCGGACCTGGTAAAAGATTTAGCCAGTAATTCCGGAGTTTCCCATACATAAGTAACCTGATGCAGCCAGCCTCCGGCTTCAACACGGTCATTTGGAAAAAGGGAGCGCAATGCTTCACCCTGAATTGCCCCAATCAGCAATTCAAATGGTATTGTTAAGTAACGTTTATGATTCAGAGGTCTGCCGTCGGTAATTTCTCGTATTCTAAGAAACTGATGCGAACCGTCCCTTAAAACACGTAAAGCGAGCTGGTATTCCCCTTCATTTTTTCTAGGCTTGAGCTGAACAAACAATGAGCCGACAGGATTCTCAATGTCTGGACTAAATGGCTGATTGTACCAACCAACCCGCATCTGATCATGATGAGCAAATAAAAATGATGCAAGAGGCAGTGCTTCTCTTTCTATCAAATTTAATTCTGCCGCCTGAACTCCAGCGGGACTAATGGAGTTGATCAAAAAATAACAGCCAGCAAAAATTTCCAAGTAATATTTCCGTAACATACTTACTGTGAATTATATTATGTATTTATTTGAACCAAGCCTGTTGTACTCCAAAAACACTACCTTTATGCCAATTCTGGTAAAACAAGGTCCCGCTTAATACACAACAAAAACTGTGCCAGTTAGTTCATTGACAGAAAACAGAAGTAATGGAGAGCAAAATGTTAATAGGAGGTGAGGATGAAAACTAACTGTTTGAATAGTGCGAAAGATTTTTCAAGTCTGGCAAAAATGGTTTGTACCAGTGAAAAACCGTGGAATGTTGGGAGGAAATATTGATTAATTAATTTACGAAAAATAGAAACATATTTTTCGCATTTTCTTTAGGGAGGGTGATGATTGTATTTAATAAGTAACAGAGTTTCTTAAAACATGTTAAAAGGTTATATTGCAATAAAACACTACGTACAGTATTGATTCTTTTCAGACGCAAATCAAGGAAAGAAAAACTTATAAACCCCTGTTCCAACTTACCAACCGTGCTTTAGACAAAGCCTGGTTGGTATTTGGTATATTTAGAGAAACAGCGGTCAGATGATCATGTGACTGATCCACTCGGATTAGTTTCATAATCCTTGTTTTCCCAACAATCCCATGAATCATCCACCAAGGACCCCATTCCCAGACGAGAATCAGGCTCTACGTTTGCCCGAAAGACGTCTTTATGAGCATTCTCTGAATTCTTTGAAGACTTTTCAATTTCACCACCTTTTGCAAGGAATGCCTTTGTTGCAAGTTCAATATCTTCACTTGTTGGAAGTCCTTTGGCAGAATTTTTACCGCTTTTCCCCTTAATTTTCCTTCCTGAACCAAAACGGTTACTATGTCTATTAAATATTTTATTCATATCACTCCATCATTCATTAACATCTAATTCTTTTGGCAAATATGTTATCAAAAATTCTTGCTTTTGTAAAGTTAAAAAAGCAAAATATTTTTGAAAAATGAGGATGGAATTCTAATAACAGTAGATAATAAAATTCAGACAGGCTGATTATTTTATAATAGATTTATCCTTTTTTATCTGAAATGATTCAGGTATTTTTCCCACTCCATTGGCAGTAAATTTTTTTTCATGTTATTACAGGATTTGCAACACGGGACTAAATTAGATTTTATGCTACGTCCGCCACGAGCAAGCGGTACGATGTGATCCATAGTAAGTTTTCGTGCGGGAGTGATGGTTTTGCAATAATAACATATATTGCAGGCTCTTCTGTTTTTCCACCATTGAGATTGCCTGAGTTCTCTGGCTTTCTGTTTTTCACGGCGGATAACATGCGGATCAGATTCGCTATGCCAATCATCAATTTGCATTAAAACCTTCTAGGAGTCCAGTTGGGGGAGCCTTCCTCAAAATCTTTTGGTGTACGGGTTAAACGTCTTCGTCCGGAACCATCAACAAACATTACATACAATTTATCCTTTCCGGTTGAAGAAGATACATAAACTATTTGACGGCCATCAGGAGACCAGGAAGGCTGTTCTGAATTGTATCGTCCCCTGGTTAGAGAGTGATCTTCACCAGTAAACGGATCCATCAAATGAATTTGGCTGTAACCATATCTGTATTTGGAATAAGCGATGAGCGTACCATCCGGAGACCAAACAGGATCACTGCTGCTTCCTCGGCCAAATGTTAGTTGAAACGGAATTTTTGTGCCCAGTTGTAAAATAAATATTTGCTCATGACCTTTGCGGTCTGAAACGAAAATCAATTGCTGATTATCCGGAGATAAATCTGGAACTGTGTCTATGGCTTTGTGAGTTGTGAGCCGTGTTTCCTTTCTCTTTCGTCTGTCAAAGGTATACAAATCCGTGTTGCCCTTACGGCTGAGCGTCACAATCAACTTTTGTCCACTGGAAAACCATGCGCCGCCGCTTACACTTAAAAAATTATTTGAAACAAGCGCTCCGGAGTTGTTTGAGTTAAGCAGCACAACAGGATGATTCTTTAGATTAAGATCATCGTAAATGATAGAGGTCCCTCTGCGGCTTAATGTTGTGTAAACTATGGCATCACCTTGAGGATTCCATTTCGGCAGCAAACTTATATTTGGATTGCGGGAAATTGCGGCAAGCTTTTTCCCGTGTGTATTGACTCGAGCAATTATTTTACGACGCTTAGGTTGTTTGAGAGTAAAAGCAATTGTGCTGCCTAAAACTCCTTCACGTCCGGTTAGCTGAGCTGACAAATCGTTGATCAATTTCATCAAGTTTGATTCGCGGAAACGACCCTTCCGCAATGTTAATGCTAGTGGAAACAACTCCACCCCGTTGTTATCCGCCACAGTCAACATTAATTGCTTTGAGATTAATGTGCCTGAATTTGAATTATTGCGTTTCAACTCCAGGATAATTTTCATATCCACATCATCTCCGCCTGCAGTCCGGCAACTTTTATATCGGGAATTTGTCACCAGAAACACACCGCTCCAACAAAGGTTACGATCAATAATTCTTAACCATCGACTGGCTGCGGATTGTTCAGAGAAACTCTTCTCTGAAATCAAAGCTACACTAAAACGAGCAAATCCAAGTCCACTGATTACAATTTCCTCACTGGAATATGTTTGTGCACGTGCATCAGAAGAGAAAAAAATAAAGAAAACCGGTAAGAAAAAACGCAGATACCGAGCTGCAAGAAAATTCATTATTAAGGGCATCAGTTAATTTAACATCCTCACATCAATTCTGTGGAGCCTGAATTTTAATCGAGACAATATATGGGGGATTTTCCGCTAAAGCTTTTGGCAGAGGATCCAGCACAGCATTTCGCACAGCAAGTTCTGCTGCCTTATCAAAGGCCGAGGATCCGCTGGATTCTTTTATTTCATGGTAAATAATTTCTCCTTTCGCATCTATATTGAGCAGGATTCTGACAAAAAAATTCGAAGAATAGCTCCCAAGTTTTGGAATAATCCGTGTTCTTATGTGCAGATTATATTCCTCTCCAGCAAGCTGAGCCAATTTTTTACGCTGCAAGTAACTGGTATTAGGAATCTCATTTAATTTCTGTTCATCATCCTGTTCAAGAATTCCTATATCCGGAAGATTATCATCAATTTTTACTTCTTGTGGAAATATTTCCTCCAGTGTGGTTTCAGATTTGACAGAAGGTTTAATTGGAGCAATTACTGGAATTTCAGGCAAAGAAGGCTGGGATTTTTTTGGCAACTTTTCAAACTGTAGCTCTTTTGGTTTTGAAAACTCAGGTGTGCTTAATTTTTTCGGCTCAATCTTTACAAGTGGACTTTCAGCTTCTTTGGAAAAAGACTGCATTGATTTTGGCAGTTCCTGAACAGGAATCTCTACCGGTTTGGAAAACTTAGGTGTACTCAGTTTTCTTGGTAGAATATTTTTCATTTCAATCTTTGGTAACTCAATCTGACTTGGCGATAGCCTTGATCTTTTAGAAGTCAAAGGCGAAAGAGGTACAGGGTCTTTGCTCACCTTTGGCAGTTTCTGAATTGAGTCTGACAATTTTGGAGGTGAAAGCAAAGGTTTCTTAGGAATCTTTATTTTTTGCAGTTTTGGTACACTTGCTTGTTTTTTTTCAGGCAGTGAAGGTTTCAACTTTGGTTGTGACATTTTAAGACGTGGTGCTTCCGGTTGAGATAAAGCCGGTTTTGGAACAGATGAATTTTTTATAGAATCTTGAATGACGGGTTTCTTCAACAAAGGCTGTTTGGAAACAGGTTTTATCGTTTTTTTTGGCAGCCTGGCATCAAGTTTATTCATTACCGGCTTCTCAACAGTACTTTTTGTTTTACTAATTGGAGTCGTGCGCTTGGGTGGGAGTTTAGCATAACGGACACCTATTTTTGCTCTAATCGGCGGTGGTTCAGGCACCCACATCTCAGAGAACACTCCAATCATTACCACCAGAACAAAATGAAGCAGCACTGAGCCTATAAACAGCAATGAAAAAAGTCCTTGATCGTAGGGTAAAATCAGTTTTTCAAAATTACTGAGATTTCTTGATGAAGAAGGGAATCCGGCTGGAATACCGGGAAAACCAACAAAATTTCCTATTTTTTGAAAAAAATTCATTTTTTTCTTGTCAAGCCTTGACTAATTTTTCAAATAACTATAATTCTTGTATCGTCAATGATAATTGTTGTTATGTAACCATTGATATAATCTGAGTTGCAAAGTTGCATTTCAGGTTTTGAAAAATCAAAGATAGTTGTGTTTTTTACCCGGCAAACTGTCTAATTTGTTAATCTTTTTACAGGAAAATGACTATGACTAAATCTGACCTTATTGATGCTATCGCAGCAGACACCGGTCTGACAAAGGCTGACGCAGACCGTTGTTTAAAGTCTTTCACTTCAAATGTTGAAAGTGCGCTGAAAAGAGGTGACTCTCTTACATTGATAGGATTTGGCACATTCTCTGTGTCAAATCGTGCAGCACGTACTGGACGTAATCCTCAAAATCCATCTCAAATTATAAACATTCCAGCATCAAGAAGCGCTAAATTCAAAGCAGGCAGTAAATTGAAAAGCGCTTTAAACTAAAAAGTAGTTTCGCAGGGTTCAAGGTTTCAAAAATATTACCCCCTTGAACCTTGCTGCACATGCTTCACTTTACTTCCGTTTATAGTTCAGGTTCTCCTTCCACTTTTGTTTCTCCCGCTGACTGCTCAGCTTGAACACACCTTCCGGAAACTGACATATCTAAAACAGGCTCTGTTCCGGATTTATAATGTTCGTCCTGAATATTATCAGGTATATCACATGGTATAGCCCTTCTTCCGGACTTGTGAATTTTAATTGTTGTTATACCCGGAGGCTGAGGGAATTGCTCTGTAGGCAAATTTGATACAGCATTTTTCATAAAGTTTATCCAGATGGGAGCTGCCGCTCTGGAGCCGGTTTCAGATCGTCCCATTCTTCTGGGTTTATCAAACCCAACGTAAACACCTGTTAATAATTGAGGGATGTAACCGATGTACCAGGCATCGACGCTATCATTGGTAGTACCTGTTTTCCCTGCTGAGGGTCGTCCAATTGCCCGAGCTCGTCGTCCGGTACCACGCTGAACCACATCCTGTAAAACATTGCTAATCAGAAATGCTGTTGCTTCCGAGGTTACTTGCTGCTCTTCCGGAACACTTGATTCCAGAATTTCACCATTCTGATCCTCAACTCTCAAAATATAGATTGGTTTAACCAAACGACCCTGGTTTGCAAAAACTCCGTACGCGCTTAACATTTCCTGCAAAGTGACAGACAATGATCCTAAACAAGTTGTTAGATTTTTCATCATTTCACCTGTGATGCCAAAACGTCTACTGTATGTAATGACCTTTTCCGGTTTTAATTCTTCACAAAGTCCAATTGTAGGCAAGTTTAGACTTTTAACCAGCGCTGTACGCAGAGAGACTTTGCCCATAACCTTATCTCCATAATTTTTCGGAGTCCATATTTCAGCATCTCCTGCAGTCTGTATACCAGTAGCATAGGCTCTTGGGCTGTCAATTAACTCACTGCTCAAAGTAAAACCTGCATCAAGTGCAGCAGAATAGACTATTGGTTTAAACGATGATCCCGGTTGTCTCTTGGCCTGTATAGCACGGTTAAACTCACTCTCGCCAAAACGGTAACCACCGGACATTGACAAAACCTCCCCTGTCTTTGGATCCATCGCCAATAAGGCTCCATTAACTAACGGTTCCTGATAAAGCTGAAGTCGAAAGTAATTACTATTTGAGTCATAATCTGCAAGTCTGACACTTATTTCATCACCTGTTTCAAATATTTCTGATGGTTTAGAAATTGGTGTTGGTCTTTCATCTTTGAGTATATCTCCGTTTCTCCATGTACTGATATTGTTCCATTCAAGAACCCCTGAAGACTCTCCCAGTTTCACAGTCACTTTTTCATCACTGACATCACTCACTATTCCGGAAACAATGTTTCCGAGATACAATGAGTCAATCTTAAAAGGATTCCCATCTGCTGATTTTTCTATATAACTTTCGTTGTCCGAGACATGCACATTTTGTATCCCACGGTAACCCTGCCGTTTTGTTAATTCCAATATACCTTTTCTCAGGGAGTCATGTGCACTAGTCTGAAAGTTTAAGTCCATTGCCAGAAAAACTTTCAGGCCACCTTGATAAAGAACTTTCGAGCCATATTTCTTTATCAAGTAACGGCGCACATGTTCCACATAGTATGATGTTGCTTCCGTGGTGGAATCATGTACACGAATCAGGCTGATTGGTTTTTCAATTGTTTTCTGCAATTCTTGCTCCGAGATGAAACCTTCGTCCCTCATTCTTCGCAAAACAACATTGCGCCGTTGCTTTGCAAAATCAGGATTTATATGAGGTGCATAACGAGATGGCGCTGGAAGTATCCCGACTAAAAGAGCACTTTCCGCAAGATTTAACTCTGAGGCATGTTTGCCAAAATATCCCTGTGCCGCTGCCTCAACACCTTCCCCATTGCCTAAATATACTTTGTTCAGATAGAGTGAAAGTATTTCCTGTTTGGAAAACTGCATTTCCATACGGAAAGCAAGCAGCATTTCTCGGAGTTTTCTCACGATCTGTTTTTCTCTACTCAACAAAAACAGTCTGGCAGTTTGCTGCGTGAGTGTGCTTGCGCCTTGAACTATCCGTCCTGCCCTGAGATTTTCCAGAAAGGCTTTGGGGATTCTAAGCGGATCTATCCCGAGGTGTGAAAAGAACCGTGCATCTTCGGCGGCAATTAAAGCCTGTACTAGGTGTGGTGGGAACTGTTCATACGGAATCACAATCCTTCGTTGAATAAACAGTTCGTCGATTTGATTTCCTTCACGATCATATAGCACAGTAGGTAATACGTCGTTCCGTTTGTGGAGTTCATCTTCAAGATTTTGTGGTAAAGTTTTACTTAGCTCATACAGATAAACTCCAAGAGCTGTCCCGGAAACAACACCAATTATTATAATTATCCAAAATGTGATCTTGAAAAAACTTGTTATCACTTTCATAACATTCGAATCCTAATCCGATGTAAAAATAAATTACAGAGTTTTGTGTGCGGTATATTTAAGGAATAAGATTGTTATTATAAAAATACTGATGTTTTCTTACTTGCTTTGAGTGTCCTGGAATGCATGTTCTGCCATAGATATTGCCCTGGAACGTACTTCATCTGAAAAATCATTTACCTGAAATTTTTTTATTAAATCTGTGAAGCTATCATCAATAGAGTTTGTTTTAATCTCCAATAAGATGTTTTTCAGTAACAATGCATCTTTTGTGGAAAGTTCTCCTAATGCGGACTTATGTTTTGAAATTGGTGAAGTCCCTTGAAAAACATCTTCAGATGTATAAAATAATTTGGTGGCTTCACACCGACAGCCATGTTCATGTGGTAACTCTGGAGGGGTTTTTTGCTTAAATTGCTTGCCATAACGAATACCATCGCTTTCAAGGCATGACACAGGAGTGTCCCAATCTAAATAGGTTTGCAACTCAATTGCTTCAATTGTTGTGATGAAGGGATCGGATTCATTATTTTTTCCTGGAAAGATGTGGTTTTTTTTAGTCCAAATCCAATATAGCAATGCTACAGCAACAGCCGCGATAAATAATTTCAGCATGATTCAGCAGACTGACAAATCATCATTGTATGGGAAAAATTGTGATAATTGTCGAAAAACCATAACATTTAATATTAAGTGAATTACCAAAAACATTCAAGCTGAACATCATTCGAAGAAATTATACAATTTCAGGTAACAACCAATCATTAATAAATGAGAATCCATCAGGTTTGCAAAACAAAACAATTTAATTATGTTGAGTAACTGACTGAAATTTTTCACTTGAAATAAACAATAATTGCACATTGACCATGTTAGTAATTTTTTAGCAATTGACTGAATACCATGTTTTAAGAATAATAACTTCTTATCAAAAAAATATAATCCTGAAGCAGAATTTAACTACCTATAAATCCCACACAATCAATGGAGCGTCCCTTAAAATTTATTCTTGAAGACATTGTATTTGGGCCATTGCTGCTTATAACATTACTGACATGTGCCATTCTGCTACTGTTCAAACAAAGGAATTTTTCAAAAATATCATTTCGCACACTGATAGGAAGTTGGGTTGTTCTTATTCTTGGCAGTAATACATTGTTTTTTCAAGCTGTTTCATATCCGTTAAAATTTTTGACTCCAAAAAGCGTAAAACATCACAGTGACGCAATTGTAGTTGCTTCTGCAGGAGTTCATATGTCTGGCGCACCTACACCAGGCTCAACACTGAGGGCACATGCTGCAGGCAAATTATATTTAGAAGGGCTGGCTCCTCTTGTAATAATTACAGGAGGTGTAACTAAACCGTATCTTCACCCTGTAAAAATCAAGGGGATGGCCATTATTCTCCAAGGGATGGGAGTGCCTTCACATAACATCATCATAGAAAACCGTTCCACAGATACTTATAAAAATGGAGTAGAAACATCCAAAATATTGGAAAGATTAGAATTGAAAACAGTGCTTCTTGTATCTCATGATTACCATTTGTTTCGTCTTGTTTCAGTGTTTAAAAAACTTGGAATTGAGTCCTATGCATATGCCGCAAATCAGTCCTATCCAAAAAAATCAATCCCATGGTGGCGCTACTTTGACTGGGCTAATTTCAATCGAATCCAGACTATCGCACATGAATATTTTGGGCTGCTTTCGTACAAATTCTCAAATCGGATATAAACCACTCACTCATCTAAAATATGCCTAAACGCACTGACTTTCAGACAGTACTTCTAATTGGTTCCGGTCCCATAGTGATCGGGCAGGCCTGTGAATTTGATTACAGTGGAACACAAGCCTGTAAAGCCCTCAAAGAGGAAGGCTACAGGGTCGTTCTGATTAACAGTAATCCTGCCACCATAATGACGGACCCGGGACTGGTAGATGCAACTTATATTGAGCCCATTACTTTAAAAACTCTTGAATCAGTCATAAGTCAGGAAAATCCAGACGTTATCCTACCTACCATGGGTGGACAGACAGCACTCAATATGTCAATTAAACTTCATGAAGAAGGTGTGCTTAAACGCCATGGCGTAGAGTTGATCGGGGCATCGATTGAAGCAATTAACAAAGCAGAAAACCGTGAACTCTTCCGGGAAGCTATGAAGAAAATTGGTATAGAAATGCCATCAAGTATCATTGCTCATACAATTGAAGAGGCATTAGATTTATCAGATACTACTCCTTTCCCATTTATCATAAGGCCGTCTTTTACTCTGGGAGGCTCAGGAGGAGGAATCGCGCGTAATGAGCAGGAGTTAGTACAAATAGTTTCCAATGGGTTGGCTTTGTCTCCTACAAACGAAGTTCTGGTCGAACAGTCTGTCATCGGATGGAAGGAATATGAGCTTGAAGTAATGCGTGATCATAAGGATAACGCCGTAATTATTTGTTCGATAGAAAATATTGATCCCATGGGTGTACATACAGGCGACAGTATCACGGTTGCTCCCGCCCAGACACTGACTGATTTTGAATATCAAAATCTGAGGGATTATTCGATCAAAATTATGCACGAAATTGGTGTTGATACAGGTGGCTCAAATGTTCAATTTGCCGTCAACCCTGAGGATGGAAAAATCCTTGTGATTGAAATGAATCCAAGGGTTTCACGCAGTTCTGCACTTGCTTCTAAAGCTACCGGGTTCCCAATTGCGAAAATTGCCACAAAGTTAGCAATTGGTTATACGCTGGATGAAATTCCAAATGATATTACAAAGAAAACTCCAGCCAGTTTTGAGCCATCAATTGATTATGTAGTTACAAAAATTCCAAGGTTTGCTTTTGAAAAATTTCCTCTGACTGATGATAAGCTTGGCACACAGATGCAGTCAGTAGGAGAAATCATGGCAATTGGGCGAACATTCAGGGAATCATTTCAAAAAGCACTCAGATCATTGGAAACAGGAAATTCCGGACTCAACCCACCTGACTACCCTGTAGATAAAAGTCCTGAAGAATTACTGGATGATCAGCTACAAACTGTACGAAGCAAACGTATCTGGTATGTTGCAGACGCAATCAGGAGGGGATGGACAGATGAAGCTCTATATGAACTGACCGGAATTGATTACTGGTATCTGCAACAAATCCGGAGCCTTGTAGAAGAAGAAGAAATAATTGCCAAAATTGAAGTGTCTGAAATTACTCCTGTGAAATTAAGGAATTGGAAGAGACTTGGATTTTCTGACCTGCGTATTTCAGAATTATTGAATGTAAACGAAACACAGATCAAAAACATGCGTTATGAATGGAATGTTCTACCAGTATTCAAACAGGTAGATACATGTGCAGCAGAATTTGAATCAGAAACTCCTTATTTTTATTCAACATACGACGAAGAAAATGAATCTCTGCCCACAGAAACAGCAAAAGTACTTATTCTGGGTTCCGGCCCCAACCGCATCGGCCAGGGAATTGAATTTGATTATTGCTGCGTTCATGCTGCATGGGCTGTCAGAGAACGTGGTTTTGAAGCTATAATGCTCAACTGTAATCCTGAAACAGTGAGTACTGACTATGATACTTCAGACCGACTGTATTTTGAGCCAATTACATTTGAGGATGTTATGCATGTAATTGATCTGGAAAGACCACTGGGAGTAATTGTGCAACTTGGAGGACAAACTCCGCTTAAACTGGCAAAACAGCTTCATGAAGCAGGGGTGCGAATGTTGGGCACACCTTACGAAAGCATTGATCGTGCAGAAGACAGGGAGCAGTTTGCCGCAATGTTGAAAAAATTAAAACTAAGGCAGCCTGAAAATGGTATTGCCCGTTCACTGAAAGATGCGGAAAATATCGCTGAAAAACTTGGTTATCCACTTTTAGTTCGCCCTTCTTATGTACTTGGCGGTCGAGCAATGATGATTGCTGAATCAAAAGCACAACTGGCTGATTATTTTATGGAAGCAGTGCAAGTATCTAAGGAACATCCTGTATTGATAGATCAGTTCCTGAAAGGAGCAGTAGAAATTGATATGGATTTGCTTAGTGACGGCAATCAATCCGAGTTGGGGGGTATTATGGAACATGTGGAGCGAGCAGGAATTCATTCCGGAGACAGCGCATGCATTTTGCCCCCGCAAAATTTGACTCCTGAAATTATGCAAGAATTGGAAGCACAAGGGAAATTGCTGGCAAAAGAACTCAAAGTGAAAGGATTGATTAACATTCAATTTGCTGTTCAAAATGATGAAATATTTCTGATTGAAGTTAATCCGCGCGCTTCAAGGACGGTCCCGTTTGTCTGCAAATCAATTGGCCACCCTCTGGCTAAGTATGCTACCTGGCTTATGCTGGGAGAACAATTGAGTAACATAGGATTTTCCTATGAAACACCTGACACAGTCTCAGTAAAGGAAACCGTCTTTCCATTTGTTAGTTTTTCAGGTGCGGATACTGAGCTTGGTCCGGAAATGAAATCAACCGGTGAAGTTATGGGTTGTGGTGAAACTCTGGAAGAGGCTTTTATAAAATCTCAGGTTGCAGCATACCAGTCAGAAATCAGACCAGGACACGTCTTCATCGGTGTTATAGATCAGGATAAAGAAGGAATGATCCCTGCCGCTAAAGAGTTTCAGAAAGCAGGACTGAAAATAATGGCAACGGAAGGGACATTTAAGGTACTGAAAAATGCTGGAGTCACGAATCTTGAAAAAACAAGCCTGGATCGCAATGTACCTGATAACATTTTTGATTCAGTTGCCAGAAATGAGGTTGCCCTTATTGTCAACACAACCCGCAGGAGGAAACGCGCAGTTGATTCAAAACATATCAGGCGAGTAGCACTTCTATACAAATTGCCTTATTTCACCACAGTTGAAGGTACGCTAAATTTCGCGCGCTCATTAGCAGCAACTGATTCCGGCAAAAACCTCAACTATACGTCACTAAAATTGTACGAAGAAATCTCCTCCTGACTTGGTCTGTCATTCTTCAATTTCTGCTGACTTCTGCTGTGACTCCAAATAGTTTCGTTGAAGAAAAATCTTTTGTTGATTATAATCTGATTCAGACAACCTCCCAAGCGCATAATCATCTTCTAAATCAGATAACGCGGCAAGGCATGTATCAGCCTGACTGGGATCCTGCGGATATTTTTCAGGGATTTCATACTTCTGCAGTTTGCTCCTGAACAGAGGGTAAGAAATAATTCCGACTGATCCGGCTATAACGATGATTATGTATGTCCAGATCACACCAACCCTTTCTTCTCACCAATTACTGTCCTGTTTGCAGACAATTTTATTTTGACGTATACGGAATTCTCCATCATCAACCGCACGTTTGTCAAGAATCCGAGTTTCCCGCTCTTTGCGTGCTATGCCAAAGCTTCCATCATTACGTAACACAATTACTGTTCCTGGCTTTGCGTAAAAGATTTCTATACCACGGTCGATGATGTTATTTTGAATTATTTTTTCCGGAATTCTCGTAAGTTCTGTTTTGCCCAGACGAACAGAGCGATTGATACCTTCGCCGGTTGATTCGGAAGAAAGTTTAAATTCTGTCCCGATTTTGTGAACCATTCTTCTGCGAAATGAATTCATTGGTTCCAGCTGCAGATGAGATTCATCAGATTTGATAAAACGCACAAGTGCTTCATTTATTTCCACAATCAGTTCCTGATCAGAACTGCTCAATTCCATATCATCAAAAACAGCCATACTTTTTTAAGTCAAATCTACATAAAAATAGCAGTGTTACATCAGAAGGACTACAATCCTTCAGTGTTTATACATACAAGGGCATGAGAGGTAATTTGTGTTTCAAGCCAGCAAAACAAATTTAAGCATCATAAGTTCGTGGCGCATCGGGGGACTCGGTTTTCGGCAGTATTGATGCTTCCGGACTGTCTTCTTTTGATCTTTCCTCACCTTCAGGTTCAGGATCGATAACTGTGGTAGGGAAACGTTCCAAGGAAATTTGTAGTACTTCTTCCACAGTATTTACCGGAATTATTTCCAATCCATCGCGAATTTCTTCCGGAATTTCGCTCAGATCTTTTTTGTTTTTCTCCGGAATAATTACTGTGGAGATGACACCTCGTTTAGCAGCAAGAAGTTTTTCTTTCAATCCTCCTATTGCCAGCACCTTGCCACGCAATGTTATTTCGCCTGTCATTGCAACATCCTTCTTGACAGGGATGCTGGTAAAAGCACTGACTAAAGAAGTAGCAATTGTAACTCCGGCTGAGGGCCCGTCTTTTGGAACTGCTCCCGCCGGTACGTGAATGTGTATATCGGTTTTTTCAAAAACTGAGGAAAAAATACCCAGTTTATTTGCATTGGTTCGCACATAACTCAATGCAGCCTGTGCTGATTCTTTCATCACATCTCCCAGTTTTCCCGTCAGTTGCAACTTGCCTGTGCCTTTCATGATATTTACTTCAGTCACCAGAAGCTCTCCTCCTGCCTGTGTCCAGGCTAATCCGCATGTTGTGCCAATTTCATTTTGTTCTTCAGCCTTAGTATGTTTGTAACGTGGCACCCCTAAAAATTTCTGTACACGATTTTGTGTAACCACTACTTTGCTGAGATTTGTTTTCTTGACTAACTGTGTAGCAACTTTGCGGCAAGTCTTGGCAATTTCCCTTTCAAGATTTCTGACTCCGGCCTCTCTGGTATAACTGCGTATAATATCCAGAACAGCTTTTTTCTGGAACTGAATCTTTTTTGCTGTCAATCCATTTTCATCCATCTGTTTTGGAAGAAGATGTTCACGGGCAATGTGTTCTTTTTCCAGCTCTGTGTAGCCTGAAAGCATGATAACTTCCATACGATCTTTAAGTGCAGGCGGAATGTTCTGGGGTACATTTGCTGTGCAGAAAAACAGTACGTCTGAGACATCAAACTCTACTTCCAGATAATGATCCATGAAAGTATGATTTTGTTCAGGGTCAAGTACTTCCAGCAAAGCTGCAGCTGGATCTCCCATCACTCCATAAGTCATTTTGTCAATTTCATCAAAGAGCAACAGTGGATTTTTATATTTTACTTTCCGCAAAGACTGAATGACTTTCCCGGGCATTGCGCCAATGTATGTCCTGCGATGTCCTCTTATTTCAGCCTCATCACGTACACCCCCAAGGGTGACATGGGCAAACTTTCTTCCCAACGCTTCGGCGACAGATCGAGCCAGAGATGTTTTCCCTACACCAGGCGGACCAACAAGACAAATTATTGGACCTTTCATTTTTCCTACCTGCTGTGCTACAGCAAGATATTCAATAATACGCTCTTTTACTTTTTCTAAACCATAATGTCTTGCGTCCAGAACTTTTTCAGCTTTACCCAGGTCAAAATTATCTTCAGTTTTTTCATCCCATGGCATGCAGAGCAACCAGTCAAGATAGTTACGCACCACATTTGCTTCAGAGGACATGGACGGCATCATTTTAAGTTTTTTAAGTTCTTTTTCTGCCATTTCTTTGGCTTCAGCTGAAAGCTTAATCTCCTCAATTTTTTTGGCATACTCATCCATTTCAGCTTTGCCGTCCTCTCCTTGCCCCAACTCTTTTTGAATAGCCTTGACTTGTTCATTGAGGTAATATTCTTTTTGTGTCCTTCCAATTTGTCCCTGAACACGCTCCTTCAGTTTACGTTCTACTTTTTTAAATTCCTTTTCTTCAAGCATTCGTCCATAGACAATTTCCAGACGTTTTTTAGGATCAGCATTTTCAAGTAAATCTTGTTTCTTACGCAAATCCATATACAATAATGGAGCAATCCGATCAGCAAGTATGTGCGGTTCTTCTGAGTCTATGGATAATTTATCAAGTCCTTCTGTTCGACGCTTCACGTCCTTCAGGTAGCGTTTGAATTCAGTACGAACATTTTTACTGAGAGCAATCAATTCCGGTGCCTGAGAAACATTTTCGGGAATTGGTTCTACAACTGCGGCAAAATGAGGTTCTTCCATATGCGCTTCAATCAGACGCCCTCTTGTTTTTGCTTCAAACAGCGCTTTAATGGTTCCGTTGTGAAGACGCATAATTTGCAAAACCTTTCCGATTGTACCAACACGGAACAAATCCTTTGCTTCAGGCTCTTCAATAAGAGGATCTTCTTGTGCAACAACAAAAATTTGACGGTCCCCGTCAAGAGCTTTTTCCAGTGAGGCAATAGAGAGTGTGCGTCCTATAAAAAACGGCGCAGTCATATGGGGGAACACCACAATATCACGCATGGGCAACATTGGTAGTGCAATCTGTTTTTGTGCAGAAGATTTACCCTGGACGTCTCCGGTCATAAACTATCTTTTATTTGACACAGTGTGTAATTAAATGAGCGTGCTTGTGCTATGGATTAAAAGGGAAAAGACTGGTTTTTTTAATACTAGTACATAAACAGCAAACTGCCAAGTACAGAAATTTATATTATACTTTATAGTTCACTACATGAAAAATCAAGAATTCAAAGATTGAATGCTGTAACAAAAAATGATTTTTTATGGAGGTAAAGGGGATGCACTCATTTCCACACAGATTTTATCTTCTGTATAGTAACGGCTGACTTCATGATATTTTATCTTGTGATTTTCATTTCCAATAGCGCTTCGCAGGTGATATTTGGCAGAAAGCTTCGCAGCAGACAATGCATCCTGAATTTTTCCTGCACATGCATGACCTACAACTACTACGTCCAGCATTCCTCGATCTATGACCTTGTATTCAGGATCAAAAAAAGTTGAAAACCTTTCTTTTTCAGTTGAACATCCAATGATTAAAATGAAGATGAACAAGAATAAAAAAAGTTTGCTCTGCATTTTTTTCTTTAGTGAAGTCTTGACAACTTTGGGGCCGTTCTCCAAACTACCAGTTCAGGTAAAGTTGCTTTCATACAGTTTAAAATCAATTACCTGAAAACTCTTCACTAACAAGTGCAACCTTCATGCAGATCACACAATCAACACAACTATTCTCTCGTGCACAGCAAAGAATTCCTGGAGGAGTGAACAGCCCTGTCCGTGCATTCAAATCTGTGAATATGACTCCTCTGTTTATTGCTCAGGGGTTGGGATCAAAACTATTTGACAAGGATGGTAACGAATGTATTGACTACGTAGGCTCCTGGGGGCCAATGATTCTTGGGCATGCAAATCCGGAAGTTGTCAGGAAACTTGAAGAAACTCTGAGAAACGGAACTTCGTTTGGCGCACCGACTGAAGGTGAAATTTTGTTGGCTGAAATGATATGTGAGGCTGTGCCAAGTGTGGAAATGATTCGCTTGGTAAATTCAGGTTCAGAAGCAGCAATGGGGGTTTTACGTGTTGCACGAGGTTACACAGGCCGTGATAAAATAATTAAATTTGAGGGCTGCTATCATGGCAGTGTAGATCCGCTGCTTGTAAAAGCAGGTTCCGGAGCAATGACATTGGGTATTCCGGATTCTCCTGGAGTGCCGGCCTCATTTGTTGAACACACACTTCAGGCTAAGTTCAATGATCTGGATTCTGTTATAAGACTTGCTGAAGATAATACGCAGGACATTGCCGCAATAATTCTGGAACCTGTAGCCGGAAATATGGGAATGATTCCTCCGGAGCATGGATTCCTGCAGGGGCTGAGAGATTTATGCGACCGTGAAGGAATATTGTTAATTTTCGATGAAGTAATGACAGGTTTTCGTGTTGATTTCGGAGGAGCACAAGCACTTTTTGGTATTGTTCCTGACTTGAGTATATTTGGTAAAGTTATTGGCGGAGGGCTTCCGGTTGGTGCCTATGGGGGACGACAGGATATCATGCTTCAGGTTGCCCCGGCAGGCCCTGTTTATCAGGCAGGAACGTTGTCGGGAAATCCACTAGCTGTAACAGCAGGGTTAACAACTTTGGAAATTTTGAAAGAGCAAAATCCATATCCTGATCTTGGTCAAAAAACAGCATGGCTTTGCGGTGAATTGGCATCTGCGGCAGAATCTGCAGGAATCCAAATTCAAACCAAATCTATGGGAGGAATGTTTGGGTACTTCTTTGCAGAAAACACTGTGAGTAATTTCCAGGAAGCGCTTAATTCTGATACAGAGATATTCACTCGATTTTTCCAGAATATGCTTAGAGAAGGGATTTATTTGCCTCCTTCAGCTTTTGAATCTCATTTTGTATCAACTGCTCATACTGATGAGGACCTGGAGAAAACTGCTGCTGCGTTTAGAAAGGCGCTAAAAGAAGTGTGAATCTATTCAGAACAAATAAAGTCTGATTAAACTGACCATTTCAAAAAAGTATTATTTCCAGTTTGAATCTGCTTTTTCATCGGGATGAGTAATTTCGTTGATCCTCACACCATAGCGATCGTTTACGACAACAACCTCTCCCCTTGCTATCAGACGGTTCCCTATTAATACGTCAATTGTAGAACCGATAATTTTATCAAATTTCACTACAGTTCCCTGTTTCCAGAGCATTACATCATGCAGGGAAACATTAGAGCGAGCAATCTCAGCCTGCATTATCTGAGGCGCATCTGCCAGAAAATCGAGTTTATGCAGTGTTGAATTCTGCGTTGAAGATTCAATACTCATTGGGGGAATCTAATTTTAAACTGAATCTTAAATGTTGACTTTTTTCACTTTTTTTGCGATCATCACGCGGTTTCGATTGACTGTAAATTATAATTCGCATTATACTGTTTATCAACAAATGACACAATAATAAGGAGCGTTTAGTATGTTTGGTTTAGGTGTTTGGGAACTTTTGATTGTTTTGGCTATTGTAGTTGTTTTATTTGGAGCAAAACGTTTGCCTCTGATTGGCGAGGGGCTTGGAGGAATGATAACTAACTTCAAAAAAGCAACAAAGAAAAACAAAGGAGAACAAGCTAAAATTGATGATAATTCTGCTGCAGTAAAAGAGGAAGCTACAGTTATCAATGAAAATACTGCTGCCGAAAATGAAAAAAGCTGATAAGAAATTATAGACTTATTTTGGTTTTGGACGAATAACCAGATTCATGCTTACATCAAGCTCTTTGAGTCTGGCGATTACGGGAACTATAGAACCGTAATCAACTTTTTCATCAGCTTCCACATCCACTAACCAAGGCTGTTTCTTGCCTTTTATCCATTGCCGTATTCGATCCTGCAGCACAACCTGACTCTCTTCTTCAGTAGTGCCTCCAATGCGTGTTTTTCCTAAGTATAATACTCCAGACTTGTCGATCACCACTTTAAGTGGTTCTTGCAAGGGCTTCATTGTGTCCTGATTGTAGCTGTCTTCCGGAAGATCGACCTGAATCACATGGTTAACTATTGGTGCCGTTACCATAAAGATGATCAACAAGACCAACAGCACGTCAACAAAAGGAGTGACGTTTATTTCACTCAGTGGTTCATTCTCTTCCCAGGAGCCTCCCATGTACTATCCATTCAAAACGATTAGTAAGTTCCATTCCATAATTTCGCATTGTGTTAGCCAAAGTACGTGACTGATTGCGAAAATAATTGTATCCCATCAGAGCCGGAATTGCGGCAAGCAATCCTGCGGCGGTGGCAACGAGTGCCTCAGATATTCCTGGGGCAACAGCAGCTAAGCTTGTAACCCCTGTTGTTCCGATGCTCTGGAAAGAGTTGATAATACCCAAAACAGTACCAAAGAGACCAATGAATGGCGCGGCACTGGAAATGGTAGCAAGAATATTTAAGCGGTTTTCAATAAAAGAATATCTTTCATTGATGGTCTGCTCTATTACACGCTGAAGTTGTACACTGAGATGCGGCAGCATTGAACTGTTTTCCGCTAGATCCGCAGAAGATCGCTGAATTCGTTGACTCATTCTGGCTGCTTCCTGATAGGTTGCAGTAAACATGAATGAAAAATCCGAATAAGGATACTCGGTAGAAACTTTTTTGATTTGATTAAGGTTGGATTCGTTAAGGTAGACCCGGTAGAATTTCTGGTCCTGTTTGCGGATATTATAATATTGAAGTGCCTTGATAATGATGACGGCCCAGGAGAGGGCCGACATCAATGCCAAAATGAGCAACACCAGCTTCGCGATTAAGCTGCCACCAAGTACCAATCCGACTATGCTCGTTTCGCCTAGCCATTCGGTGAGCATGATTCAAAGCGTTATCAAAGTTGCTGGCTTAGCTAGAAAGTATTACAAGCGGGTGAACTCTACTCTACGGTTCTTACCCCATGCAGCTTCATTGCTGCCAGAAACTGCCGGTCGTTCTTCGCCAAAACTTACCATTGTAAACTGAGATGGACTGGCTCCAAGACCGACAAGGTAGTCAAAAACAGCTTTAGCGCGTCGTTCACCTAATGCCAGATTATATTCATTGGTACCCCGCTCATCACAGTGTCCTTCCAACTGAATTTGCATATCCGGATTTGCGGCAATCCATTCATAATTTTTCTGGATTACTTCCTCAAATTCAGGAGTGATATCACTCTTATCAAAGGCAAAATAAACCATACCCATTTCACTGATGGCTGTTTCTGACTCTTCAGGCGGAGCTGAAATGATGGTAACAGCTTTTGGCGCTTCAACACTCTCATCAGCATCCTTCTCAACCGCAATTTGAGCTTCTTCTTTTTCCACTTCCTGCTGTTGTGCTGCAGCAACATATTCCGTCAGATCCTTGCCAGTCAGCGGTGTTTTATCTTTAACTGTCTCATGTCCATCAGGTAAATTTGCTCTATTCAGCTCCAAATCTTCAGGCTCATCCGGTTTTGGTGGATCAGCTGGCTTTGGTTCATCCGGCTTTGGATCCTCTGTCTTTGGTGGCTCAGCTGGCTTTGGTGGCTCAGCAGGCTTTGGTTCATCCGGGGTTGTTGGCTCAGCTGGCTTTGGTTCATCCGGTGTTGTGGGCTCAGCTGGCTTTGGTTCATCCGGGGTTGCGGGCTCATCAACCTTTGTTTCTTCCGGAGTTGTGGGCTCTTCAGCCTTATCCTCAGTAGGTGTTGTGGGCTCATCTGCTGGTTCTGGTGTTTTGTCAGCACAGCCCGTTGTCAAGAAGACCGTAATAATTGCGAAAACAATAAGTAAATATATTTTTTTCATAACATACCTCCTAAGTGTTGTAAATTTTCTAAAGGCAAGCTTTTGTCAGGTAAATCATGAGACGTAAAATCTCTGGTAAATTTAACCTGTTAGAGTAATTGTGCAAGTGGAGTGCCTAATACACTAACAGTAAAAAAATTGATAAACTGCCTTTTCCGTTAAACTTTCATTCAGTCAGATAGATTATATTGGTTAGAAGCAAGAAACAATTCTTTTTTTGTTCATTCAATATGAAAGTTGATTTTTCTTAACTACAAAACAAAATAGATGCGCCTTTTTGTATTTGATTATTTTAAAAATGTTATCATTTGGTAAACAGCAGGATATGTTGAAATTATCTTGAGAACTTTAAAAGAAGTGTTAGAGTAAGCCTGAATTTTTTAGTTCATAATTAGTGTGCGTGCAGCTGATTAATAACTAATACACAATTGTATGGACCTTGCCCTCTTTGCAGGCATTATTTTCTGTTTAACACAATCTGCCATATTTTCCGGTCTGACCCTGGGATTATTTGGATTGAGCAGGTTAAAGCTTGAAATTGAGGTTGAGTCAGGCAATAAAGCTGCATCAAAAGTACTGGAGTTAAGAAAGGACGCTAATCTATTACTGACAACATTACTGTGGGGTAACGTGAGTATTAACGTATTACTGACACTCTTAACAGATTCAATACTTGCAGGCCTTTGGGCATTTTTCTTTTCATCTATTTGCATCACCTTATTTGGTGAAATCATGCCACAAGCGTATTTTTCCCGAAATGCGCTGCGTATGGGGATCATGCTTTCCCCCATAATTAGATTTTACAGATTTGTTCTTTATCCTGTAAGTAAACCTTCAGCATTACTGCTTGACAGATGGCTGGGTAAAGAAGGTGTGCTTTACTTTAAAGAGGATGATTTCCGGATAATGCTGCAAAAACACATGGAGTCGCGGGAATCAGACATAAGCCGGCTTGAGGGAACCGGAGCGCTGAATTTCTTGAGTATTGATGATTTGCCTGTTGGTGATGAAGGAGAACTGGTTGATCCCGCAAGCATTATCCCATTGGAAACAGAATTTGATCTTCCTGTTTTTCCGGTATTTCAACGTAATCCGGAGGATCCGTTTTTAATTCAGGTTCAGGATTCAGGTAAAAAATGGGTTATCTTGACTTCACTGGACGGAAATCCCCGATTGGTGCTCAATGCTGATCTGTTCCTGCGCGACGCGCTTTTTGGTGTTGAACCTTTTCGACCATATTCTTATTGTCATCGACCCATAGTTGTATCAGATGCAACAACACCACTCGGAGAAGTCATTCAAAAATTGCGTGTTCATCCGGAACATTCTGAAGATGACGTAATTGATAATGACCTGATCTTATGCTGGAACAAAGAAAAAAGGATCATTACAGGCGCAGATTTATTAGGAAGACTTTTAAGAGGTATAGCGGGTCGCAGACCTCAATTTTTCATACCAAAAGAAAAATAAATTTTTTCTAAAATCAACAACTGCTTATATTTGATATGATCAAAAGTGCAAAGAGATTATTTTCACTTTTTCCAATGTTTACTTTATCCATGATTCCAGGCAAATCATTATTCAGCAGAAAAACCAAATTATGGTTAATTTTCTGCTTTTTCATGCCTTCAATGGCCCTAGCCTTTGAGTTCCCTCCAGAGAGAAGTAAAAGTGAAGCAGAGACTGAATTAGGCTGGATGGTAGCACCGCTTCCTATTGTAGTTGAAGGTATTGGAACCGGCATTCCTGTTGTCGCATTTATATCCAATGCATATAAGAATACTGATCTTCAGATGGCTAAAACTTTCTTCAAAGGAGATTTTGAAGTGAATCTGTTTAACATTTCAAAATTTCCTGTAATAGATGAGCATTTATTTTTTTCACTTGGAGCAACAGATCTTTTAATGCCTTTCAGATCCTATAACCGTGGCATTGAGTCTGGTAAAGAGGATTATTATCAGACACTTGAGAAATATAACAGCAGCTTCGTTACTTTCCAGTCACAATTTTTTCAGCAAAGGCTGGAAGTACTACTGAGTTACTCCACAGGGGGAACAAAGATAGACAAAATATATGATGTTGATGGAAATAGTTTTCAAAATATTCAGTCTCCAAAACGAAGCTGGATAGACAGTACAATTGGAACACAGATTGATCTGACAGATAATCACCTTGATCCTCATGAAGGACTTCGGTTTGAATTATTGCACAGTTTTTCAAATTATGGTTTGAACGAATTAAGTGACTATAAAGTCAACGATCTGAATATAACTACTTACTTCCCCTTCTTTGAAACTCACACACTTTTATTTAACGCTTTTCATTCACGTTCCTACATTTCAGCTCAAGGTTTAGTTGATGAAACTGAATTAAGAAATAAATTCAGCCTGGGATGTGCTTTAGAAATGGAAGCTGACGCTTGCCGAAATGCGGAAACAAAACACATTAACTACTGGCAAAAAAGGAATCAATCAGGCAAAGCTACAGCATTAGGCGGACTTAACAGGATGCGTGCTTACAGCCTCGGTCGATTTTACGCGGCAAACAGCGCGAATTATGCATTGGAATATCGTCTGAACTATTCTGAACAGCGAATCCCCATAAACTGGATTTTAATTGGAGGAATACGAACTGTTCTTCAGACTTCTTTTTTTTACGAGACAGGCGGTGTATCAGATGATTTGTCTGAGCTGCACAAAAATATGAGAACTTCGTATGGAGTCGGTTTTCGTGCAATTATTTCAGGGTTGATTTACCGTTTTGATCTTGCTGGAGGAGATGACGGTATTGCTCCAACATTGTTCATTAATTATCCATTATCGTTAGGCACTCTTGGGAGTTAGCAAAGACCAGAGTAAATAACATTATACAAAATTCATAATATAAAAATAAGCTTACTTTATGAGTGTATGAATAATTGTATAAAATACTTCATCTCAAAGATGATGATATACAAGATATTGATTAGATAGACCTTTTTCATCATTGCAAGCTTTCAAATGTTATTGAGTATCAATCCGTTCAACCCACAACCTCTCCATATTCAGCAAGTTGTGGAAGTTTTGAAAAATGATGGAGTTATTATTTATCCCACTGATACAGTTTATGGCTTGGGATGCAGTATTTTCAGCAAAAAAGCAATGAAGCGCCTGCATCAAATTAAAAAGGTGAACCATAAAAAACCTTTGACAATTATCTGTGCAAATCAAACCGAAGTTCAGGAATATACTCAAGGCATTCCTACTTCTATATTTAAACTGCTTCGCCGTAAATTGCCCGGACCATATACTTTTGTCTTTAAAGCCTCCAAGATTGTACCAAAAATGATGCTTACACCAAGAAGCACAGTAGGTATGCGCTGGCCGGAGCATCCAATTGCCAACGAAATCGTAACGTACTTGGGATACCCTATTCTAAGCAGCAGTTTAAGGATGTCTGAGGAAGAGCTGCATGATGACCCTTACGAATTACATGAAAAATACAAAAAACAGGTTGATCTGATTGTTGATGGCGGAACTATTTTCGCCGAACATTCGACGATTATTGATTTCAGTCAAGGAGATGCAGAAATCATCAGGTTGGGTAAAGGACCTGTAGATTGGCTGGAAGAAGAATGATTAAGGAAACGGATTGAACTGCTTGCTAATCAAACAATTCATGATTACAAGGGGGTACGCATAGGTTGATGACTTGTGAGTCAGAAATGGATTTTTCTCCTTGTGATTTCAGAGCCATTGTTAATTTGATTGCTCGGGGAAGACAGAAATTTTCATTAATTCTTATGTCATGACACACACCTTCCTCAGAATTCCATTCCCTGGTCCATTTTTCCCTGAAACCGCCTCCAGCTAAAGCAGTCTCACTTTCCAGAAATTCTATTTCAAATTTAGTAACCTCCTCAGATAAAATATAGCTTTCCCCGCCTTCTCTGAGATTATTGTCGATATAAAAATCTTCACGTCGAAAAAACTCCCATATTTTTGTATCCGGATTCTCAAGTAGTGAATAACCGACTTCATGAATTTCCGGATCACGATGACTCTCCTCAGGGAAAAAACGTGATTTGATTGCAGCATGAAAATGTACGCCTGTTACTTCTTCAAATTCACCTGTTTCAGGATTTCCCGGTCCCAGATTAATTTCTGCAATCAGTCCGGTATCTCCTGGCTGAGTTTCGCCTTTTTCAGTATCAGCAAAGTGTTTCAAATATTTTACTGTTTGTAAGTCATCCAGCACAATTTTCATCAGTAGCCGCAACTCCTGACGAGTATCAAGTGATGATTTTACTTTGATCGATGAATTTGATATCTGGAAAAATGCTGTATAAAGCAAGGCCATCACAAGTCCCAGTAAAGTTACAGATATTAATAACTCTAATATGGAAAATCCCATTTTTATTTTCGTGACATTATTTGGGATTGACGTAAATGTCCGCATCATAAGTATAGACGTGTTTCCCTTCATTCCACTGCAATTGATAATTAACCTGTCGCACCTCTATTCCGGGAAATGGTTTAGTATCCCGTACAAACTTCTTCCAGCTGAAACCACTCATGCTGCTGTCAAGTTCAAACTCTCCCTGGTTGATTGAAACAGGAGGTGAAACTGTTGCACGTTCTGATTTTAACAATTCATTCTGAGCATAAGTAATTGCTTTCCATAAGTTTGTTGTTGAAGAAATGATGAAAATGGACGTTGAATATGACTGATAAAGCGCCATCAAGGTGATTACCAAAATTGAAAGTGAAATAAGAACTTCAAGAATTGTAAATCCTTTTATATTTGTAGCCACTTTTTTGTGACAGGAATTATTATTGTCAGTGCTCATTGCTCACGTAAAAGCAGATTGCCCATGATTCCTTTGGTTTCAATTGTCCAATAATTAGAAGCATCAGGTAACGAGAATTCAAGCATAAATGGAGTGACAAACCCGGAACTGTTGATATGTACTTCCATCAAATCAGTAAATCCTCCGGAGGCAAAATAGCGTGTACCTGACAACTGAGCCTCTCTTAAATTAAGATCTTCCGGAAATTCGCGTGGTTTGAGAACTTTTGGCTTCTCTAAAAACTCTTCCGCGCATTTACCTGATTCATCCTCCTCAGAGGTCATCATTTGCTGTGAATTCAAATCAAACACTAAACAATAAGAGGTGCTTTTTAGCACAGCGTCATTTCTGAGAGTTTTCAGAACACTGTTCAAATGCTTAAATTCTGTTTCAATAGGCTTGGAAAAAAAGGCAAGAAACTGTGGCAGGGCTGTGCCCAGCAACAGGAGCGCCAAAGTCAAAACAACAAGTATTTCCAGAAATGTAAATCCACTTCCTGAGTCATGAGTTTTTTGCTTTGACGCTTTTTTAGAGCTCGCTGGAACTGATATCTGCATCCAAATCCGCACCTCCGTCAATTCCATCTGCTCCAAGTGAAATTATTTCATATTCGTTACCATTTTCGCTGACAAAGCGGAAAGGAGTCCCCCAGCCGTCTTCTGGTATATTATTCCCACGCAAATAAGGTCCATTCCAGTTTTTTGGAATCAATCCCACTTCCGGTTTTTCAAGCAGAGCCTTCAATCCTTGCTCTGATGATGGATAACGGGAATTATGCAGGCGGTAGAGATCAAGCGCGGTTTCCAGCCCCTTGATCTGTGTTTTTGTTGCATCAACTTTTGCCTTCTCTGCAGAATCAAAAAGATATACACCAACTATGCTTGAAAGCAGTCCAAGGATAATTATCACCACCATCACTTCAATGAAACTGAATCCCCTGTGACGCTTTATTTCTTTTTTTACAGTGCTCTGTAATAAATTATGTTTCAAAGTGTTTTTCATGTAAGTTCGGATTTGAGTTTGAAATGAAGAAGCGCGCTTGATCTTATCTGCAACGGTGCTAATTTAGTATTCATCAGAGTCGGATACGTGATCGCCGGATTCCCGGTTTTTTATTCCGGTACTCCGGAGGAAAGTCCGGGCAACACAGGGCAAAGGTGCTGGCTAACAGCCAGATGGTGCAAGCCAATGGATAGTGCAGCAGAAAACATACCGCCGATGGTTTCCATTGAAACACAGGTAAGGGTGAAATGGCAGGGTAAAAGCCTACCGCAGTCCTGGTGACAGTACTGGCAGTGTAAACCCCACCTGTTGCAAGTCCAAATAGAACCGCAATCAGGCTGCCCGCCTGGCGGTTGGGTAGGACGCTAGAGGCTGTCGGTAACGGCAGTCCCAGATGAATGATCACGGCTCACTTCTGTGAGGACAGAACCCGGCTTATTTCCGGCTCTGATTTTATCCAAAATACGGTTTGCTTTCAATTCAACAGCCCATACAATTGACTTCAATTGTAAAATGCTCTCATACCATAATTCAACCACTTTCAGACTCTAGAGAATTTTTATACAAACAAATATAATCATCCAGGATTTGTTTTGAGGGTAAATTCATAGATTCAACATAACAAAGCAAATAACCTTTTAAATAAATTTCAGAAGAGAATTTACTGAAATCCTCTTCCTCAATAGCCTTGAGGTATGCTCCGCGAATACAGGTTATTTGAGCAAGTTCATCCAAAGTTATGGATTTAATATTTCTGATTTGCTGCAAAACTGCCCCATTGTAGGATATTTCACCACCATGTGTTTTGAGAGAATTATAATATTCCTGAAGACTGTCTTCAGACAGCTCATTTTTTGCAGCCAGGTTTAGATAAAAGTCCTGTCTCTCGGTTTGAGTTTGTCCTGCAACATCCTGAGTGTTGTTTTCTGGAATTTCTGCTTTTATCTCAGGTTGAATTTTGTCGAGACTTTTTCCGAGAGGTCCTGTCTCCGTTTTCTCCCAGGCTGATTTAACAGGAGATTGCTCTTCAATTAGTGGAGCACTTTCTTTTTTCAGGTCAATTTGCGGCTCTGCAGAAACATTTAATTGATTTAACTCATCATCATATTTTGCCCGTGCGATTGGGTTGGCCAGAGTTACAAAAGCCTGGCTGTACTGAAGCAGCTTTTCTTCAGTTTCTTCTTCCGGAAACAAGGAATATGCCGCAAATGCTTCTAAGTGAGTTTCTTCAAGTTTTTCTTCGTAAGCATTGCGTATCTCCATTAATGTAGCAGTGTTTGGAACATCTAGAATCTGATAATAATTATCTTCAACAGTCACAGGTATATTGGTGCGATCAGTCATAGTGCCAATTTCGACAAAATATTGTTGTTTCCAGCAAATTCTTTCTCATCCTTCAGGAGATTCGCGCATATCTTATTCAGCTGTTTTATTGGTACACAATCAGGATATGCCGCCGCTAATGGTTGACGTTCCAACACAGATTTTCTGATAGATTCATCATAAGCGATGTGTCCCATAAATTTTACATCCAGATTAAAATATTTTAAACACGCTTTTTTCATAGCCGGACCAACCATTTGATCGCGCTCTGTACGTACCTGGTTAAGGATCATTTTTGGAATAAATGAATGTATCTGTTCCTCAATAAATACCGTAGCTCTGCCTCCTAATTTGTTAAAATAATCAATGAGTTCTTTAGGAGTATTGACATTATGTGGATTATCCTTGCGCAATATTGGAGTAACAACGGATTTCAATCCGAAGTTTTGGCTGTTATGGAAAATTTGGCGAAAAAAAGAATTTTTTATGAAACGGTAGGCATTTTCAATAGAAGTTGGCTCCGGTATTACAATCATTACCTGAGAATCTGCCAACAGAAAAAAATCAACTGTATTATAGGCAGTCCCTGCACCTAAATCTATCACTATATAATCAGCATCCAATCGCCTCAATGCAGATATAAAACGGCGTTTTTGAGTATGCTTCAAATTAGCAATTTCAACTCCGTCCTTTGCTCCACTGATCAGACTCAATCCTGGAATATCGGTTGGTATTAACAGTTTTTTTATATTGTGTACTTCTCTCCCTATAAACTCGGAGATACCTTTCATAGGACTGTTAACTCCAAGCCAGGTGTGCATGTTCGCCCCACCCAAATCCAAGTCTGCGAGAATTACATTGTAACCACTTTGGGCCAGCAAAATGCCAAGGTTTCCGGCAACAAAACTTTTGCCTACACCGCCTTTACCTCCGCCAAAAGCCCAAATCCTTTTTTGTTCCATAACCAGTTAGTGACCGTAGAAAATAGATCTTTTCCATGTAAAATTGCAAATTATTGACCAATTCGGTGCTGCAATGGAATAACAACATAGCACAACATTTTCTACTTGAACAATTCTATAATTTTGATTAAAAAATATTTTTTTGTAATCTGGATAGAAATGTCTTCCTGAATTAAAGATTTTTTGCTGAGCAGCCGATATACAGAACAGGCGGGTTTATATGCAATTAAACTATATGATTTCGATAAAACTTACTAAAACTTGAAAAATAATCACATACGGTAGATTAAATCTTATGTTAACACGCATCTTGATTGTTTATTTTACAGTTATAGTTCTGTTGACCTCCTGTTCAAACAGCGTGTCAGAGTTTCCCACACAATCTTTCCGGAGCCGTTTGAGTGAGGGAGACAATCATATTGGTTGGGGATTAAATTATTTTGACAGTTGGCAGAAAGGGCTACAGCCACGATATCTAAAGCTGGCTGAAAAACACACTATAACTGCAATCAACATGTTTGCGAACCTGGAATATGATACATCCCCACGTATCAGCGAATATTATGTTGTGCGTGAACGCCGCACACGAGGCTGCAGGTTGTTAGCTGAATTGCAATTTGCGGCCGGGAACCACGGCTATAAACTCAGCTCGCTCACACCTGAAGGTTGTATCTATTTTTAGCTAAAAGCTGTAATCTCTGAATAATCCTTCAAATCGCATTAACTCTTGGACTATTGAAAGCCTGCCTCATGCTTCGTTTAACCCAGACCTGACACGCAAGCTTTCCGCGTGATAACGATCTGAGGCTTTCTGATCACCAGAATCAGCGTAATGGGAACTTATCAAATCAAGCAGACGCAACTCACCTTCCACATCATCGAGCTGCTGCTTAATTGCAAGATGCTCTTTATAAGTTTCAACTAATTCCTTAGTATTATTCATTGATGCATGTGCCTTCTCAATTCTATCAAAAAGGGGATCCATGGCTGAAACATTCACACGCTGTCGATTGTATTTAAGCAGATCATGCAGAAGGGGTAATGCTTCTTCATAAGTTCCTTTCTTTTCCAAGGTCTTTACAATGCCATCCATTACGCTCGCATAATCCGTTTGCTCAGTCTCTTTCTGAACAGATGTTTCCGCATCGTCTGCAGATTCATCTTCTATCTCTACTGTATTGTCAGAAATTTCTTCAGCTATGGTTGAATCAACTGGGATCTCAAGTTTTTCAAGTAATTGCAGTACATCATGAGATGGTTTCTGACCAAGTTCTTTAAGCAGATCAAGGTAACTTTTAAGACCGGCCTTGGCTTCTTCATATCTTCCGGATTCACATGCTGCTGTTGCAATTTTCAGCAATCCTTCAGCCTCAGATGATTTTTCCTCCCATGGTGCTGTTTCCTGCAGGGTTAGCCCTAAACCTTCTTCATCTTCCAGGTTTTCATTCTCCAAATGAGGTGAAAATATATCTTCATCTCTATACTCCTCATTTTCAGGCTCAGCAAGAGCTTCTCCTCCAGGAATCGGGATCAGTTCATCTGCAAAGAGATCATCTTCTTCTTCAACCAGAGGTTCTGTTGTTAATTCTTCAGATTGCCTCTTTAATGCCTGATGCTTTTTAGTAAGTAATTCAAGTGCCTCTTCACCTGCTCCAAGTATCCTTTCATTCTCAACTTTTCCACTCTCAGATGTTTTTGGATTTTCCGCTTTTACATATTCAGATGTTTCCGGCTTTTCCACAATCATTTCATCAGGTTCTCCGGGTTCTTCATCAAAAGTAGTCTCCTGCAAAATTTTCGCGTTCTCACTTAAAGTAACTTTCACCTGATCCACTTCTTCAAGTTCTTCAGCAAAATTTTCGGGGGAATCAGTTACACTGGCTTTTTCATATGCTTCTGCAACCGAGCTGGTATTTGGTGTACTTGCTGAGGCCGCCTCAGTTTCATCAGTCGCATCTTCATCAGCAGTAATTTCAGGTGGTTTTAAATTAAACTTTTTTCTGAATTGCTCAAATATGGAAGCATCAATCCCCGGAATTAAATTTTCTGAATCGGATGTTTTTTCTTCAGCAGATTTGGATACTTTGTCAATATTCTTTGCTGAATCACGAAATGGCTCTGATGAAAGCGCCAGCTGCGGCTGTTCCACAACAGTTGTAATTTTACTTAATACAAACCCGATGCATAATGCTGCACTAACCAAAACCAAGGAACCTGCTCCAAATTCCCATGAAATTTGAAACATAATTACCTCAAAAACAAGGATAACAACTACAAAAAAGATTTTTATCAAGATCCTCATTTTAGCCAGTAAGTAAGCATTTAAAAATTGTCATTAATATAATCATTTGCCTGGGCTTAACAAAAAGAGTCAATCAATTCCAAGTGTGCGTAGATGATTTTCGTTATGAGACCAATGTTTGAGGACTTTTACATGCAGTGTTAAAAACACCTTATTCCCCAGTAAACCTTCAATTTTTTTACGAGACGCGGTTCCTATTTTTTTCAGCATCTCGCCTTTTTTCCCAATAATAATTCCCTTTTGAGAATTACGCTCAACACAAATAACACAAGCAATTTTAATGCATTTAGTTTCTTCCTTAAATTGCTCAACAATGACCGCGACTGAATATGGTATCTCCTGCCTCAAACGCAGAAACAGTTCCTCCCTGACAAATTCACCCGCCAGGAACCGTTCAGAAACATCTGTGACCTGACGGTTGTCAAAATAAAAAGGGTGAGGTGATAGATATTTTTTCAGGCTCTTGATCAACTGATCGAGGTTGGTAGATCTAAGGGCAGAAACAGGAATAATTTCAGCAAAGTTTCCGAATTTATCCAGATTGGCAATGCTTTCAAGCACATGCTCATTTGGCATAGTATCAATTTTATTCAATACCAGCACAGTTCTTGTTTCCTTCCCAGACAGCATGTTTAGAATATGCTGATCTTCCGGATGCAAGACGGAGAAGCATTCCCCCTTTTGAAATGATTCCGGATAAGGTTGAACCAACCACAGGTTCAGGTCAGTATCCCTAAGAGTTTTTTCAGCATAGGCAACAATTTTACGATTAAGCAGATTTTCTGTTTGATGTATTCCGGGAGTATCAATAAAAATAATCTGTGTAGTTTGCTCCGTCCGGATTCCAAGAATGCGATTTCGTGTAGTTTGTGCTTTGTGAGTGGTGATAGAAACTTTTTGCCCTACCAGTTTGTTTAACAAAGTTGATTTTCCCGCATTTGGTCGGCCAATCATCCCGATAAATCCGCAACATTGTTCTGTATTTTGAGTTACCTCGTTTAGCTGAGCGGGGTCATTATATTTTTTCACGCGATGATTTTATGTTGTTTGAGAAGTTCGGAAGACAAAATGAGTTTGAGATCCTGAACCGGTTTTTCAATTTCATCAGAAGCAATGCTTAACAATAATGATTCTTTTAAGCCAAATAATGGGATGCTCACCCGATCAATTCTGAGTTGTCGGCCTATTGCCAGAAAAACAGAAAGAGCTGATTTATAAACTTCTGTCTGCTGGCTGCGGAGTTTCCAATGTTTATTCAAGTCCTGTGGAGACTGTTTTTGAAAAATCCCTGCAAGCCGTTCAAATTCTGGCCAGTTTATGCACAGCCATTTTTCAAAATGTTCGGTTTTGATTTTTTTTGACTTAAGATTAGCGGGCATTTGAGGATACAGGCGGGCAAATGTTTTCGCGTTTCCACCAGTGAGAATCAAGTGGGAAGATATTTTAGGATTTATTGAGCATGCCTTGCTCAAATGTGACAATTTTTCAGGCAGATTAGCAAAGAGCTGTTTTGCTTTTTTGTCCATTTTCACCAGTCGGAGGGTTCCTAAATCAAAGCTGTTCAGGTAATCATTATCATTGTTGATTTTATTTTCAGGTTGAGCCAGTAATGACACTTCCAAACTTCCTCCACCTAAATCCAGCAAAACAGTTTTTTCAAATGGGGAGTGCATTACCAATGATGGTGGTAAAAAAGATTTAATTCCTTCAGCTAAACATCCTGATTCTTCTTTTCCGGAAAGAATTTTTACTGGGAAGCCAATTAAAGATTTAAGGCGGTTAATCACTTCTATGCGGTTTTTTGCCTCTCGCATGGCGCTTGTGGCAAATAATTTTATGTGGGCAGGCTGATACTTTTGCACTTCACTCAACAACTGCTGAATTGAGTTTAGCAGCTGTTGAAATACTTTTTCAGAAACTTCACCATGTTCAAAAACGGTATCACCCAAACGCAAATGAACACTTCCACGTTCAAGCTCATGCAACTCAGAATTCCCCCTTATTTCACCCACAATCATGCGTACCGCATTACTTCCAATTTCAATGCAGGCAAAGATTGAGGGATTCATCTCTTGAAAAAAAGTGTTAAATTTGTGATCATCAGAGGCAATTTCGTATCATAGCTCCCACTTCTTGCATTTCCCCATCAGCATACTGGACACGTTCCCGAAAGGGTCTGGGGCTCCCATGGGTGCGCGGCAATACGTGGAAGTGGACATGCTCAATTTCCTGTCCGGCATTTATCCCGTTGTTCAGGATCAGATTATAGTCAATCCCATTGAACGCCGCACTGACTGCTTTTGCCACATGCTGCATAGTACGCATCAATGACAAAGCCTGAGCTTCAGGTAAATCTTCTAACCGCTTAACTTCAAGTTTTGGAATAACCAGTGTGTGTCCTTTTGCACAGGGCATGATATCAAGTAAAGCGATTTCTGAATCTGTTTCAATAATTTTTTCGCAAGGAATTTCACCTTGAATTATTTTAGTGAAGATCGAGGCCATATTGGAGTTCTAATTCTAAAGTTAAATGTTACAGATTTAAAAGGTGAGGTTCATTTACTGACAAACTTAATTTCCAGTTTATCCTTCCTTTTTGTTCTTGTTTTTGGAATACAGTTAATTTTTCATACTCAGATTTTATATGCAAAATCCTATAATTTAACCGAGGTTCCACACTACAAAATTGATGTCTCTTATGACCACGATGAGACACTTCTTGTGGGAAAAATGCAAGTCCGTTTCAACCGCAGCGCATTTCCTGACAATGAATTGCTGTTTGCTCTGCCGGGAAACCGTTTCCGCAAACCTGATGAAAGAGGAGTGAGAAAACATAAAATAGTTCCTGTATTCTCGATTAGACGCTTCCAGGACAATTTTGAGGATCCTAAAACCCCTACAGGTTTCAGTCGTGGCAGCCTGGGAGTTACCTCCGTGAGCGCACACAGCCATAATCCCACTGCAGTGAAGCTCAAGTTAAAATTCTCAATTGAACAGAATCCTGATTTAGAAGTAGGTTACTCCACTTCAAAGGGCTTGTTGAGAGTTAAACTTCCCAAGGATCTTCCGGATTCAAAAGACTTCCCAGGTCAATCGACTGTTTTTATAGAATTTTATACACATTTTCCGGAACACGTCCAGGAAGGCAAAGTCAACGGCATGTTGTTGACCTCAAATTGGCATCCAAAGCTCATAAGCTGGAATGAAGAGCCTGCGGTAAAAGCACAAGGCTGGGAAACTGAAGGTAATAATCCTTCACTTGCAACATTTGAGGTCACATGGAAAGCTGCTCAGGCGGGGACATTGATCACAACGACCGGTCATCAGAAATTGCAGGCAGATCAATCAATAACTTTTGCTGAAAAAAGACGTCCCCTAAAATACTTCCCCTTGATTTTTACCAAAGTCCATCAACGACTTTCATTAAAAACCGAAAAAGTAATTTTGGATAAAAAGTCAGCTTCCGGAACAGGGCATGCTTCCGGTCAACTGACCTCTTTTTATATCAAAGGTCATGAAAGAAGAGCAGAACTTATACATCATTGGAGCAAACTATTTTTGGAATTTGTTCATGCTCGTTATGGACTGCAATCTCCATGGGAATCATTCCGAATCGTTGCTGTTGAAGCAGAATATGAACAGGTTGACGTTCTTAATAATCTGATACTTGTTCCTATTCCTAATTATAAGCGTTCTGAATTTCTTGATCGGCAGGCACTTGGATTTTTGACAAGAAGGCTGGCCCAACTTTGGTTTGGAGAATCAGTCTTGAACAACCAGGACACACAGCTATGGCTGAACCTTGGACTTCCGGCTTTTTTGGGACTACGTTTCTTTCAGGAAAAATATGGTCCGGACGCTGGAATATTTGATTCTTTTGACTGGCTGAATCCAAAATACCGTGATCATTTTTATGAAAACATGGCAAACACCGTTTCTCCGGAATTAAGCTATCCCATCCTGTCTTCTTTTCGAAATAATCCGGAATCCCAAAAATATTTGCAGACACTGACTTACAAAACTGCAATGGTTCTTTCCATGCTGGAATATCTGATGGGGAACAGGGCATTTCGGCAAGGACTGCAGCATTTTGCTCAAAATAATCAGGGAGTGTTAGCTGGACAAAAAGAATTTCAGGTTTCAATGGAAAAGTTCAATGATCCCAAACGAAGAGTTCCGCCTCTTCCATCTGTAAGTCCGTATGGTATAAAAGGTAAAGGATCATTGGATTGGTTTTTCAGTCAGTGGTTCCGAACTGTACAAACTTTGGATTACAGCTTTGAGCGCTCAACTATTCGAACCTTATCAGATGGAATGTATGAAACAGAAATAATAATAAACAAAAATGATGCTGCCAAGATGCCGGTTGTAGTCGCACTGAGAACCAAAGATGGCAGAGAGTTTCGCAGGACGTCGCCCGGACTTAAACAGCAGGAAAAAGTATTCATAAAAACTGCTGATTACCCTGAACAGGTTTCAATTGATCCGGATGAAGAATTACTTGAATCATCTCGGATCAATAACCATTCCTTCAGCTTTTATCGGGTGCGTCTTGGATTTGACTGGAAAAAGCAGCGAGAGCATTTAGTGCTGATGGTTCCTGGATTTGGAAACAACGCCATAGATGGAAACTCATTTGGTATCGGTGTTAAATACAGGTTTAATGATTACCGACTTTATGCAATTCCAGGCTATGGCACAAAAAATAAACGCGGACTCTACATTTTCAATTTTGATCGTGAAAATCTGGGAATTAATGGATTGGAAGCAGGATTCAGCGCACGCGAATATGGCGGAGTCCGTTCAGAGGCTATACGTGCGACATTCAAGCCTGCTTATAATTCCAGCAAACTGGATTACAAATTCCACTCCAGTTTGTCCCGGGAAACTCTCTTTGCCGCACGTAATACTTCCGAAAATGGTAAGATTTTCGAAACAGGAAAATTAAACTCTTTTTTTCTGGAACATAGCGGTGGATACAGACTCTTGGATAATTATCTAATTAGCTGGAACATCTGGAACGAGCAACCTTCACTTCAATTGGAGAGTGATTTTTCGTATGTACGCTGGCAGGGAACACTTGGGCAAAAACTTCATGTTGGGCACCGAAAATGGCTTCAACTGGATATCATTCACGGAACAACAGAGGGAGAAACACCCCTGCAGAAAAAATTTCTGCTAGGCAGTCCTGCTGTTTTGCGGGGATTTCCTCAGCATACAGTGTTAAGTGACGATCGTCTTATGGCATCAAGATTTGATTATAAATTCCCTTTAGTCACTGCCCCACTGTGGGGAATTGTGAGTGCCTTCAAAATTCAGGGTACCGTATTTTATGATCAGGGGAAATTATGGTCCAATAATATCACCTTTGAAAAAGCGAAACATCGTCAAAACGCAGGTTTTGGAATTGAGTGGACTGTAGATACCGCGTCACTGTTTCAGGTTCCATTAAAACTTGAAGTCGCTTTCCCGATTAATGACCAGGATTATAAAAAACCACAGTTCATTTTCTTAGGTGTTCTTACAGGAAGTTAAAGAATTTTAGACCCATTTTTGATGCTGTTAACTTGCTTTTTCTTACTATAAATGTGAGTCTTATATACGACAGGAAACTATGGATCTTGCATGGTTAATATTCATACAGGAAGTTGATCAGACCAGTCGGCAAATTTCGCCCCATAGTTGGTAATAGTCTGAAGACACATGATAGCAAGAAAACCACAGAAATTTTCCTTGAATTCAAGTGAAAGTGCCCATTTAAATCTTCCCGAAGGAGAATCCTCATCCTTTTTTAATCAGCAGCGCAAAAAAACTGCCGCTGATGCCGCAACTTCAATCCTCGAAGAACTTGGTGTAAAAAAATCATCTGCAAGTGAACGTAATGTTTCAACTCTTGGAGAGGTTAACAGAAATGCGGAACACAAAAAATATCAGACAAAAAAACATCAAGACCCGGAAAGCCGAATCCTAAAAGACTTTAAAAGACAAAATACTGAAAGTAAAAATTTAAAGTCTAAAAATAATGATGAAGTCAAAATGTCTAAAACTGGTAAAACAGATACAAAAAAATCTTCTGTTCAGCCTAATATAAAATTTGGTTTTCATGAGAAATTCATTTTGTTTATTATCTTTTGTGTGGGAGCAGTTGCCACGATTGCATACATAGGAGGCTATCTAAAATTTTATGACTCAGCAATTTTTCAACATTTAGCCGGAAATAACGCATATCACCTGGAGTTCGCAGGTGAGTTTAAAGCAAGAAAAGTAGAAAATGGTTATAATCGGCTTCCGTTATTATTAGTCGAAGGTGCAATCCGGAACAGCTTCGATGAATCAGACGAGGTGCATAAAATTCAGTTAAAAGCTTTTGCATATAACTCAGAAAACCAGATTATCGAAAGCCAGTTCACTTTTGCTGGAGCAGTACTGACCGATAACGAATTGGAAACATTTAGCCCAATGGATATCACAGCAATACGCCACTCTGCTAATCTGGAAATGCTTAACACTTCAGAATTTGCTGATGCTCAAATCAATAATTTCAATACAGAACTTCAACAAAACACTATTCCTTTTCAACTCATTTTTTTTAAGTCTGTTCAGGATATTAAACGAACTTCAGTACAAATTGTAAGTTATGTGCGAAATAACAAAATTGTATTTGTACGTTCATCTGACCTCCTGTGATTTCACTGGCAGGTATTCTTAATCCCAAGACTCCTCTGACAGCGTAGAGCTTACCTGGGCCACTCCATTAATAAAAATAATTCGTGCAACTCAAGTCTGAATCAAGCATGAGGGCTGTTTCTTCAGCACAATGGAGCGAACTGACTGGTACAAATTTCCCTTTTACTGATCATGACTTTTTGTCGGCTCTGGAAGAAACTGATTGTGTCGGAGAAGAATCAGGCTGGCTGCCATGCCACTTGACACTATGGAATAATGGTAGTTTACACGGTGCCTTATGCCTGTATGAAAAATACAATGGTTACGGCGAATATATTTTTGACTGGGGATGGGCGCAAGCCTATGAGAGACATGGATTGAATTATTATCCGAAACTTGTGTCTGCAGTTCCATTCACTCCTGCCACTGGCCGGAAACTACTTGTTCATCCTGACGCAGATATTTTTCCAGTCCGGAAAATACTGCTGAAAGAAGCGCTGTTGAGTATGCGTAGACGAAACTGTTCTTCCCTGCATTTCTTATACATCACAGCAGAAGAACTGCCTGTTTTCGACTCAATGGGGTTCATGATCCGTCACAGTTTCCAGTTTCATTGGAAGAATAATAATTATCAGGATTTTGATCAGTTCCTTTCAACTATGAAAGGTAAGAGACGAAAGGAGATTCTTAGAGAACGCCGGCAAATAAAAGAACAGATGATCACAGTTTCAGTGCTTCAAGGGAATGAAATTACGCGGGAACACATGCATCAGATGTTTCAGTTTTATATTACAACCATTAGCAGAAAATGGGGTCATCCATATCTGTCCTTAGAGTTTTTTTACAGAATACACGAAACAATGCTGAAGAGACTGGTATTAATTTTCGCTTATGCCGATGGTGATTGTGTGGCAGGCACGATAAATTTTCATAAAGGAAATTGTTTGTACGGGCGTTACTGGGGTTGTAAAGGTAATTACAGGAGTTTGCATTTTGAGTTATGCTACTACCAGCCGATAGAATTTGCCATACGTAATAGAATAAGCTTGTTTGAAGCGGGAGCTCAGGGTGAGCATAAAATCCAGCGGGGGTTTCTTCCGGAACTTACGTACAGTGCTCACTGGGTGGAGCATCCTGGATTCCGGAGCTCAATATCAGATTTTCTGGAAGATGAGAAAGTTGCAATTCGGCAGGGCATCAAAGAATTCAGTCCGCACTCACCTTATCGGGATAATGATTCATTTTTTGCTTTTGAATCACGTTCATAAAGCGGATTTTCGCAAATCACTTTTATCGTTTCCGCATACCAGCGACCGCCCCGTTTGGCACGCAGTCTTTGGCTGTTGAGAAATTTGGCTATTTTATGGTAACTGAGGTTTTCGTCTTCCCGTTTTTCTCTGATAATTGAGGCAATTGCCAGTTCTTTTTCTAAAGGAGTAAGGCGTTTCTTCTGGTATGTAAAGCCAAACGGGGCATGCCCCACATGTTCACCAATTTTACGTTTTCGTTCAATCATTTGTTTGGTACGGTCAGGGATTGATTTCGCGTCCCAGAGAGCTAAAATGTTTATGGCTTCCAAAACCTTTTTGCCGCTTTTTGTTTTTGAATCCAAACCTTCCGCGATTGAAACAAATCTTACATTATTTTCTTTGAATAAATTCAGTAATTGTTGGTGCAGACGAATTGCTCTTGTTAACCTGTCCAGGCGGGCAACAACAAGCACTGAAACTTCACCGTTTTCAACCAAGGAGATCAGTTTCTTCAAATTCGGCAAATCCAGGCTGGCGCTATTGGATGCTGTATCTCGGAAAATTTTCCTGATTGTCAAACCCTTATCTTCAGTCCATTGTCTGATGATTTTGACTTGATTTCGAATGCCAAGATTTTTTGGAGTTGGACGATGATCATTCAATCTGGCATATCCATAAATACTCATTTTTCTAATAATGGGAAACAAAAGTGAAACTGAAACAAGTAAATATTATTCATGATCTCTGCTAAGTGCGGAATCAGTCAGCCTAGCAAAACCTTGACAGGAATAGTCTGTTTTTCTTAAACAATGATCAAGTGTTTTAGTAATTTCTCAGGAAATTACATGTTTTGTTCTCAATTCAATAACACTTGACTGAGTAGTTACAGCTGGTTATTCTGAAATCACATATTATGTCATAGATTAATGCACTAAATTTTTTCAATATAATTTGTAAAAAGGAAGTTTTCAGTATGTGTGATGAACTGCTGAAATTATTGACAGGAGGTAAAGATGCCATTTAAAAGCAGTATACGCCGTGAATGTGAACAGATTCTTGGTAAAGAATGGGTTAAAGATGATTCGGTAACTCTTTACGCTTACCGTTGTGACGGCCTTACACTTTATGCATCACTACCGATGGCTGTGGTGTTTCCCGGAAAAGTTTCAGAGCTGACATCCATTATCAAATTGCTGCATCGCCACAAAATCAGCTTTATCGCAAGGGGTGCCGGAACAGGACTCTCAGGAGGGGCAGTACCACAGGACAACAGCGTTATAATAGAAATGGCTCGTTTCAAGGATGTGCATGAAGTGGATTGTGAAAACAGGACCATTACTGTGGGACCGGGAGTGATTAATTTACGCATCTCTGAGCATGTTCAGTCAGAAGGATACCATTATGCCCCGGATCCATCTTCACAAAAAGCCTGCACTATAGGAGGTAATTTAGCTGAAAATTCAGGCGGACCCCACACACTTAAATACGGTGTGACCGTCAATCATGTGCTTGGAATGGAAATGGTTTTGCCTGACGGTGAACTGGTCACACTCGGCGGGAAACATCTTGGGATGCCTGGCCCGGATTTACTTGGTTTGATGACTGGTTCAGAAGGGACTTTTGCCATCATCACCAAAATCATTTGCCGGCTCACTCCAAATCCCGAAAAAGCGGTCACGCTGCTGGGCATATACTCTTCAGTGAGGGAAGCATGTGAATCTGTTTCCAGCATTATTCGCCAGGGGATAATCCCAGCGGCCATGGAAATGCTGGACAAAATAACCATTGCCGCGGTTGAAAAAGCGCTGAAGCCGGGATTCCCTCTTGATGCTGAAGCTGTATTGATTGTTGAACTGGATGGTTTAATTGATGGGCTTGATGAAGAAGCCAGGGTAGTTGAAAATCTGCTGAAAGAGTCCGGAGCCACTAAAGTCAGTCGTGCAAGGGATGAAGCCGAACGTGCCAAAATATGGCGTGCTCGCAAAGAGGCTTTTGGAGCGATCGGACAAATATCCCCAAGCTACTATGTACAGGACGGAGTGATACCCAGAAGCAAACTCCCGGAAGTATTGGATGAAATTACGCAGATCGGCAAAAAACATGGTTTGACTGTTGCAAATGTTTTTCACGCTGGAGATGGCAACCTTCATCCTCTGATTCTATACAATTATGAAAATCCGGAAGAGGTGGAAAAGTCGCATCTGATTGGTGAAGAAATTCTATCTTCCTGCATCCGTCATGGAGGTGCGTTGTCCGGGGAACATGGTATCGGCCTTGAAAAGGCAGAGTGGATGTCAGAGCTTTACTCAGGTAATTCACTGGAAAACATGCAAAATGTGCGAACGTTTTTTAATCCGGAAAATCTGCTCAATCCCGGAAAGCTTTTCCCGCAGCCAGGACGCTGTGCTGAATCAAAAAGCGGTACTCCCCCCAAAAGTACTGCTGTTTTGGATAAAACAAAAATTGTGGCAGCAAAATCCGGAATTGCCGTATGAGCAGATTTGAACCTGGCTCTCTGCAGGAAATACAAAGCTGGGTGTCTTCACGAATTGAGTCACAGGAAGTATTCCGGATGTGCGGCAATTGTTCCCGTACTCTGACCACTGCATCCGGAAACTCAAATGAAATACCCTCAGACATCCTCTCACTTAAAAACCTGAACAAAACCCGCTTTTTTGATCCGGAAGACATGGTCGTTGGTGTTGAAGCTGGGATGAGCATCCGGACTTTACAGGAAATGCTTGGTGAAAGGAATATGCTCCTTCCTGTGAATCCGTGGTATTCCGATTCATGTGTGGGCTCAATGGTTGCCTGCAACGATTTTGGCCCAAACCGCATGTTTATGGGCGGACTCCGTGACTGCATGATAGGAATTGAATACATAAACGGAAAAGGGGAAATTGTACAGGCCGGGGGCAAAGTTGTAAAAAATGTTTCCGGCTACGATTTGACAAGAATGATGCTTGGAAGTCTTGGAGGATTTGGTGTTATTACAGCAATCAATTTTAAGGTGTTGCCACGTCCTGTTGAACCGCATGGCATGTATGGAATATTCAAAAACAAAGAGTGGCTGACTCAGGTAAAAGAGCTGCTCCATCGAAGGATGCCTTTGGACTGGATTCAGGCTGTGTCAACTCCGGATTCAAGCTGGTCATTGGGACTCGGATATTCCGGAAACATTTCAAAGAGAAACCGGATTCAAAGCGAAATCAGTGATGTTTTCAATCAACCTCTGCAGGTACTGCCTGACGGCAAATCCTTTTCCGGAAAAAAATTCACACCAGGAGAGCAAAGGTTTGTGGGATTTATGACGGCAATCCGTGCC
>LULR01000091.1_pt1 | contig 54384 bp, 48 predicted proteins | sample 729471 | NCBI WGS metagenome assembly LULR01 (sample SAMN03860284, study PRJNA289734) | marine metagenome | biome: seawater column; feature: ocean; material: water; isolation source: Red Sea water column Station 108 - depth 500m | place: Saudi Arabia: Red Sea | collected 2011-10-15 | depth 500 m
CTGCTATCTCTGTGCCTTTATTTTGTAACTGAAAACCATTCATGCCACCTACTGCATACCCAAATAATGTAAGTACCAGGCAATCTGTTTCTCTTAGCTTAAAGGAGTATCATGACGTTTCGTGGGGCTATAGCTCAGCTGGGAGAGCACTTGCGTGGCACGCAAGAGGTCGTCGGTTCGATCCCGACTAGCTCCACCACTTACTCAGATTTGTATTAATGTTTAAATCTGATACAAAGATGGTTTTCTTGGTTAGAGATAAAGGTAGAAATGAATAATTCAATATCATTAATAGGTATGGCAGGGGCAGGTAAGTCATCTATAGGGAAAAAACTGGCTAAACGCTTGAATTTTCATTTTGTAGATAGTGATTCAATTATTGAAAAAAAATATGGTGAATCTTTACAGAATATTCTGAACGAGAATGGAAATAAAAAATTCAAAGAAATTGAAGAAGGTGCTTTACTTTCAGTGCAATTTAACCAGATTGTTTTAGCCACTGGAGGTAGTGCTGTGTTTTGTGATGCCGCTATGGAGCACATTAAAGAAAATTCGATGGTGATATATCTTGAAGTACCTTATGAAGATATATCAGCTCGCATATCAGATTTTTCTGAAAGAGGCCTACTTAAAAGATCAGATCAAACTATTCAAGAGGCTTACAAAGAGAGAGAGAGGCTGTATCAGAAATATGCAGATTATATTGTTCAAAACAAAGGGGAAATTGACTCTTGTCTAAATAAAATACTCAGTTTAATTAAATTCTAAGGAATAAAAAAAGGGAGATTTTCTTCCTTTTTAACCTTAAGCTCCGCCACTATTGATAATATTTAAAATGTTAAGACCAAGAAAACTCTTTATATTTAGCAGTACTTTCGTATTGCTTCTTTGTTTTTCTTTAAGCAGTTATTCTGAAGAAACGAGAATGAATCATTCTCATATGAAAAATCACATTATGCACAAAGCTTCTCATCATTCTCCTTCAGGGGTTATGGGAGGGGAATACCACAGGCAAGGAGAATTTATGTTCTCGATCAGGCAAATGAGTATGAGCATGGAAAAGAATAGTAATCAGGGGACTAGGCTTACAGATCAAGAAATAATCTCTTTACCTAACCCATTTCAAAATGGTTCTTTCTCTCCTAATTTAAGTGTTGTTCCTAAAAATATGAACATGCAGATGTCTATGTTAGAAGGAATGTATGGTTTAACAGATAAATATACTTTGATGTTTATGGCCGTGTACATTAGCCAAGATATGAGTTTGAACACTTATACGGCTATGGCCAATAGGTCATATATTGGATCTTTTAAAACTCAAACATCCGATTTATCAAATCTTAGCTTATCTTCTTTGATTGAAATTAAAGAGACTAAAAGTTCAAATCTTCACTTAGAAATTGGTTTAGTAAAATCTATTGGAGCTAATGACAGTGAAGATGAAGTGCTCAGCCCAATGAATATGAATATGAAAATGCGTTTGCCCTATGCAATGCAAATAGGGGATAAATCAACTTCTCTTATTACAGCAGTAACTTTTGTAAAAAAGGATGAAAATAGGACTTATGGCGCTCAAATTAAAAATAAACAGGCCATTGATAAAAAGGCATGGAATTTTGGCAATAGTTTTTCTCTAGATATCTGGATTAGTAAGGATATATCTGAGCAATTATCGTTTTCTGTAAGAGGTGGTTTCTTATATAAAGGGTCCATAGAAGGAAGCGATAGCAAGATAATGGCGCCAGTACAAACCTCAAACCCTAAGAATTATGGCGGAAAGTCTTATGAAATTGCTTTGGGAGTTAATCGGCTACTAAGAATGGGCTCTGGAAATAGTATAGGTCTTGAATTTTGGATTTTAACCTTTAAATTGAAATCTTTTTAATCAGTATTGCTTGGTCTCCTCTATGCACTGGAGAAAATATGCCAGACCTCTGTTTATATAAATCATCTAGATGGCTGGGAAGTTTAGTGCTTATGTCTATAAGGTAGCCGTTTACTTCTTTTTGACTTGTTTCAAAATTAAGAGTTAATTCAACTTCTTTATCGTAAACGCCGTTTAAATAAACAACATAATAGCCTTTATAAAGACCCCAGCTGCTTAAAGTGGGTTGAATTTGTAAAGAGCCCAAGTTAAAGGATTCTAAGTTAGATTCTTTTGGCAAAAGTAAAACCATTCTGCTTGCAGATCTAGTGCTCTTTAGATTAAGTTTTAGTGATTTACTACCATCTAGCTTTTCTTGTTTTTCTATCAAAGGGCCTTTCCATCCACTGGAGCTGGTTTCAGCCCAGTATCTTAAGGCATACTCTTTTCTAAATGGAATGAGAGTTTTAGTAGTTTGGGTGTCTACAAATGAAGACAAAGGTTCAATCAAAGGTTCTGGATCATCCGATGAGTTATTCTTGTAATTGCCTGACAGATGAATGAAAGATTTAGCTGAATCAAGGTCTTCATAGAAATGAATATTTACATGTTGAGGTCTTTTTTCCGTATAAAGATTAGCAAAACTTCCTACCATTAAAGCTACAAAGGTAACCACACCAACATATGAGATAGTAGATTTAATATTTAGAGAATATAAGAAAGGCGAGATTATTAGAGCGTACAGACCTGCAAAAGGTAATACTGCCCAAACTAACTTATAACCTTGGCTTTGTTCTAAAGAAAATATAAGCCCTAAAGTTAGCGGAAGCGTAACTACCAGGGTTAGAAGTAAGAATATAGGCTGGTTCTCTTCTTTTAAGAAGGTTGCAAGGAACAACAATATGCTGGCAAAGATTAGCGGAAGGATAAATACATTGGCTGCATCCGGTAAGAAAATAGTGATAGTTAAAGCCAATATGAGCCAAAAGAACCAAGAACCAAATACCATCTCATTTTGGTTTACAAACTTTCTACTAATTGCAGTTCCTATCAGTGCACCTATGCTTGTCGTACCTATTAATAACAGACGATAAGGCCAATCTATACCAGGCCAACTAACTACGTTTCCTGAAAGGAAGGACAACAGATAGAATCCCGTAACACCAGACAATATTGTTGTTAATAAAGTTAATGGAGAAAATACTACTCCCAACGCTGTTTTCTTTATATTGGTGTTTGACCTAATAAGAGTTGTAATCAATAAGAGGGCTGAGAAGATACAAATAAACAGACTGTAGCTAGATTTCCACTGAGTCCAAATACCATATATTTCTCCTCCGTAAACAAATTCATCTCCCATATTCTGCCAATCTAAGGAAGCTAATTTTCTAGACAAAGGTAAGATGTTTTCTCCATGGTGCTGGATAGTTCTTAGGTCAATATTTCCCACAGTATCATTTGGAGTGTGGTAATGATTCCTTTCACCAGCAAAAGCAAAATCTATGCCTGATATTTTAGCTCTTTCAACAACACTAAAATCCGTGTCATTAGGCATCCTCTTAAAAATTTCTTTAATAAAAGAGAATCCGTAAGGACTTATGTTTTCGCTTGAATAACTTTTTATTAAAAGCTCATTACTATTTGAAGTTCTGAGTACCATGCTGCTTCCAGAAGATCCACTGCCTTCAATATTGAGAACAATACCTACTTCCTTCGCTAAAGGGTGTTGATTAAAAAAAGCCTCTGCACCTATAAGACCATTTTCCTCAGCATCTGTGAGGATTAGCATAATTGGATGTTTATAAGGCGCTTCTAGTTTTAGAGCTCTAGCGGTTTCGAGTATTGCTACTACCCCAGCTCCATCATCCCCAGCACCTGGTGCCATAGGAACCGAATCGTAATGGGCCATAATAGCCAAATAAGGTAGGTCAGTTTTACCCGGAATAATCCCTATTAGGTTCTCTACTTCAGCACAACTTGCGAATCTTGAAGCACAAGCCCAAGTTTTTTGCTCTTGGTGTTCTATTCCTAATTGATCTAATTCATTCTTTAGTCTTTCTTTAATAATTTTATTAAGGTCAGAGCCAACAGGGTGTGGCTTATTTTCTCTGAGAAGAGATTTTAAAATGTTGTGTGCTCTCACTGCTGAGAATTGATTCTCAGGGGTGTCTAATCCCTTTGGGCTAGGGGGTTGCGTGGTGAAGTGTTGTACAAAAAAGAGTATAAAAGTAAGAAAAATAGCTAAAACAGATAAGCGATTTTTAAGCATCTTTACCCGAAATTTGTATCTGCTATCAAAGAAAGGATTTCAAACATCATGGTCGCACCCACTAAAGCTGTGTTTCCAGTGTTATCAAATGGAGGCGCTACTTCAACAACATCACCTCCTATTAAGTTAAGTCCCTTTAAGCCTCTTAGAAGTTGTTGTGCTTCTAAGGTTGTTATTCCGCCTACTTCTGGTGTTCCCGTACCGGGGGCATAAACTGGATCAAGTCCGTCTACATCAAAAGAAATATAAGTTCTTCCGTCACCTACAACCTTTCTGGCTTCTTCAATGACTTTATCTACGCCTAGAGAAGAGAATTCATCCATAAAAACCACACGCATACCTTGATCTTGGGAAAACTCTATACCGTCCATAAAATTTTGACCCCCTCTGATACCAATTTGAATTGTTCTCTTTGGGTCAAGAACTCCTGCTTCTACAGCAAGTTTAAATGGAGCTCCATGAGTAAATTTTGAGCCCCAAATCTCCCCCCATGTATCGGTGTGGGCATCCACATGGACCATTCCGACAGGTTCATTTTTTCCTATTGCCCTTAAGATCGGGTAAGTGATCGAATGATCACCACCAGCGCTGATAGGAAAAATATTCTTCTCTATAACTTTCTGGTAAAAAGATTCAATTTCTTCAACTTGCTTTTCTAAGTCATAACGATGAGAAAAGGCTACATCCCCTAAATCAGCTATACGACATAATTTATAAGGATTTATATTCATGCCTAAATTAAAAGTACGCATCAAGCTAGAAGAGTTACGGATTTCCCTCGGCCCATGTCTCGCTCCTGGACGATTTGTAACCCCCAAGTCGGTTGGAACACCAATAAGACCAATGTCCACATTGTCCAATGATTCAACTAGAGGTGCTCGCATGAAAGTAGCAATTTCAGCAAAACGAGGCTCACTCATTGGATTGTACTCATCGCCATCAGGCCTCTTCTTTTTGTAAAAATCGTCAGTCAATTTTTATATCCTCTGTTTTTTATTTAGGTTTAGAAATACATCTTAACAAAAGTCTTATGTCTACTAATTCAAAGAAAGGGGTTTTTATAAAAATAAAAAATGGTAAAGTCAAAAAAGATAAAAAACTATTCTGGAGGAATACAAATGAAAAACTTTTTAACTATCTTAATCTTGGGTTTAAGCACGACAATATTTGCTGCACATCATGAAGAAACTGACAGTCCTGAATCTGAACATGAATACAACTTTGCTTATAATTCTACCTATACCATCCCCGCTGGGTCTCAACCCCAAAGGGTAGAAAGGTCAATTTTAGAAAATCTTGCTACTTTAGAGGAGAACGGCTATTACAACTGTGGTCTTCTAAGGCATCAGTTTGGAGGAGAGAGAGCTTACTATTCGTATTGTTATTTTGATTCCTGGGAGCAATTTGGTGAGATAAATGATTCTAATGCACCTGCTGCTAGAGAGCCTAACCAACTTTACGGAGATCATTCAGATCATCTCGTTGCTATTGTTGAAAGGAATATTATGAAGAGGACACCTTATGTCCTAAGAGCCACTTACACATTTGGACCTTTTTTAACCATAAATGAGATGCGTGATAGAGCTAAAATGTTATTTGATGCTTATAACGAAGCCTTTGAAGGCTGTGTCATGGCTGAACATGCATGGGGTCCCGAAATGGCATGGTACTTTTACTGTGGTTATGAAAGTTACACTGATTTCGCTAAAAAAAGCAGTGCTCTTGGAGACCTTTTTGAATCAGGGTTGGCAGATGCAAAAACAGATATAAGGAACCACTCTGATGATTTGATGGTCAGAATCAAATAAGACTTTAAAGTAGAAGAAAGAAGTTATGAAAAGAACTTTTAAATTTATTGCGCTCTTATTGGGTGCGATAGTTCTTTACGGAACTTCGCTCGTTGCTTTATCTGAATTAGGCGGTGAAGTGGCGACACTGACTAGACCCGAATCAGACGGAAGCACTAAGAATATCAGAGTCTGGATAGTAGACTCTGATAATGATTCCTGGATAGAGCATGGCACTGATGAGTCTTACTGGATAAAACAATCAAGTGATGGGGTAGAAGTTTCAATTATCAGAGATGAAAAGGAACAAAAGTACGAAGCTTTTGCTAATAGAGAGTCACACGATTTTTATCACAAATTGAGGAGGGAGAAATATGCTTTTGCAGACAAGATGTTGGACATCCTGTCCTTTGGTGCAACCAGTAAAGAGAACTGCTCTGGTGTGCCAGTAAGGTTGGTATTGAAATGAAAAAGTTTTTAAAAGCTGCTCTTTACTCGTTAGGATTACTCTTGCTTGTAGGGGTAATTTATCTAAGTAATCTATTTTTATTTAAACCTTTTTCTTTAGACCATTATCTAGCCAAAGAGCTTATATCAGAAATGCTGGATTCCCCTGAGTCTCTAACTTATCTAGGGGCGATAGATCGATTTAATTGGGTAACAAATCATCAATCCAAAATCTCTATATCTGGGTTAGATGATCTTGAAGAAGATTTAATTGATGCTAAAAATTCAAGAGCAATGCTTCTTTCCTATGATGAGGAGTCTTTATCTGAGCAACAGAAGATAACAAAAAAGATAGCAGTTTTTGACTTGAATAACTTCATAAAAGAAGAGGAGGAATTTCCTTTTCATAATTACCCCCTAAATCAAATCGGTGGAATTCATTTAAATCTAGTTGAGTTTATGACTGATGTTCACCCTATAAGAAATAAAAAAGAAGCTGAAGCCTATATTGAAAGATTAGATTTATTTGATGATTCATTTAAAGGAACTCTAGAGATTTTGAATGAACAGAAAAAGGCTGGAATCTTTCCGCCAGAATTTGTTTTTGATCATGTTGTTCGTCAGTTAGATGAATTCCTAAACTTCACTAAAAACGACAATCCTTTAAGAAAGGTTTATATAAGAAAAATCAATGATTTAAATTTAGATGAAGAAGACATAAAAGAACTCATCTCTCAATTAGACGAATCTATAGAAAATAGTGTTAATCCTGGGTTTAGGCTTCTATATGAATTTATAAAAGAAACCAGATCACAAGCCAACGAATTTCACGGAGTTTGGTCTTTACCTAACGGAGATGAATTTTATGCTTTAAGACTCAAGGTTTATACAACCACAGATTATTCTGCTCAAGATATACACGACATAGGCCTTGCAGAGGTCGATAGAATTACTAAACGAATGCAAGCTATAGCTTTGGATCTCGGGTATGGAGAAGAAGTTAATGTTGGCAAATTGATGAATAAATTAAATGAAGATCCCAATTTCTTGTATGCAGATACGCCAGATAGGAAAGAGACTGTCGTTAATGACTACAATTCGATCGTAGAAGAGACCTGGCAGATTGCAGGGGATTATTTTCATAACATGCCAACATCTAAAGTCGAGGTAAGGGCAGTTCCTGAGTATTCTGAGAAGAATCAAGCCGGAGGCTATTACATGTCGCCAGCCCTTGATGGTAGTAGACCGGGAGTCTTTTATGCCAATCTTTATGACATCAAACAAACACCCACATACAGTATGCGTACATTAGCTTTTCATGAAGCTATTCCAGGGCACCACCTGCAAGTTGCTCTCAACTTAGAAAATGAAGATCTTACTCTGTATAGTTTAGTGAAGGTTGGGCTCTTTATTCAGAGAGGTTAGCCGTAGAAGCTGGATTAGCTGAGGATCCATATGATGAATTAGGTGTTTTGCAAAGTGAATTATTCAGGGCAGTACGATTGGTGGTAGACACCGGTTTGCACTTTAAACGCTGGACCAGAGAAGAAGCCATGGCTTATATGAAAGATATTACCGGTATGTCTGATACCGAAGTTAGAGTTGAGATTGAAAGGTATATTGTCTGGCCCGGTCAGGCTTGTAGCTACAAAGTTGGAATGTTAAAGATCCTAGAGCTAAGAGAGAAAGCTAAAGAGGAATTGGGCGATAATTTTGACATTAAAGATTTTCACTCAATAGTATTAGAACAAGGACAACCCCCTTTATTTATCGTTGAAGAACTAGTAGACAAAATGATAGCTGAAAAGTAATTGTTCTTCCTTTTTGCTAAGCTTAGTCAATAAATTTAAAAAAGGAGAGAAAATGAAATACTTAACTTTAATTTTTGGATTGTTATTTTTTACAGTCTTAAGTGCTGATGGACATCTTAAATCCGAAAAAGATGTTCTAGCTTCTTTGCAGAAATATTTTGAAGCAAGGAATAGTGAAGATTATGAGACAGTTGTTGAGCTGGAGAGCAGATCTGGTACTTATGGCACAAATTCAGATGGAAGTTTTCACAAACCTAAACAAATTTCTTCGGTTGAACAATGGCAGAGATTTAGCCAAGGGGGAGTAACTAATATTTTTTACCCAGAAGCTATACAGCTTTCAGAAGACGTAGTGTTTGTTAGATTTTATGCCGAAGGTATGGTCCAGGCTGGGGGTACAGCATCGGATTATCGAACTAGGGTGACAATGAATTGGGTAAGGGAAAATGGAAACTGGGTCGTAAAGAGTCAACATTACTCTGGAGCCAATTATGGTGGAGTTCACAAAACTCAAGCTGCTGATTTTGATAATTAGTAGATAGATATATAAAGGGTAAGAAGTTGAAGCTTGGTAAAGCCATCAAATACTTTTGTTCTTTTTTATTAGGGCTTGGCTTATACCAATCTGGATTTAGTGATACTGGATCTAACCCCAATTTATTGAATGACTTACATTCAAGACTGAATCCTTCTTTAGTAGATTCAATACATTATCCTAAGTCTACTCTTGATGTACTAGGTTTAATAAAAACGGCTAAGCAGACCAACAAGTCTGTAAGTATTTCCGGAGGCCAACACTCTATGGGCGGTCAACAGTATGGGGTGGGGACTTTACATATAAGCATGTCAAAAATGAATGATGTGCTTAGCTTTGATAGAAACAAAGGGATAGTAACTGTTGAAGCTGGAATTCAATGGCCCGAGTTGATAGATTATTTAATAAAAGTTCAAAAATATTCTCGAAGACAGTGGGGAATAACTCAAAAACAAACAGGTGCTGATCTCTTATCAATAGGCGGTGCCCTGTCTTCCAATGTTCATGGAAGAGGTCTGGTCTTACAGCCCATGGTTCAAGATGTTGAAAGCTTTAGACTGGTAAATGCTAAAGGAAAAGTCCTCAATGTAAGTAGAACAGAGAATTCTGAACTTTTTAGTTTAGTTATAGGTGGCTATGGTCTTTTTGGTGTAATTACGGAAGTCGATGTTAGGTTAACTCCAAGACAGAAAATTGTAAGAGTAGTTGAAGTCATTAATTTAGAGGACTTTCCTGAGAAAACTGCTCAAAGGATAGCTGATGGTTATCTTTACGGTGATCTCCAGTTTAAAACAGATGGCAGCGCTAAAGATTTTTTGAAGAAGGGGGTCTATTCTTTTTACAAACCAGTCCCTCCCGAAACTCTCATACCTGAACAGCAAGGAGAAATATCAGGCGATAGATGGAAAGATCTTATAGTTCTGGCACATTCTGATAAAGCTCAAGTATTCGATGAATATACTAATTATTACTTAAGTACAGATGGCCAGATATATTGGACAGACACTCATCAGCTGGGTTACTACGATGAGAATTACGAAAGTTTTCTAGCAAAGAATCTTGCTGGCTACAAACCAGGATCTCTAATGATCAGCGAGGTTTATGTTCCCAGAGAAAAAATATACGATTTCATGGATGATCTTTCAGAGGCTAATAAAACTCAGAATATGGATATCATCTACGGGACCGTCCGTTTAATTAAGACTGATAATGAAACTTTTTTGCCCTGGGCTAAGAAAGATTATGCTTGCATAGTCTTAAATCTTAGGGTGGAACACACTGAAGATGGCATAGAGAAAGGTAAAAGCGATTTTAGGCTTTTAATAGATGTAGCGTTAAGCCATGGAGGTTCTTACTTCCTTACTTATCATAAGTGGGCAAGAAAGGATCAATTATTAGAAGCCTACCCACAGTTCCCTAGATTTTTAAAATTAAAACTTAAGTACGACCCTGAAGAGATGTTTCAAAGTGATTGGTACAGGTTCTATAAAGAAATGTTTTCAGAAAATTAGAAAATGGTCTACGCACATAGAAAAGAAATATACGATGCTGACTCTCACATGATGGAGACGCCGGATTGGATATCAAATTATGCTGACCCCAAAATTAGACCTCACCTAGAACCTTTCGTCGGAGGAAGAAAGCGAGCACTGGCTGAAATTAAGCAGGCCATTAATGACTTTGAAAGTCGTCAAAAGGATCCTGAAATTTTTCGGAAAGCAAAGAAGGAATTTATGTCTATGAAACATAAAGGCTGGAATGGTCTTGGAGCTTTTGATAAAAAAGAAAGGAGCCTAGCTAATGATCTGTTGGGATTTAAAGGTCAGATTGTTTTCCCTACCAGCGCTTTCAATCAAGTAATAGAAGCAAAAGATCAAGAAATTTTTGAAGGAGGGGTGAGAGCTTTAAATAGAGGCTTATCAGATTTTTGTAAGGACGATATTAGATTATTTGGTTGTGCCTACATACCTTTGGGTTTAGGCCCTAATAAAGCTCTTAAGTTCTTAAAAGAAGCTATAAACAGTAATTTTTCTGTAGTTCTGATTGATACTATTGCTCCTATAGAAGGTATTTCCTTCACGCACCCAGATTACGATAAAGTCTGGTCACTTATACAAGAAGCTGATTTGGCGATTACCTTACATGTTGGGGTTGATGGAGGATATAGTCCAGTTCCTAAATCGTTTTATAAAAATGCCAGTTCAGTTCCCGCCCACAAAGAAGGGGATGCTCCTGGGGATGCTCTTTCTTATATGGCCATTCAATATAATGCTGAACTGTTTTTAGCAGCTATGATCTTTGATGGTGTATTAGAAAGGTTTCCAAAATTAAGGATAGGAGTAATAGAGCTAGGTGCCTCTTGGATTATTTCTTGGATGAAACACTTAGATCAATCCTATAAAGCATTTAGAAAATTACAGGATATGTCAGTGTTAAAACTTCTACCTTCAGAGTATGTCTTACGACAAATAAAAGTTACCCCTTTTGCTGGAGAAGATATTGGGTGGATACTCACTTCAGGGGCAGAAGATCTACTAATGTTTGCTTCCGACTACCCGCACCATGAAGGAACTGACGATCCAATTGGAAGGTTTGAAAAAACCATGGACGGTCTGAGTGAAGAAATTAGAAACAAATTTTATTCAGATAATTTCAAGTCTTTCTTAGGTAGCCACCTAGATATTTAACTTTATTGATACAAATGTAAGGCCTTAATAGAGATGTTGTTCTATAGAGTTATCTTATTTCTATTTCTGACTTTAGGCTTTCACTTACAAGGTGAAGAAGACACTTCACTTTTGTGGCTAGACAAATATTGTGCTGAGTGCCAAGTGAAAATGAAAACTAAAACAGGCACTTTTATTTTAGAAAAAGGTGAGGAAGCTTTAATGGCTAGGGCTTGGTTGACAGATAAGGCTCAAGATTCAATAGACGTTCAGTACTTTATTTGGAGTACTGACAATATAGGAACTCTAGCTAGTGAGGCTCTCTTAAGAGCAGCAGAAAGAGGAGTAAAAGTGAGAGTGCTGGTTGATGACCTTCTTGTTGACGCACAAGAATTAACTATTTTAGGTCTAACGGATCACCCTAACGTAGATATAAAAATTTATAACCCGAAACACTCTGTTGGCGTTTCTTCAATTCGTAGATTATTCAATGTCATAAGATCATTTCGTTCAAGTAATCAAAGAATGCATGACAAGGTAGTCATATTTGACAGAAGCATTGGAATTACTGGAGGGAGGAATATGGCAGATGAGTATTTCGATTTTGACCATGAGTATAATTTTAGAGATAGAGACATTCTTCTTTTAGGAAAAGTTGTTGCTGATATGAGCACAAATTTTGAAGAGTTCTGGAACTCCGATCTTTCTGTATCAGTTGAAGAGTTGTTACAAGCAGAGCTTGAAGATTTGGATCAAAACTTAATCCTTGAGTACAAAAAATTTTTACATGAGTACGCTTTGAATGAAACTAACTTCACACCTGAAATAAGGTTGGCATTAGAAAATCTTCCTAAGAAGTTTTCAGAGCTAATTAAGAATCTTATTTGGGAAGACGTAAGTTTTATCAGTGATAGGCCAGGGAAAATTGAAAACTTTGTAAGTCTTTCAGGCGGTAGTAAAAGCTATAGTCTCTTAATTAATGAGGTTTTAGAAGCTAAACAATCATTAATTATTCAATCCCCTTATGTAATACTGCCCGATGAAGGGATTGAGCTCTTATCTGCCTTGGTATCCAGAGGGGTAAAAGTAAAAATTTCGACAAATTCACTGGCTTCCACAGATAACCTTATGGCTTTTAGTGGTTATCATCGACAACGCGAAGCTTTAGAGCAGGCAGGAGTGGAGCTATTTGAATTTAAACCTTCTGCTAAAGTTCAGCAAGATTTAGTAGATCGCCATAAAGAGTTAACTAATCCTAATTTGAAATTTGCTCTCCATGCTAAAAGCATGGTTATTGACCAGAAAAGGATATTTATTGGAAGTTTTAATCTTGATCCTAGATCAGCTAATCTGAATACAGAAGTAGGAGTATTGATAACTAATGAACAACTAGCTTCGCAACTTCAAGCAAGTATTGAAAAGGATATGTATCTAGACAATAGTTGGGAGGTGGTCTCAGGTTTAAGTAAAGGGGATGAGGTAGGTATTTTAAAAAAAATAACTTTAGCTTTTCTGAAGTTAATTCCTATGGACTCTCTTCTTTAAAAGAATAGACTAATAAATATGTTTATTGCAGGTATTTTAATATTTTTTGGAATTCACTTAGTTCCTCTTATTTCTACAGTAAAAGAAAGTCTAAAAAGTGCTCTTGGAGAAAATACTTATATGATATTTTTCTCTCTAATTAGCCTACTCGGCTTCCTGCTAATAGTCCTAGGCTATGAAGCCAGCTCTAATTCGTTGTATGCAATAAATGCACAAGCTTTCCTGTATTCCAAATACATCATGTTTTTCTCTTTAACTTTTCTTATTGCTGCAAATGTTCCCAGCTTTATAAAGAAGTTTTCAAAGCACCCAATGTCTATAGGGATAGCTATTTGGTCAGCTGTGCACCTATTAACTAACTCAGATACTGTCTCAGTTATTTTATTCAGTACTTTCATGGTGTATTCAATAATTTCAGTTATCGTTTCCGAAAGTAGAAAAGTTCAAGTTAAAGAAATTAAACCAAGGTTACTTTTTGACATTTTTTCTATAGTGCTTGGGGCTATGTTTACAGCTCTAGCCTTCAACTTTCACGAATATTTATCAGGTGTTAGCCTTACTTAAAAATAATTTGCAATGATTCGTTTTTTTCATAAGTATTTAAGTTTAATAATATCTATACAGTTACTTTTATGGACTGTTTCAGGTATTTATTTTGCTTTTAATAAAATTGAATTAGTGAGGGGAGAACAATATTTACTTGAGAATCAAGCTGAAGATTTAAATCTTGAAGAAGTTGAAATTACTTTTACAGCAAAAAATTTAAGCTTTATTAAAAGGCTGGATAAATGGATTATCAAGGCAGAAACAGATAGCGGTCTGATTTACTCTGATCTAAGTGGAAAAAAATTAGAAGAGTTAGATGAAGAAGAAGCTAAAGAAGTAGTTAAAAGGAAAACAAACCTGAGACCTCTAGAAGCTTTTAGAATAGATAACCAAGAAAAAAGAGCGGAATATAGAGGTAGAGATCTGCCTTTATATAAAGTTACAACTTCTACATCTGACGACATTAATGTTTATGTAGATGCCTTTAGTGGGGCAGTTACAGCCATAAGATCAGATTCTTGGAGAATTTGGGATTTCCTTTGGGGAGCCCATATTATTGACTATAGAGAAAGAGATAATATAAATAATTTCTTACTTAAATTCTTTTCAATCTTGGCATTGATAAGTGCTTTGTCAGGAATAGCTTTATTTTTTAAGACCTTGAAACTTCGTAGTTAGAACAGTAAAAGCGTATATTTAAATTATGGAACGAAATAAGTTTTTCAGTTCAAAGTATTTCCTATTTATTGGAACCATACTTGTCTTATTCATCTTATATTCAAGTTATGGGCATTTAATGAATTTTATATCGGATGTGGCGTTTTCATATCCAGAAAATAAAAAAGGTAATTACTCAGTTGATATCTATAAAAATAGAACTTTAGAAACAGAAGAAGGCATTACTCTGTCTTCAAGAATTTTTAAACCCAGAGAATTAGAAAAAGCTCCAACAATATTAGTACGAATTCCTCTAACTTATTCTTTGACAGATTCTCTTAAAACAGAGCTTGTCGGCAGGTTTTGGTCTACTAGGGGATATGTAGTGGTTATACAAGGGACAAGAGGTAGATATCGATCTTCAGGAGAGTTTTATCCTTTAATACACGAGCGTAAAGATGGTTTAGAAACTTTAAAATGGATAACAAATCAATCTTGGTTTGATGGAGATCTGTTTATGTGGGGATCTTCTTCTTTTGCTCATACGCAATGGGCAATATCTAATTCTACAGATCCTAAGATAAAGGCTTATTTTATGCATATTGGAAGTTCAAATTTTAAAGAAATGTTTTACCCCGGTGGAGCATTTTCTTTAGCTTCAGCCTTGTATTGGACAATAAGAAGCCGAGGTCAAGAAGATAGGGAAGTTGACCTGAATGATTTAGCCAAAGGAGTAGAAATTCTTCCTGTCATGCAGGCAGATAATGTGGCTATAGGAGATACTGATTTTTTTAATGACTGGGTTATGAATAGGGGTAATTTAGCCTTTTGGGAAAAAATTGATGGCAATAAACGAACTGAATCTATTAAAGGACCAGTGCTACATCTAGCTGGATGGTATGATCCTTTTTTAATTTCACAGTTAGATGATTTCCATTCGTTAAAAGAGCATCCCGATCCTTTTGTTGCAAAAAACACTAAATTGATAATTGGACCTTGGAAGCATGCCGATTCAGTTAATTTACCAAATGGAGAAAAGGTTACTTATAGAGAGAATAGTGTTTGGCCCACCACCCCTTGGTTCGATGAAATTTTAGGTAAAAGAGACAGTGTGATTCCAGAAGTTAAGATTTTTGTAATGGGAGTTAATACTTGGCGAGAAGAAAATGAGTGGCCACTAAGTAGAACAGCTTTCAAACCCTTCTATTTAAAGTCTCTAGGGAATGCAAATACTATTCATGGGGATGGTAAATTATCCTTTAACAATGATAGTTTAGGCGGTGAATTCGATTCATTTACTTATGATCCTCTCAATCCAGTGCCTAGCGTAGGGGGTGCGATGCTTGGACCATGGGGTGGTATAAGGAAACAAAATGAAATTGAAGAAAGGGAGGATGTGTTAATTTATGATGGACCCATCCAGTCAACCCCTCTAGAAATAACAGGTCCTTTGGAAGCTTACTTATATGTAAAGTCTTCAGCAAAAACTACAGATTTTACGGTTAAGCTTGTTGATGTTTATCCTGATGGAACAGCCTATAACATCTCTGACGGTATAGTTCGGATAGAGGAGATGTCAGTAGATCAAGAAACTCCTAAGAAAATAAAGATTCGTATGCGTCCTACGAGCAATGTATTTCAAGCTGGGCATAAATTGAGAATAGAAATTTCAAGTAGCAATTTTCCAAGATATGAAAGAAATCTTAACCTACATCAAGATTTAGTAAATGCGAGAAAGACTATAAAAGCGGAACAAAAGGTATTTCATTCCGCTGAATACCCATCCTTTATTCTTTTACCTACAATTCCAAACAATTGAATTAATGGTAACTTATAACAAAAGGGTGTTATTAATACTAAGTGTCTTAACCCTAATTTTTATGGGGCGAGTTTTTGCTCAACTAATCCAATTAATTAATCCTATAGGCTTTTTACCACCTTTTGATCAATGGCAAAGTGGTACTATGGCTTATCACTGGCTTATTTTGTCCCAGATTCTAATCTTAGGGACACAAATAACAATTCTAAAAAAAATTCATTTCCAGACTTATGTATTTAGAATATACAGGGGGAAGGCTATTTACATTTTTGGGATTGTCTATTTTTCTATGTCTGTCTTACGTTTATTGTTAGGGGGTCTTTTCTTAGAAGAACATCCTTTTTGGGGTGCAACTATTCCGTCTGTCTTTCATATCTTTCTTTCAAGTTTCTTTCTGATTTTAGGTCTTTACGAAGTAAGGAATAGTAATAAACTTAATACATTCAAAGTTTAATGTTCTGGTCAATACAAAAAATCTTTAAAAGGTTTAATAGTTTTTTTAGTTTTGATACTTTTTTCTAAAAAATGATTTATTTACTAGCTTTTATAACAATTTTAGTCTGGGTAATATATTGGACCTACAAAGCCTGTTGGTTAGCTTCTAGAAATGGTCATAAGAAACTTTTTCTTTTTTTTCTTATTTTTAACCTTTTAGGCATTCCAGAAATAATCTATTTAAATAGGTATCAGAATACAGAAGGAGATCCTTCTTTAGATTAAGCTGTGCTTTCAGCACTAGGCCTTTCTTTTACCTTCTCAAACCAAGAGTTAATATTTTTGAGTTCAGGATCAATATTTTGGCCTACAGTTGTTCCAAAATGAAGGAAGCAGAACAGCATAATGTCCGCAAGTGTCAAGTTATCCCCACATATAAATTCTCTTCCTTCTATTTGTCCGTCCAACAAGGATAAATTTTCTTTAGCTTGCGCTTTAAAATCATCTGCTGATTCTGGAAAAGTTCTGAGTCTGTCTTTAAAAAACTCATAACCTTCCGCACCTCTAAATGCAGTGGTCATAGCTTCACAAATATTTAAGCTAATCCTCCTAGTCCACATTCTAGTTACAGCACGATCTTTAGGTGCAGTTCCTATTAAGTTAGTGCTTCCTTTTATATCATCAAGATACTCACAAATAGCTGTTATTTCAGCTATGAAAGATCCATCATCAAGTTCAAGAGTAGGCAGTTGCCCCATTGGATTTTTATTTAAATGACCTTCTTGGCGATTTTCTCCTGCCATGATGTCAACTGTTACGGTTTCTACTTCCATACCAAGTTCAGCTAAAAACATCCTAACTACTCTAGGGTTTGGTCCAAGACCATCGTAAAGTTTCATGTTTACTCCTTTTTTGTTCTTCGATTAATCGGTTGATAAAAGTTTGTTTCTAGACTGATTTTAAATTATCTTTGCTCTATTAAGTATTTTTTTAGGAAGAAAATGGTAGAAATTAATATAGGCAGTGAAGAATGGTTGGCTCAAGTCAAAGAAGACATCGTTGAACCCGATATACGCATAATTGACCCACATCATCATTTATGGGATGACAGAGGTAGTACTTATCTAGTCAAGGATCTGCAAGCCGATACAGGTTCAGGTCACAATGTACTGAAGACCGTTTATATGGAATGTGGTTGGGGCTATAAAGAAGATGGACCTAGGCATTTAAAAGTAATAGGAGAAACAGAAGCTGTTGTAGATCAAGCCAACAAAAGTAAGGAGACGGGAGAAGCCGTTATCTCTGCAATAGTTTCAAGGGCTGATTTAAGGTTAGGAGAGGAAGTGATAGAAGTTTTAGAAGCTCATGAAGAGGCTTCTCAGGGCTTGTTTAGAGGAATAAGGCATGCAGGCGCTAGAGCCGAACATCCAGAAGCTTTGACCATCCCAGGCAGTGCCCCAGAAGGTTTATTTCAAGATGAGGGCTTTCTTAAAGGCATGAATGTTTTAGGAAGAAAAGGCTTTACCTATGACACGTGGCATTACCATTATCAAAATATTGAATTTTATAAAAGAGAGGAAATTTTTGATCAATGGAAAAAAGATATAAAAGAAATATCAAAAAGTGAAAATGTATTCATGAAGATAGGTGGTATGGCAATGCCCGATAATGGATTTGGTTGGAATAACAGAGATAAGCCAGCAACTTCTGATGAGTTTGTTGAAGCCCAGAGGCCTTATTACCTGCACGCGATAGATTGTTTTGGACCTGAAAGATGCATGATGGAAAGTAATTTTCCTGTAGACAGAATGTCTCTGTCGTATCATGTCTTATATAACGGATTAAAAAAGATCGTTGCAGACTTTTCTCATGATGAGAAGGATCAAATGTTTTACAGGACTGCTGAATCTGTTTACACAGTAAATTAAGGAGACTAATTGAATACTGAGCTTGAACCATTAGATTACCCGCCTTTAACTGAAGATTTAGAGGAAGCAAAAAATCATTTAAATGATTTTGGAGTTTGTATTATTAAAAATGCATTCTCCACCGAAGAAATTGAGATTATGGACAAAAGGCTAAAAGAACAATTTGCTGGTGAAGAAAAGTATGGAGTTGGCTCTAAGGTTAGGGGAGATGAAGGTTATGGGGTTAAAAGTTCAAATAAAGAGAAGGTCAGTAGGCTGGTATGGAATTTAATAAATAAGGGGGACTGTTTTATTCCACTGATTAATCATCCTAAGATCTATCCCTTGATAGAACATATTATTGGCGAGAAGACTATCTTATGCTCTATGGGTGCTCACATGAATGGTAGCGGTAATGAAAGAATGCCACTGCATCAAGACCAATGGCCTCTAGTTCCACATCCTTTAGAGTTTCCAGTCATGGCTAATACTATGGTTTTAGTTTCTGATAATTCACCTGAAAGTGGAGGAACTAGACTAATTCCAGGATCGCATAAATGGCCCAAGATAGACTATAAAAAGGCTAATTCTTCTAAGTATCAAGATATGGCAAAATCCATTACAGCACCAAAAGGTTCTGCCATCGTATGGGAAGGAAGAGTTTGGCATGGCAATGGTTTGAATCGTTCTGGAGAAGTTAGAAGTAATATTTCAATAGCTTATCTTCAGTCATGGATTAGACCCCAAGAAAATTCTCAATACAGTGTTAGGAAAGAGGTAATAGAAAAGTTAAGTGATAAGCAGAAAGAAATTATAGGATTTACTCCTTTTGGAACTTTAGGCGGACATGATGGTTCAAGTGTTTCTCCTGCTGGGTTTGATAGGGATAGAGAATCTATTGGTATTTGCGATGTCAAGTTATGGCAAGACTTGAAGGAAAGGTAGCTTTAATAACAGGTGGTACAAGTGGAATAGGTGCTGACACGGCTAGACTGTTTGCTGAAGAAGGGGCAAAGGTAGTAATAACAGGAAGGTCAGAAGAAAAAGGTTCAAATCTAGCTGACGCATTAGGAGAAAGTGTTCTTTTTAACAAGTCTGATGTAACTATAGAAAAAGATATTTCTGATTCAATAGATTTTACTGTTAAGTCTTTTGGTCAAATGGATATTTTGTTTAATAACGCAGGTTATGGAACAGCCGATAATGTAGCTGAGATCACTAAAGAGCAAATTGATTATGGCCTAGGATTACTCTCTAGCGTTATTTTAGGAATTAAATATGCGGTAGAACCGATGAAAAAAATAGGAGGGGGCTGTATTATCAATAATTCAAGTGTGGCTGCTCATGTTTATGGACAAGGCTCCCCACTTTACTCATCATTGAAAGCAGCTGTATCTCATTACACTAGAATGGCTGGCGTAAGCCTAGGTCCTTTTAACATTCGTGTTAATGCCATCTCTCCTGGAGCCATCGCAACACCTATTTTTTGGGGAGGATCGGCAAGGGCTAATACTTTGAGTGATGAAGAGAATGAAAAAAAGTTGGAAAAACTTAAAGGCAATCTAGCCAAAGCAGTACCACTGGGAATGACAGGTTTAGCGGAAGATATTTCAGAAGCTGCTCTATATCTTGCAAGTGAAGCGGGTAGATTTGTTACCTGCCATGACTTAGTCGTGGATGGAGGAAGGTCAGTTGCTTATAACGAACCACAACATAAAGAAGGTTAATGAAAAAAATACTAATCGCAAATAGAGGCGAAATAGCTATCAGGATTGCTAAATCTTCAAAGGATTTAGGTTTAAAGACTGTAGGGGTCTTTTCTGAAGATGATGCAGATTCTTTGCATATCTCTAGGATGGATGAAAGCTTCCAATTAAAAGAAAAAGGGGTACAGGCTTATTTAGATATCAAAGACATTGTCTCTATTGCTAAAGAAAACCAAATTGACTTAATACATCCAGGGTATGGGTTCCTGAGTGAAAACCCCAACTTCGCTAAAGCAGTCAGATTAGCCGGCATTACTTATGTTGGACCTGATGAAAAAACTCTTAGGCTATTTGGAGACAAGGTTCGATCTAAAAAATTAGCTGAAGAAAACCAAATCCCTACTATAAAGGGGACTTCTGGCAAGATTACATACAAACAGGCTGAAAATTTTTATAAGAGTTTGAGTAAGAAAGCTTCCCTTATGCTTAAAGCTGTAAATGGAGGAGGTGGCCGCGGTATGCGATTGGTAGAAAATCTGGATGAACTTAAAGATGCCTACGAGCGAGCTTCTTCTGAAGCAAAGACTTCTTTTGGCTCGGAATCACTATTCGTTGAGGAGTATTTAAATAAGCAAAGACACATAGAAGTACAAATAGTAGGTGACGGCTCTGGTTCTGTAACTCATTTTGGTGAAAGAGAGTGTTCGGTCCAAAGACGACATCAAAAAATTATAGAAATGGCTCCAAGTCCAGGTTTGAAACCAGAATACAGAAACAAGATTATTAATGCAGCTGTAAAGTTAGCAGAGTCTACAAATTACAAAGGTTTAGGTACTTTTGAATTTTTAACCAGTGACACCGGCAAGATTTTTAGATTTATTGAAGCAAATGCCAGATTGCAAGTAGAACACACCGTTACCGAACAGATTTATGGAATAGACCTTGTGAAGTATCAGATACAAATTGCGTTAGGAAAGACACTTAAGCAACTAAAAATAACACAAAGCAATATTTCAGAACCAAAAGGGATAGCCATACAGGCCAGAGTCAATATGGAAGTATTGGATAAAAGTGGCAATACAAAACCAACAGGAGGTGTATTTGGAAGATTTGATTTACCTTTTGGACCAGGGGTAAGAGTTGATACCTATGGCTATACGGGTTATCAAACAAACCCTAGTTTTGATTCTTTAATCGCTAAAGTTATCACACACGGTCCTGAAGATAGTTATCCAAAGGCCCTTAATAGGATGAATAACGCATTAAACGATTTTTACATAGAAGGCATTACAACTAACTTGGATCTTTTGAAGAGCGTCATCAATTATCCAGTGATGAAGAAAAATAAAATTCATACAGGGTTTTTAGAAGAGCATTTAGAAGAGATTTTAAAATCTAAAGAAAGAAAATCTAAAGCTAAAAGAAAAGACCAAAATTTAGCAGGAGCGCAAATCGATAGTGAAGATCCTCTAGCAGTTTTAGATCATGGTAAAGGTTTAATATCGGCAGACTCTCAATCTGAGAATATTGTTGAAATGAGAATCGATGATTTACCAGAAGGAATTGAAGCAATAGAAGCACCCATACAAGGATTAATGGTGAGCTTCAATGTGAAGACAGGAGATAAGGTTTGGGTAGGAAAAACTATCGCAATTATGGAAGCAATGAAAATGGAACATGAATTGCTATCTGAAGTAAGTGGAGAAGTTACCGAAATTACCGTGGATGAAGGAGATACTGTTTATGAAGGCCATCCTTTAATTTTGATTAAAACTGCTGCAGTTGAAATACCCAAAACTGATCAACATGAAAAACTGGATTTAAATTTTATTAGGCCTGATCTGCAAGAAGCCATTGATAGAAAGCAAGCAGGTCATGATATTAACAGGCCTGAGGCTGTAGCCAAAAGGAGAAAAACAGGACATAGAACAGCGAGAGAAAACATTAAAGACCTTTGCGATAAAGATAGTTTCATCGAATACGGTTCTGTCGTTTTAGCTGCTCAAAGAAGAAGAAGGACAGAAGAAGATTTAATAAAAAATACTACAGGCGATGGGATGGTTTGTGGATTAGGACATGTAAACAGTGATCTTTTTCCAGAAGAAGATTCAAGGGTAATGGCTATGTCTTATGACTATATGGTATTGGCTGGGACTCAGGGCAAACAAAATCATGCAAAAAAGGACAGAATGTTTGAAATTGCAGAACAAAATAGACTGCCAACAATTCTATTTGCTGAAGGAGGAGAGCAGGCTTAGATTGTTTTGCATTTACTTATTTTGCTCAGTTATCAGGTCTGGTTCCCGTATTGGGAATAACAACAGGAAGGTGTTTTGCTGGAAATGCAGTCTTGTTAGGCTGTTGTGATGTGATTATTGCTACTGAAGATTCTAATATCGGTATAGGTGGACCCGCTATGATAGAAGGAGGCGGCTTGGGAATATTCACACCTGAAGAAGTTGGACCAATGGATGTCCAGGTTCCAAATGGAGTAGTGGATATTGCTGTTAAGGATGAAAAAGAAGCTGTGGCAACAGCAAAAAAATATCTTTCTTATTTCCAAGGAGTTAAAAAAGAGTGGAAAGCACCCGATAAAAGAAAACTTAGATTTGCAGTACCCGAAAACAGACTGCGTTATTACGATATGAGAAAGGTGATAGAAGGTATTGCAGATGAAGATTCTATCCTTGAAATAAGAAGGCATTGGAGTCCAGGCATGATCACCTCATTTATCAGAGTGGAAGGAAGACCAGTTGGCGTTGTTGCCAATAACCCAGGTCACCTCTCAGGAGCTATTGATTCTCCTGGAGCTGACAAAGGCTCAAGATTTATACAATTATGTGATGCTTTCGATATTCCGGTCCTGTCTTTAATAGATTGTCCAGGAATTATGGTTGGACCAGAAAGTGAAAAGTCAGCCCTTGTAAGGCATGCAGCGAGAATGTTTGTTGTAGGTGCAAATATTGAAACTCCTTTGATGTCAGTTGTTATCAGAAAAGCATATGGGTTAGGTGCACAAGCTATGGCAGGAGGCAGTTTTAAAATCCCATTGTTTACTGTGACTTGGCCAACAGGTGAATTTGGAGGCATGGGTTTAGAGGGGGCTGTGAAGTTAGGGTTCCGAAAAGAACTAGAATCTATAAAAGATCCAGCAGAACGAATAAAAACTTACGAGAAAATGGTTGAAGATAGTTACAAAAGAGGTAAGGCCGTTAATATGGCCTCGCATTTTGAATTAGATGATGTAATAGATCCTGCAGATACGCGAAAGTGGATAATGGCAGCCTTGAAGTCTTTGCCTCCTAAAACTGAAAGAAAAGCTAAGAAAAGGCCTAATGTAGATACCTGGTAACAGATACAGCTAAGAGTTATAAATTATTTCTTTAGGGTTTTTTCTGGTTATAGATAGAATCAGTATGACACTCAAAGCACAAATTAATATAGTGCCAATAATTGGGCCCATTAACCAAATGTTGGCATGAAAAGCTGCCTCAAGATCAAAGATCTCTGTTTCAAGAAAGAATATTCCCGTCTGAGCTAATAAAGCACCCAAAAAACCTGCCAATAACCCCAACAAGGCAAACTCTAAAGCAGTAGATTTTTGCAATAAAGAAGTACTTGCTCCAAAGGTTCTGAGTATGGCTGATTGGTGCAATCTTAAGTTAAAGCCATCTTGAATAGTAGCTAGAGTTAAGAACATAGCTGAAAAGATAGTCAATCCAAGAATTACCTCTAAAGCTTTTGAGACTTGTTCTATGATGTCATTAACCTGATCAATAATTGCATCTATCGATAAAACAGAAACAGTTTTGAATTCAGACATAAATTCACTAATTACCTTATCTTTCTCTTTCGGGACGTGCAGCGAAGTAATATAGGTAGCTTGACTATTTTTAAAAATTTCGGGAGGCCCAATCACAAAAAAGTTTGGAGAAAAATTATCCCAATTAACCTCTCTCGTATTTTGGATATAAGTATCAATTTCTTGGTCAGCAAAGAAAACCTTAACTGGGTCTCCAATATCTAGACCGTATCTAGCAGCTATATCATTTGAAATTGAGAGGCCGTCTGACGAATTTCCTTTAAACCACTCGCCTGAAACAATTGTATTGCCTAGAGGTAATTCACTTGACCAAGTTGCATTGAAATTTCTATCAATTGGTTTAGACACCTCTTCACCTTCTTTAGGTAGCTTAATGATTACTGTATTTGTAATAGGATAGAAAGTGCTCTCTTCTATTTCATTTTCTTCTAAAAAAGAAGAAATAGAATTCAAGTCAGACTTACTAATATTAATTAAGAAATTATTTGGGGAGTCAGGGGGTAATGTTGACTCCCAGGTTGACATTAAGTCTGTCCTGGCAGAAAAAGCTATTAGGCTTAGCCCAATTGCCATGGTGAAAGCCAGCACTTGCAGAGAATTTGTGTATTTTCTTCTGTGCAATTCAGACCAAGCCAGAGAGAGTGGATTGTTAGCCCCTAAACCAAGCCTGGTTGTGCTGCGAAAGAAACTTAAAATGATTCCATAACCTAAAACAAAAATGAAAAGAATAGTGAAAAATACTATGGAAGAAAGTAATAGCCTTTCTGTATATAAGAAAACAAGTAAAAACATAGCTGATAAGGCTAAAGCGAACATAAGATAAGAACTACTTGAAGTTTTAGACTCTTCTCTTCTAAGTATGCTTAAAGGAGAGATTTTTACCAATTTAACAAGGTTTGGGTAAACAAAACCTATTAGACAAATAAATACTGTTAAAGAAGATATTAACAAAGGCTGAAATCCTGGTGTTGGCAGGTCAGTCGGAAAATATTGTTTCAAAATGCCAGTAAAACCCTCTTGCATAAACCAGCCCAAAATTAAGCCAAAAAAGATAGCAAAAACACCTAATTCAATAAAAATTAAAGAATAAAGCAGTCTAATTTCCCAAGATTCTGTACCTAAGCTTTTTAAAATAGCTACGTATTCAATATGACGACGTGCGAATCTTTGTGAACTCATCCCAACAGTAAAAGCAGCCATGAGGACTGCCAGAAGGCCACCTAGTAAAAAGAAGTTGCCTGATCTTTCAATGGCTTTTCCCAAAGAATCGTTAGCATCTTGAGCTTCTCTAATGTCATCACCGGGTTGTTTGGTTTTTTCTAGAATATTTTTTGCAAGTAAGAGTTCTGCTTTTTCGCCTAAATACACTGTCGAAAATCTTACCCTGCTCCCTGGTTGCACCACATTTGTTTTTTCTAGGTCTTGGGCATTAATTATTGCCTTGGGAGCAAATGCAAAAGAGTTAGAGGCTCTGTCTGGTTCAGAAAGAATTGAATGACTAACAATGAAATCCGCATCACCTATGCTGACTGTTTGGCCTACTTCGAGTTTTAATATATCCATTAATCGAAGATCCAACCAAACTTGACCTAGGTCAGGGGGGCGTTTTACATAGATATTTTTAGATTCAGATCTAAGCTCAACCCCTCCCACAAGAGGGTAGTTCTGGTCGACTGCTTTTACTGAGGCTAATTGCAAATTATCTCCGGATGCCAACATAGAAGCGAATAAGACCATTTCAGTGCTTTTTAAATTAAGTTTCTGAATTTCCTCATAAGGTGTGTCTTCAATAAGATCGTTTGATTCAAATTTTAGATCACCGCCTAAAAATTCTTGTGTTTCAGCTAATAAAGCTTTTTCAAGCCTATCGGTAAATAAAGAGATGCTTGAGACAGTTGCTACTGCCAAGACCAAGGCAAAGAACATAATACTTAATTGGCCTGATTTAAGTTCACGCCAAAATAGTTTTAAAGAAAGTCCCAGAAGCATTTTTTAAGCGATTAACCCCTCGGATAGTTCAATTTGATTATCACATTTAGAAGCTAGGTTGGCGTCATGAGTGACTACAACCAAAGCATTTGAAGATTCTTCATTGACTTCAAAAAGAAGTTCTGAAATTTTTGCTCCAGTTTTATTATCGAGGTTACCGGTTGGTTCATCTGCAAAAAGAACTTTCGCATTGCAGGCAAAAGCTCTTGCTATAGCCACTCGCTGTTGCTCGCCTCCGGAAAGTTGTCTTGGATAATGTTTTAATCTATTTCCAAGACCTACCCTTGTTAGGTATTCGCTAGCCCTTGCTTCAGCATCTTTATCTAGATTAAGTTCAGAAGGCAGCATTACATTTTCTATTGCTGTCAGTCCTGGAAGAAGTTCAAAAGATTGGAAAACGAAAGCAACATTTTCCTTTCTTACTTTAGCTCGTTGGTCTTCACTAAGTTCATGCAGTGGTTGGTCATTTAAGAATATCTCGCCTGACGAAGGAGAGTCTAAGCCCGCTAAAAGGCCCAGTAGAGTAGATTTACCAGAACCTGAAGGACCAACTACAGCCAGAGACTTTTCCTTTTCAAGTTCTAAGTTAATATCGTTTAGGATAATTAATTCCCCTTCCTCGGAAGGAACCTTTTTTGTTAAATTACGTGTTTTAATAATCATAAAACTGTTAATCAATGTGAAGAAATTTGTCTATTTCCAGAAGAAGTGCAATTTTATAGTAATTCTCTTCTTGTTACTGGGTTCTCAAAATATATTTTCAGATACTGAAAAGAAGATGCTTATCCTTGGAGATAGTTTAAGTGCCGGTTACGGTATTCCTTCAGAAAAACAATGGGTAAAACTGGTACAACAAAAACTAGATACTGATAGCAAAAAGCTCAAATTAATTAATGCAAGCTTATCTGGAGAGACTACCAAAGGCGGGCTTTCAAGGCTTCCTTCTCTTTTAAACGGTCTTTCCCCAGACTTTTTGTTTATAGAACTTGGTGCCAATGATGCACTGAGAGGTTATCCGCCTTCCAAAGTACGATCGAATTTAATAACAATGTGTGAGTTGGCTAAAGAAAAGGAGATCGCAATTATTATTATGCAAATCGTAGTAGCACCAAATTATGGAACTAAATATAAGGAAAGGCTTGTAAGAATTTATGAAGAAGTTGCAACTAAGTTTGACGCAAAACTAGTGCCTTCCATGCTTAATGAGGAAATAGTTTTAAATAAAGACTTGATGCTAACAGACGGTATTCATCCGAATGTTAATGGCCAGTATGTAATAGCTGACGATCTATACACTTGGATTTCAGAACTATAAAAAAAATTTCTAAAATTGTATTTATTGTTGAAACGAGTAGCATGCTTTCGTGGGAAGTATGGAAAACAAGCTAGACATAGCTAAAGATTGGTTACCCAGGTATACAGGTATGCCTTTGGATGAGTTCGGTCATCATATCTTATTAACCAATTTTTCGGATTACGTGGAAAATTTTGCCAATAAGTTTAATTCTGATATTTACGGAGAAAAAAAACCTATGCAGGCCTCTACGAACTCCGATGGTTTGACCATCATTAACTATGGCATAGGTTCTCCAAATGCAGCCACAATAATGGATTTGTTGGTGGCTTGTAATCCGAGTGGGGTACTGTTTTTGGGTAAATGCGGTGGTTTAAAGCAACGAAGCGAAATTGGCAACTTCATTCTACCCATAGCAGCTATAAGAGGTGAAGGAACAAGTAATGATTACTTTCCACCTGAAGTTCCAGCCTTGCCTTCATTTAAATTGCATAAGTTTGTCTCAGACAAGGTTATCGAAAGCGGTCAGGAATATAGAACAGGAGTAATTTTTACTACGAATAGGAGGGTTTGGGAGCACGATAAAGTTTTTTTAGAAAGGCTACAAAAATCCACTTGCATTGGAATAGATATGGAAACCTCAACAATTTTTATAGTTGGGCATTATAACGAGATCGCTCGGGGTGCTTTGCTCTTGGTATCTGATGTGCCTGTTACACCTGACGGGGTTAAAACTGAAGAATCAGATAAAGGCGTTACTGAAGAATGGTCTGACCTGCATTTGGAGATAGGCATAAATGCAATGACCGAAATCGGTAAAAGCGGAGAGCAAATCAGACACTTCAGGTATTAAAACGGCTTAATACTTCTCTCCATCTTCTCTTGGCTTAAAGAACTCTGCTAAATCATTAACACTAGGGGGTATTAATTCTTTTCTAGAAAGAATGTCTTCAAAGTGTGTTCTTAGATTATCATCCCAAGCAGGGTGGGGAAGTATATAGAAAATATTATCCTTTATTGCTTGAAAAACAATTTCTGCGATTTCATTGGGTTCTTTGCCTTGTTTAAGCAACAAATTAAATATTTCCGCTTGTGGTTCATTTACCACAGGTTCGTTCTTTTTCTTTAGATGAGAAGGTCTATTTCTTTCCGAATCCATGATATTTGTATTCACAAAACCCGGACACAATACAGAAGCTCCTATCTTAGAATCTCTAGCAATTAAATCTCTATTCAATCCCTCCGTTAAAGCTAAGGCTGCATGCTTGCTCACGCCATAGGTTCCAGCTCCAGATACAAGACCAGCTAAAGACACAGTAGTAACCACATGGCCTTCTTCTCCGTGTTCGATCATATGCGGAAGAAAAGCTTGAATGCCATAAAGAACACCATAAAGGTTAACTCCCATTACCCATTCCCAATCGCTTTTCTCTATTTCCCAGATAGCCTTATCTCCTGAATTAGCTCCGATTCCTGCGTTATTACAAAGGATATGAATATTCCCGTACTCTTCTTTAGCACGCGTAAAAAGTTCACCAACTGACTCTTCAATAAGTACATCGGCCTTTATGCCTACTACCCTATGCTGATATTGCCTTAGTTGTTCCACTGCTTTATCTAAGGCCTCTTCTTCTACATCTGCTAAAACTACCTGCATCTTCTCCTGAGCAAATTTTTCAGCTAGACCGAATCCTATGCCACTAGCAGCACCAGTCACCACAGCAGTTTTTCCTTCAAATTTTTTCATTAACCTTTTCCTTGTGATTTTCGTATTGTTGATATTTACTTCATAATCTTAGTCTTATAAAGCTCGCAAAGAAATGAAAAAACTTACTTTTATACTATTCACTTTTTTATTAATAAATATTTCAACAACAGGTTATCTTGTAGCAGACTCTAAAGTACCTTGGCCTGCGACAATAAGTATTCCCCAGCCAGTTCCAGATGATTGTATCTCTTCACCTCGAAAAGGTACCGTAGACCTAAAGTGTGAAGGTCTGATGTTTACACTGCATGTACCTGAGATTTGTTTAACTAAGGCCTGCGGTTTAATTGTGGATATACATGGCTTTAGGATGTCAGCTGACTTGCAGGATTATTATACGGATTTGGCTGAAAGAGGAGGAAATGAAGGTTATATAGTGATACAGCCTACTGCCAATAAATCTTCCTACGGAAGAAATTGGGAATACAGAGACGATAATGTATCTAAAGTTTTTTCTTTTATGAATCGAGTAAAGAAGGTATTTCATGTAATGGAAGAGAGGATTCATGTAACAGGATTTTCACAAGGATCTTGGATGACTTGGAGGTTTGTGTGTTATTACGCTGAACACTTAGGTTCAGTAGCTCCTATAGCGTTTGGAGCAGGCTATCCCAAAGATTATTTTAAACAACCATTGATGATAAACGTTTTTACAAATTGCTTTAAAGGAAAGCAAGTTGATGTTCTATATGCTCATGGAAAAAAAGATGCAGCAGTGCACTATATTGGAGCAATAAAGACGGTAAAAAAAATCCGTCAAGACTGGAATCTAGACAATGAGCAGATCTTACATAAAGACAAAGACTATCAAAGGACTCGATACATGAATTCCAAGGGAACAGTTGTAGAATTTATTAATTATAACTGGGCAAGAAAAGGATCTGATCCAGATGGACATTGTTTCCCTGGAGTTGGGAATTATTTAGGTTGTGGTAAAAATAACTCATTTCACTGGGGTGATGAGGTAGTAAAATTTTTTTTAGAGCACCCCAAAGAACCTTAAGTTAAAGGGTTAAGAGTATATTTAAAACACAACTCTTTAACATTAAAAAATATATTAGAGTTTTGTCTTTCTTTTTATTGGGTTAAAAGAAGTTTTATTAACAAAATGAAGATTTGGATTGTAATAGCTTTCTTATCCTTTTCACCTTTAGCTTCTAGCAAAGTTATAAACTTAATTTGCTTTAATGAAGGTCAAATACATAACGAAGACAAATCCTGGACAGTTGGTAAAAATAGGGTAGTCAAATTTACTCTGGGGGAGGCCTCTAAATTAGCAAAGATGTCTGCTAAGGGTTATCCATTAATAGAGTTTGACTTTAAAGTTACTGAAGACTTTTACTTAATTGGACAGTACAAGAGTCAGTTAAAAAAGGAATTAATACCTATCTTCAGTATTAATAGAAATACTTTGACAGTTGAAAAGGATTCCTTTTTTGCAAAACAACATCTAACCACAGAATTTAGGAAATGCTTAATAGAAGAATAATGTTAAAATTTTAATCAATGGGCTTATACGATAAATATATTCTTCCTAAACTATTGAATCGTTGTTGCAGCAATCCGCCTATGGAATACCAAAGAAAAAAAGTTGTTCCACTGGCCGAAGGAGATGTATTGGAAGTAGGGATTGGTTCAGGGCTTAATTTACCTTTCTACGAAAAATCTAAGATCAATAAACTTTGGGGTTTAGATCCTTCAGAAGAGTTAAACAAAATGGCAGCAGAAGTAGCTAAACAAGAAAAAATGGAAGTAGATTTTATAATTAGTGGCGCAGAAGAAATTCCTCTTCCCGATAATAAAGTAGACACAGTAGTCTTGACCTACACTCCTGAAATAATAGAAAGCTCTGGTTTTAACATCGAAGAAATAGATACCATGTATCTACCTAGCACACCTAAATTTGCTGGCTATAACTATTGGGGCCTTGCCAGGCCTAATTCCTGAAGCTAGAGCACTATTTCTGCAACTTCTCTTAGTCTTTCTTTATCATGCGTAGAAATTAATAAAGAAGTCACAGGTGTGTCTCTCCAGGCTTCTACTCTTTCTTTAACTCTATCTTTGGGTCCCACCAAAGAGATTTCATCAGCAAACTGATTCGGTACAGCTAAAGCAGCTTCTGTCCTTTTTCCTGCTAAGAACAGTTCTTGAATTTTCTTGGCTTCATCCTCAAAACCCATTCTTCCCATTAGATCCGTATGAAAGTTCTTTTTAGCCGCTCCCATTCCACCGATATAGAGTGCCAAATTATTTTTTATGGGTATTAATCCTTTTTCTACATCATCACAAATATTGATTATCACGCCTGCTGAGATTTCAAAACCCTCCTTAGCATCCTTAATCTGATCCGCATAGACCTCTTGTCTATAGGGTGAATAATAGAGGGGCAACCAACCTTCAGCGATTTCAGCGGTCATGGTTACGTTCTTAGGTCCTTCAGCTCCCAAAAATATAGGTAAGTCTGATCTTAAAGGGTGAGTAATGGATTTTAATGATTTCCCTAGACCCCAACTCCCTTCACCCGAGTAAGGAAGAGGGTAATGTTCTCCATCATTGCTTACCGGCTCTTCTCTTTTTAATATTTTTTTAATAATACCAACGTATTCTCTAGTTCTTGATAGCGGTTTAGAAAAAGGCTGACCGTACCAACCTTCAACCACTTGCGGTCCAGAGACTCCTAAACCAAGGATAACCCTACCTTTGGTTAAATGATCTAATGTGATTGCTGCCATTGCAGTCGCTGCCGGTGTACGAGCTGATATTTGGGCTATTCCTGTTCCAAGTTTTATTCTTGATGTGTGGGCTCCAATCCAAGCTAAAGGAGTAAAAACATCCGAACCCCAGGATTCAGCACTCCAAATAGCGTCGTAACCTAGATTCTCTGCTTCCTTTGCAATTCCAATAATATCTTCTGGGGGTTGAGCTCCCCAATAACCCATTTGAATTCCTAGTTTTAAGTCTTTCATTTATTTACTCATTAGTTTACTTACTTCAATTTTAGTATGATGCGCTCTAATAAAACCAGATTTAATTATGGGTCAATTCGGATACTTACTTCCAGCTCTTGTATTTTTTGGAGTCTTTTTCTCCACAGGTAAAGATTTCTTAAAAGCCACAGCAGCAATCATGGTGGTAGTGACCCTGCAAGTTATTTACGAGAAATTTAAACGCGGTTCAGTAGAAAAAAAACTTTTTCTTACCTGGGTCGCGCTCGTGGTGTTTGGATCGGCTACCTTACTCTTTAGAGACCCTGCATTTTTGCAGTGGAAAGTAAGTATCATAAATTGGTTGTTTGCTAGTATTTTGATAGGGAATCAATTACTTAAAAGACCTCCCATTCTCAAAAGCTTTATGAAAATAGCCAGCCCAGAAGGCTTACCTAGAATTTCTGATAAAGCCTGGTTAGATATGACTTATCTTTGGGCTTTTGCTTTCTTTGCGATAGGAGTGGTCAATCTATATTTCATGTTTTACACAAGTTTAACCACCTGGGTTAATTTCAAACTTTTTGGTGTTTTAGGCATGATGTTCATCTTTGCTCTTTTGAATGCAATATACCTAAGCAGGTTTGTGACGAAAGAAGCAGGAAAATCAAGTTAAATAAGTATTTTTTCTTAAAAAGATTTGCAAACTAGAGCAAAATTAAGCATAGTTTGCAGTGAGATTTTTTAATCTGGTTTTACTGTACTTTAAAGGCAGTTATTACTAGTGATTTTAATTCATAACAGGGGGAGAAATGAAATTGAAATTCATTATTAACTTAGCGTTTATCTCTATATTCGGGTTTTCTTCATTAATGCTAACTGCGGAAGATGAAGACGAAGAAGACAGAGATAGAGGTGGTATTGAAGAAATAACAGTAACAGCTGAAAAACGTGTTTCAACTGTGTCTGATACTTCAATGTCTATAACAGCGTTTGATTCAAGCTTGATCGAAGACCTTGGTTTACAAGGTGCTAATGACTTGATGGATCAACTGCCTGCAACAACTCGAGACCCTTACGATGTAAGGATTCGTGGTGTTGGAAGGAACTTTAGAGCACTGGGTGGCGACCCAGGAGTTGCAACTTACTATAACGGTGTTTACTCACCCGACTTCGGAATTGCAGCATCTGAGAACTACTACTACGACGTAGAACGTATTGAGATACTTCGTGGACCTCAAGGTACTTTGTATGGCAGAAACTCTATTGGTGGTGCCATCAACTACATAACTAAAAAACCAAGCTTTGAAAACGGAGCTGAAGTCAGGGTGTTAGCGGGTGATTACAGCAACATTCAGTATTACGGAATGGTAACTGGACCGATAACAGATAAATTAGCTTTCAGAGCAACTACAGCAAAAATGGATAGAGACGGAACTCAAAAGAATGTGGCTGGTGGTCGTGATCTAAGAAGTTTAGATGATTACAATTCAGTTCTTACACTGCTTTATGTCCCCAATGATGACCTGGAATTTCAGATAAGAGCCAATGATCGTTTAGTTGACAACATTATTCCCTCTAGAGTTCTCCTAGATTCAGGAGCGGGTCCGCTTAGAGGTACACAAGATACTTCCAATATGGTTAGAGGCTTAAGACAGGCAACAGCCACTACTCCAGGTGCCATTCAATTCACTAACCCCAATACAGGTGAAGTGGGTTATGGCGCACCATTGAGACCTGGTGTTGATAACGCTTCTTGGCCCGGCAGATGGAACTCTTATTATGGTTCTACTCTAAACACATTAAATACATTCAATGTTGCGGTTAATGATGATGAAAACTGTTGGGACTTCCCTTATATTGATGGTTGCCAATCAAACCATCAATTTTTTGAACACGATGGAATACAAGCTCATGCAACTTGGCAATTAAGTGATACAACAGAAATTAAGTACATTTATGGCTTTGTAGATTTTAACTATACATTCAACATTGACTTAGATGGTACAGCAGTTAGTTGGGATCAATGGGGAGTTACTGTTCTAGAAGATGTTCATATGAAAACCCATGAGTTAACAATCAATTGGCAAATAGGCGAGGATATTTTAATGACTTCTGGTTATTTCTATATGGATGAGAATAGACAACAAAACTACAGTATTCGAAATAATATTGCTGCTATAAAAAATCCTGCAAATTATGGAGCGTATGATGTACCTCAAGCCTTCTTAGGCGGAGTATCAACTTCGGCATTATTGGGTGCTATCAATACTTGTACTACCCCTCAAACAGGTTGGGTAGGATCTGGACCTGACTTTGCAACTATTTCCTGTCGTTGGGGTGGGGATGCTCTTGGAAGGGTATACAACCATATGAATGATGTAACCAATGATGCAACAGCTGTTTACACTCAAGGTACCTGGACAATAAATGATGAGTTCGCGCTTGTGGTAGGAGCAAGGTATGCTGAGGACAAAAAAGACTGGTTGGAAGTAAGAGGGGGTTATTCAGAATTATTTATTAATTTCTCAGGGGGCTGGGATTCAGTGATGGCCTTACAAGCAGGACAAGTTGGTCCTTATTATGAACTGTTAGGTTATGCACCTTGGACAGGAGCTGTATCAGAACTGACTCCACTAGCATATGCGAACCTCATAATGGGTAACGCCGTTTATACAGGTGATCCAAATCAACCAATTGCACCTGTATGTCCTCTGGAACAACAGGCAACATGCGACACTCCAATGAGATTAATGCAAGGTTGGCCTTTCGGCTATACCTCTAGAATACCTGGAAGTGATAAATGGAGTGATACAAATTACAGAGTTAACTTAGATTGGACACCAAACAGTGACCAACTAGTCTATTTTGGTATTACTACTGGATATCGTTCCGGTGGTGTGGCTTTAGGTTATTCCGGAGCTAGGGACGACCAAAGAGATGAATTTGGTATTCCCACAGGCGCTGGTTTAGAAGCTATCTCTTATGATAAAGAGACAGTAGAGTCCGTTGAACTTGGTTATAAAGGCATTCATAGGGATGATAAACTCCAATTATTCGCTTCGGTCTATCATTATGATTACGACGGCTATCAAGACGTAATTACTCAATTTGACCCTTTAAGAGGTGAAACTGCTGAATTCGCATCTAACGCGAATGGCATAACCAATGAAGGATTTGAAATGGAGTTCGTCTATCAAGCTACTGACAGGCTATCTTTATCGGGAAACATGAGTTACACAGAGACCAAGTACGGTGATGATTATTGGGTAATGACCACCGATGATCCTATGAATCCTCCACAGGTCTTTGGGGACTTTACTCAGGGCGTGGTAGGTAATTCAGGAACTGGATCAGATGTCAACGGTGATGGAGTAATCGATGCCAGTGACTTCCCTTATGCTGTGAACGTTAAGGGCAACTCCTTAAAGGGTATTCCCAAAGAGAAATTTACCCTAAGAGCCACTTATGAATACGAAAGTAGATGGGGGCCAGTATGGATCTGGTTGAACCACTCTTACACAGGCGACTTTTCTGCTTCCGGTGTTGAAAGAGCTCTTGATAGAGTGCCTTCTAGGGAGACTACTAACATCAGCTTCTCATGGTGGAGTGAGGATTACAAAACTGCTGTGAGAATGGCTGTTAACAATATTATGGACAATGACATGGTCTATAGTATTAGCACAACTACTTCTGGAGATAACTACAGTAAGTATGGTGGTGCTCTTTCACCAAGAACTATGTACGTAGATGTACGTTATAGGTTCTAAGTAATAGAAAATAGAAAAATAGGCTGGATTCTTCCAGCCTATTTTTTTTGTGTCATTTGCGTATACTAAAATAGACATGAAGCCTTTATCAATAGCTGCTATTCAGTTAAATCTTGCCCGAAAAGACAATTACACTTTGTTAGAAATTAAAGCAAGGGAAGCGGTATATAGATTTCCATGGCTTGAAATGTTGGTTTTCAGTGAACTAGCTGTTGGCGGAGCTGGTGCCAGCAATGCAACTTTTTTCCTTTCTGAGTATCTAGATAGACTCAAAGAGTTAGCTAAAGAATTAGATGTTTGGTTAATTCCAGGTTCTTTTTATGAGGAAACTGAAGAAGGTACTTTTAATACTACACCTGTTATAGATAACAAAGGCGATTTAGTAACAAAGTGCAGGAAACTCTATCCTTTTTTACCTTATGAAACCGGTGTGGCTCCGGGAGATGAAGTTTGTGTATTTGAAATCCCTGGATCAGGAAAGGTAGGTATCCATATTTGCTACGACTTATGGTTTCCTGAAACCAGTAGAGCTCTGGCATTAAAAGGAGCAGAAGTTATCCTTCATCCAAGTCTGACAGACACTTGCGATAGAGATGTTGAAAGGGCTATGGTTAAGGCTACAGCAGCTCAACAGCAGTGTTATTACATAGATGTGAATGCAGGTGGCCAACAAGGTGTCGGACTTTCTTTAATAGTTGGGCCAGATGGCGAGATTCTTCACGATGCTCTTGAAGGAGAAGAATTCATGCTAGTCGAAGTAGATTTCGATAGGGTTAGAAGATGTAGAAAGAGAGGGCTCAAAGGGTTGGGACAACCAATCAAAAGTTATAGAGATGATCCCAAACAGCATCTATCCAAAGTGTCAGATCCAGATTATTTAAATGAATTAGGTGATTTAGAGGTACCTGAAAAAGAAAAAACTCCATAATCTTTGCCCAAGTTAATATACTGTCTTTACAAAGGAGGTAAAGGTGAAGAAATTTTTTTACTTATTTTTTCTCTTGAGTTTGTTTGTTACTCAAGTTTATGCAGATAAAACAGATTTACCAAGAGGACCATTAGGAAAACCAGACCTTAATGGTGTTTGGCAAGTTCTTAACTCAGCTAATTACAATTTAGAAGCTCATTCAGCCAGTGCTGCACTAGCTATGATTGAGGGGCCCGTTGTACCCATTCCACATCCAAGTGTGGTCAGACTGGGTGCAGTAGGTTCTGTTCCCGCCGGGCTAGGGGTAGTTGAAGGTGGAACTATTCCATATAAGAAATGGGCTTTAAAACAAAGAGATAAAAATAAAAAAAACTGGCTCGATAATGACCCTGAAATTAAGTGTTATTTACCTGGTGTGCCAAGAGCTACCTATATGCATCTTCCTTTTCAGATTTTTCATAGTGAAAAAGCAATATTTTTTGCCTATGAGTATGCAGGGGCGGTGAGGAATATTTATCTAGAAGATCCAGGTCCAGCTCCTGTTGATTCTTGGATGGGCCAATCTTGGGGGTCTTGGGAAGGAGATACTTTTGTGATTGAGGCCTCTGGTTTCAACGGCCAAACTTGGTTGGACAGATCTGGTAATTTCCATAGTGAAGAGCTTAAAGTTACAGAAAGATACACACTAATGAACGCCCATACCATGAACTATGAGGCGACCATAGAAGATGAAAAGGTTTTCACCAGACCGTGGAAAATTAGCATGACCCTGTATAAAAGAGTAGGTAAAGATTCCCAATTACAACAATTTAAATGCGTAGAGTTTGTCGAAGAGCTTTTATATGGGCAATGGCGTGGTAATTAGGAAAACTATCTAAGGTAATAATTTGAAATATCTATTTACCATTTTTCTTATTTTTTCTGGTTTTATATTCTCTGAATCAAGAAACCCTTATGTAACTTGGTATGGCGACCCTGACTTACAGGGAGTCTGGACAAATGCGACTCTAACTACACTCGAAAGACCTCGTCACTTTAAAACTCTGGAAGTAAGTGTTGAAGAAGCAGAATCAGCTGCTAAAAGGGCTGCAGCAGAAAGCTTTGCTTACGACAATGAATATAAACAAGGAGAAACTCCCAGAACCGGTAGTGATGTCGGCGGTTACAACGCTGCTTGGATGGATCCAGGGGGTGAGTTATTTCAACTATTTGGAAAGCATCGTACGTCAATTATTGCTTTTCCAAAAAATGGAAAATTACCTTGGGATCGGAACAAAGCAGATAAGTTTTTTCAAAAAATGAGAAAAGACAGATCTAGGAGAAAAGATCATCCTGAGTTAAGGGGCGTGGGTGAAAGATGTGTGGTGGGATTCGGTTCCAGTGGCGGGCCTCCTATGATGAATGTTTTGTATAACAATCATTACCAAATCGTACAATCGCCCGGGTACGTTATGATCATGGCTGAAATGGTTCATGATGCTCGAATTATAAGGTTGGGAGGAACTCATCCACCGAAGAATGTAACCCCTTGGCTAGGTGACTCCATAGGTCACTGGGATGGCAATACTTTGGTGGTGGAAACTAAAAATTTTAATCCTCAGCATACTTTCAGAGGGGGACTGAGGCACTTTTTTGCAATTTCACCAAAAGCTATTATTACTGAAAGGTTTACTAGAATTTCTAAAGATCAAATTTTATATAGATTTTATGTAGATGATCCTGATATTTACAGTCAAGTGTGGGCAGGGGAAATGCCCTTAAGGGCCATAGATAAAAAAATTTATGAATACGCATGCCATGAAGGCAATTACTCAATGGCTAATATTTTAGCTGGAGCAAGAGAAGAGGAGAAAAGAAGATGAAAAATTTGAGTAAAATTTTGTTGTTCACTTTGGTTTCTAATTTTACTTGTCTTTCAGCAGCAGAAGAGGATAAGAAAACTTGGTTTGGAGACCCCGATCTTCAAGGTGTGTGGACTAATGCCAGTCTCACTACACTAGAAAGACCGGATGAATATGAAAGTTTGTTGGTAACTGAGGAAGAAGCCAACAGGGCGGCTACTTTTTCTGCTGAATTCACTGACGCAATAGATAATCCTTATGAAGAAGGCGAAACGCCTAAGGCAGGAGAAAATGTTGGTGGTTACAACACTGCTTGGATGGATCCTGGAACAAAACTATTTAAGATAAATGGCGAGTACAGAAGCTCAATTCTAATTTACCCTGAAAATGGAAAACTTCCTAGGAAGTGGGTTAGATGGGGTATAGAGGCACCTAGTATCTATCGCATGTTTACACAAGCAAATCATCCTGAAGAGAGAAGTTTAGGAGAGAGGTGCATAGTCGGTTTTGGTTCTACTGGAGGCCCTCCAATGTTGAATGTTTTATACAACAATCATTACCAAATTGTTCAATCACCAGGGTATGTGATGATTCTGGTTGAAATGAATCACGATGCTCGAATTATCCGCATAAAAGGTAACCGTCTTCCAGATCATATAAAACCTTGGCTGGGAGATTCTGTAGGGCATTGGGAAGGGAATACCTTAGTGGTAAAAACTAAGAATCATCATTTACAGCAACGATTTAGAGCAGCAATACGTCACCAAATCCTTATAACTGAGAACGCTGAAGTGACAGAAAGGTTTACTAGAACTTCTGAAGATGAGATTCTTTACGAATTCAGCGTTGATGATGACGTGGCTTATAGGGATGTTTGGAAAGGTGAAATGCCATTAAGAAGGGCCGAAGGTAAAATATATGAATACGCTTGCCACGAGGGTAATTATGCCATGGCAAATATTCTAGCCGGTGCAAGAGAAGAGGAAAGGAGAAACCAATGAAAATAAATCTAAAAAGTGTCTTGTGTTTAAGTTTTGCAATGTTGAGCTTTCAAATAAATGGGCACCATGCGTTTACAGCTGAATTTGATCCAAATGCGCCTATTAACATTACCGGAAAAGTAGTGAAGGTAGAATGGATAAACCCCCATGCTTGGGTACATGTTGAAGTAGAAGATGAAGACGGAAAGACTGTCTGGATGGTTGAAGGCGGCACTCCCAATACTCTTATTAGAAATGGTATTACTAAAACAACCTTAGTACCCGGTACTGTGATTATAGTTAGGGGATATCAGAGCAAAGGAGGGTTGTGTTTACCTATATGCATAGCTAATGGCAGGGACGTAACTTTTCCTGATGGAAGCAAAGTATTTATGGGTTCTTCTGGTACTGGCGCCCCTAGAGATGGAGCTGATCCAAGGGAACCCAAAAGAAAATAATTCCCTTATTGCCTAGGACTCAGAAATGAAAAAAATCTGCTTATCTGTTTTAGCTGTAGCGTTTTCATTTCAATTATTGGCTTCTGAAGAAGACTCCGAAGTTCATGATCTTATGGCTTATGTTTTAGACCCTGCTGCTGAAGCAATTTGGGATTCAGCTGGTTTTGTTATTACTGAAGAAGGTGAAACCAATTTAGCTCCAACAAATCAAGAAGGGTGGGATAAAGTCAAATACGGTGCAAAAGTTATTTCTGAAAGCTCTTATCTTCTCTCGATGCCTGAAAGGGCAGTTGATCAGGCCCAGTGGATTGCTTTATCCATGGCTTTAAAAGGAATGGGAGAAAAAGCTTTTACAGCTGCTGAAAATGAGGACTCTGAAGCTCTTTTTGAAATAGGAGCTGAGCTCTATCAAATTTGTGTAGCCTGCCATCAAATTTACTGGATTAAATAAAGCTAATACTTAATTTTAAAAGATGTTGGAGATTGCTATATGGCTATCAGAGACTAAGTGGAGTATAGCTTTGCTTGAGTCTCTTTATATGTATCCCTGGATTGAATCGGCACATGTTCTCTCGATATGTTTTTTTATTGGAATCCTTTTATTTGTAGACCTTCGATTAATGGGGGTCGCGTTTACTAAATTACCTATATCTGAAATGAACAAGAAGGTCTTACCTTGGTCCTTGTTTGGTTTTGGTTTAATGGCGCTGACTGGTTTTCTACTTTTTTACGCTATTCCCGTGAGGAGTTATCAAAATATATTTTTTAGATTCAAAGTAATCTTAATTCTATTTGCCGGTCTTAATGCTTTCTTGTTTCATAGGCAGATGAAGCGAGAAGGCAGGAACTGGGATGAAGGAAAGAGCATTCCTAAAAGTGTGCACCTTAAAGCAGCAGCTTCTTTAGTTATTTGGTCTGGAGTTATTATTTCAGGACGAATGATTGCTTACAATTGGTTCGATTGTGACAGACAGCCTCAGCCTGAGTGGGTAAATTGGGCAGCCGGTTGTATTGTTGATCTGAATCAGATGGGGGGTCTTGATGGAATCTGAAAGACTATTCAATTTTTTTGATCAGCTAGAACAATCTTTTATTGGAGAGGCTATCAGAAATTCAATTTGGATGTTTCCTGTAATAGAAGCATTTCATCTAATTGGCTTAGCAATACTGGGAGGGTCAATTTTAGTTGGTGATTTAAGGCTTCTAGGCTTATTACTCTCTACTAAACCAATTAATTATGTAATAGGCCAAACGACTTTAATTCTTAAATTAGGTCTAATTATATTAGTGTCTACAGGAATACCTCTTTTTCTTAGTGAAGCAATAAAATGTTATTACAGCAGAGCTTTCTGGATAAAGATGAGCGCACTGTTAATTGGCTTAGTATTCTTATTTTTTATTCGAAACCCAATGGGCTTATCAGCAGTCGAAGGGAATGCCAAACTAAAACTTATAGGTTTTACATCTATATCTATATGGGCAATAGTTGCAGGCTCAGGACGTTGGATAGGTTTTTCATAGGAAAAAATGATTAACTGGGGCATTTTTGGAACAGGGATGATAGCCAGAGCATTGGCTGTTTCCTTCCGAGATAGTCAAGGTTCAAACTTAAAAGCTGTAGCCAGTAGATCAATTGAAACGGCTAAAAAATTTGCAGAAAAATATAATTGTCTAGCAATAGAAGGCTATGAAAACCTACTTAATATCGATGATCTAGATGCTATTTATGTAGCTACACCCCATGATTCACATTTTGATCTAGCTTTGGCTTCAATTGAAGCAAAGAAATCAGTACTTTGTGAAAAGCCAATGACCATTAATTCAACGGAGGCAATGGTTCTTATAGATGCAGCCAGAAACCATGGAGTTTTGTTGATGGAGGCATTTATGTACCGAACTCATCCGCAGACGGACAAGATTCGTGAACTAGTGGAAACAGAATTTTATGATAAGCCTTTAACTATTGAAGCTTCTTTTGGTTTTTCTGCTGAAGTTCCTAAGGAACATCGATTGGTAAATCCTGAACTTGGGGGTGGATCAATAATGGATATAGGTTGTTATCCAATGTCTATGTCTAGAATGGTGGTAGGTGCCCAAATTGGCAAGCCTTTTGCAAATCCAATTAATATTGAAGCAAAGGGAGAATTGTCATCAAGAAACATAGACTTAAATGCAGAAGCTGAATTGGAGTTTATTAATGGTTCTAAGGCTCTAATAAGTTCAGCAATTAATAAGACAATGGAAAATTCTGTTCTTATTTTTGATGAAGAAAAATCCTTATTTATTTCAGAGCCCTGGCAGTGTGGCGAACAAAACAACAGACAATCTAATATTATTTTTAAAAAGGAAGGGAAAGAGGATCTGGTCATAGAATTTAAAGAGGACAAAGGGGTTTTTACTCATGAAATAGATCACTTTGTAGATCTTCTTAACAAAAAAGAAACACAGTCAAAGAAGATATCTCATGCAGATAGTCATGGAAATATGATTTGGTTAGATGCTTGGAGAAAGAAGGTTGGTGTTTATTACTCTGCTGATAACGGTGAGAATAGAGAATTCTCACTTTTAGGTAAGTCGGCATTTAAACAGAGAGGGACTATTCCTTCTGCGAAGATTAAAGGTCTTGATAAAGAGCTATCCCGGGTGGTTTTTGGCTGTGATAACCAATCAGGAAGTGATCACGCTTTTGCTATGTTTGATCATTACTTCTCTTTAGGAGGAAATACATTTGATACGGCCTATATATATAACAATGGTAAGAGTGATGTTTACTTGGGAAGGTGGATGAATCATCGAGGTTTAAGAGATCAAGTAGTAGTGCTAGGAAAAGGAGCACATACTCCAGATTGCTATCCTCATTTAATTAGACCGCAGCTAGAAGAATCCTTAGATAGACTTAAAACAGACCATTTGGATCTTTATTGTTTGCATCGAGATAATTTAGAGGTGCCAGTTAGTGAATTTATAGATGCTTTAAACGAATTAAAAGAAGAGGGCTTAATAAGTTTAATGGGAGCCTCTAACTGGTCACTCTCTAGATTTTCAGAATCGATCACTTATGCTGAAGCATCAGGTAAAGATGCTTTTAGTCTGTTAAGTAATAATTTCAGTTTGGCTAGGATGTTAGAACCTGTGTGGCCTGGTTGTGAAAGTTGTTCTGAAGATGATTTCACGGACTTTTTAAAAGAAAAGCAAATTGCAATATTCCCTTGGTCAAGCCAAGCCAGAGGATTCTTTCTTGAACAGCAAGAATTTGAAGGGTCTTTACATATTGCAAATCCTAATGAACATGAGCAAAACAGAGTTTGGTCAAGTGCAGATAATCTTGAGAGAAGAAAAAGGTGTTTTTCTTTAGCTAAAGAAAAAAGAATTGAACCGATTGAGCTCGCACTAGCTTTTGTATTGAATCAAGATTTTCCTTCCTTTCCTCTAATAGGACCAAGAAATTTCTTTGAAACCAGGAGCTCTCTTAAAGCCCTAGAAGTAAAATTAAGTAAAGATGAAAGGGATTGGATAGATCTTAAAAATTAATTAATACAGTAATTTTATAAATTGAACATATACAGCTTTAGATAGCTAAAGGATACACAAAAATTACACTTTCAATTTTGCTTGGAAATTTCAAAAAAATTGTTACTCTATGTACAAGTTGTTCTGTATTTGATTTGATACAAGGGGGATCAAATAGCAGGTATCGTTATTACCCTTCAAAGGAGGTGGTCCAAATTAGTATTTATTTATTAGCAGGAATTACAGGAGGTGCCTTCTGACACGGGGTAACCCCGGTTCCGGCTACCAAACATTTATAGATTGGTAGTTTAGAAGACAGTTGAGATACTTCTTCTAAAAGAGCCCCGCTTAGAGCGGGGCTTTTTTATTTAATATAATGAGATTTTTAGGACAAGAGGTAAAATAAGGAGCTCTTTAAAAATGAAAACAAAATTAATTATAGGTGGTGTGGCCATCTTAGTAGTTGGGGCAGCGATTGGTGCCTGGGCCACGTATTCTTTTGCACAAAATTTGATTATGGAAAATCTTCCTATAGGTACAGCGAGTTTAGACGAAAAGGATTCCTATATTAAAGCAGCCCCCGACTTGAACCCACTGCAACCCAAACAACTTAAAGTCCCTTCAAGTAAAGCTAAGAATGTAATCCTTCTTATAGGCGATGGCATGAGTATCAGTCAGATTTCTGCTTATAGGTTGATTAACGGAGGTCCTAATTCAAGAATCTCAGTAGATAAATTTCCCTATTCAGGAATTGTTTTGACTCATTCTGAAAACGGTATAGTTACAGATTCAGCTTCATCAGCTACGGCATACAGCACGGGTTTTAAAACGAACAATACTTATCTTGGGTTGGATGCAAATAAAAATACTCTAGAGAATTTAACTGAAACACTTGATCGATCTGGCTACATCAGCTCATTGTTAGCCACTTCTGAAATAACACACGCTACTCCAGCTGCTTTCGTAGCTCACGTGGATCTTAGGTGGAAAACAGATGAAATAAGCTCCCAAATGGTGAACTCTAATATCGTAACTTTTTTGGGCGGAGGTAGACATTTTTTCTTACCTGAAGAGATGGGAGGAAAGAGAGAAGATGGTAGAAATTTACTTCAAGAGGTTAGTGACTCTCATGTTTTATTAAAAACAAAAGAAGAAATGACTAACTTTGATCTTAATTTACCGGGCAGGGTTTTTGGTCTCTTTGCAGATGAGCATATTAGAAATATAGAAACTCCTGATAATCATGTTTTTGAGCCTTCACTAACAGATATGCTTGAGTTTTCTGTTAATCGTTCAGATTACTTTATTGATAATGGGTGTGCGGGGTTCTTCATTATGGCTGAAGGTTCGCAAGTGGACTGGGCTGGTCATGTTAATAGCTTGGACTATTTAAATAACGAAATGCAAGATTTTGATTCCGCCGTGGATTGGGCTCTAAATTACGCCATTGAAAACAGTGATACGTTAGTAGTAGTCACAGCTGATCATGAAACCGGAGGACTTTTAATTGAACCAGCAAATCCAGTTGACTACTCAGGAGACAAGGTAAAGTTTTCCTTTAATACGGCAGTTGGCAGAGGAACGCATACGGGTGTTCCAGTGCCAGTTTATGCTTACGGGCCTGGTGCTGAGAACTTTACTGGGACTCTAGATAACACAGATATCTACAGGGCTATCTTGGCTTCATTAGAAACAGACTCCAATTCAGGTAGCTGTATCAACTAATAGAAGTTAAATAATTAGGTAATAAGTTTTAGAGAGTAAAAATGAACAAAAGAAAATTTTGGGGTTGGGGATTTGCCGATCAGATATTAAGTAAAGAAGAAGAAGCGGGAGTAGAGAACAGAATTGCACAAAACTTTGGTCTTAGCGAAATAGACGCACTGCCAATTCCTATCGCAGAAGAAATTGATTTGAATAAACCAAGGGTGCAAATACCTGACACTTTAAAGGGTATTCTTTCTGATGATCATCTTGAAAGACTTAATCATGCCTACGGGAAATCTTTTCCAGATGTTGCCAGAGCCATGTTGGGTCAGTTCCCTAATCCCCCGGATTTAATAGCATTCCCAAAAAACCAAGAAGACGTAGTTAATGCTCTTGACTGGGCTGATAAAAATAACATAGCAGTCATCCCTTATGGGGGTGGATCAAGTGTTTGTGGAGGAGTGGAGACGGATGTGGATGATTCTTATTCAGGAGTTATTTCTCTTGATTTAAGAAATCTGAACCAAGTCTTAGAAATTGATAAAGAAAGCAGGGCAGCAAGAATACAAGCAGGAATATTTGGACCTGCTTTAGAAGAAGAGCTAAAGAAATCTAATCTTACTCTTAGACATTTCCCCCAAAGTTTTGAACATTCCACTTTAGGTGGGTGGATCGCAACCAGATCAGGTGGGCATTTTGCAACCCTATACACACATATAGATGACTTTGTTGAGTCAACTACTATGGTCACTCCTTCTGGGGTTATAGAATCCAGAAGACTTCCTGGATCAGGGGCAGGACCAAGCCCTGATCGAATGGTTATAGGTTCAGAGGGCATATTAGGTGTAATTACTGAGGCTTGGATGAGGTTACAGGAAAGGCCTAATTATAGAGCCTCCTGTCCAGTTTTATTCGATGATTATGATAGAGCTTTGAAAGCTACAAGATTAATTAGCCAGTCTGCTTTATTTCCTGCCAATTGCAGACTGCTTGATGCAAATGAAGCTCTTTTTAATGGTGCCGGAGACGGATCTAAACATTTATTAATTCTTTCCTTTGAATCAGCTGATCACGAGATGGACTTTTGGTTAAAAAGATCGTTAGAGATAGCTTCTGATGTTGGTGGAGAATATGAACTTCCTCAGGAAAAGAAAGCTGATGCTCATAAATCTGGAGCTTCTGGTACATGGAGGAATAGCTTTATAAGGGCGCCTTACTACAGAGAGGCATCAGTTAGGAGAGGTATTATTCAGGATACTTTTGAAACTTCTATAACTTGGGATAAAGGATTTGATTTTATTGAAACTTTGAAAGAAAAAGCTTCAAAGGCGATAAAAGAAATTTCGGGTAAAGAATCCACAGTAACTTGTCGTTTAACACACACTTACCCTGATGGATTAGCTCCGTATTTTTCATATACAGCATACGCAACACCTTCCACAATGATTGATGTTTGGAAAGAGATTAAGTTGGCTACTAATGAAATATGCATTCAAGAGGGTGGTACAGTCACTCATCACCATGCTGTGGGAAGAGACCATCGTGTTAAAGGGTATGACCTGCAGCGACCAGAAGGATTTAAGGATATGTTAGTTTCCGCGAAAGAGGGTGTAGATCCCAGATCAATAATGAATCCTGGAGTGCTGATAGACCCTAAAGGAAAAAAATATAAGCACTGGATGGAAGACTAAGCTTAAATGCAAAAAAGGTACCTTTCTGTCATAATTTAGGAAATTTGGAGGCTCACCATGGAAAAACAAGCTACTTTTTCAGAAATGAAAAATGGAACTGCAGAGGATTACGCAATTATAGGAGAACATGGATCTAAGTTCGCTAGTGAATTACCTAATAGAATATTAGCCCACCTTGATCTTTTAAGAGGCGATACAGGAGGATTTGCTGTTGATAGGTTTACTCACAGTATACAAACTGCTACCAGAGCGCACAGAGACGGTAAGGATGAAGAGTATGTCGTTTGCGCCTTATTGCACGACATCGGAGACACCATTGCTTCTGCCAATCATGCTGATTTGGCAGCGACTATGCTGGAACCTTTTGTTTCTGAAAAGAATTATTGGATTGTCAAACATCATGGGATTTTTCAAGGGTATTATTTTTTTGAACACCTAGGGCTCGATAAAAATATGAGAGACCAGTTCAAGGGGCATGAATTCTGGAATGATTGCGCAGAATTTTGTTCTAAATATGACCAAAACTCTTTTGATCCTGAATATGAGAATATGGATATAAAGGAATTTATACCTATGGTCCATAATGTGTTTGCTAAACCCAGAAATTCAATCTATAAGAAAAGAGATTATTAAACTTACCATATTTGATGGATAAGATTGATGCTCTTGTCAAAGAACTTACTTTAGAAGAAAAGGTTTCAATTCTTTCAGGCTCAGATGCCTGGCACACTACACCTGTAGAAAGACTGTCTATACCTAGGGTCAAAATGACCGATGGTCCTAATGGAGCTAGAGGAGATGGGGTTAGTAAAGTATCCTCGGCTTGTTATCCTAATGGATCCGCTATTGCCTCAACCTGGGATGCAGAGCTTGTAGAGGCGTTAGGTCAGTCTTTAGGTAGGGAAGCCAAAAGTAAAGACGCCGATGTCTTGCTTGGCCCAACAATTAATATTCATAGACATCCATTGGGCGGAAGGCATTTTGAGTGTTACTCAGAAGACCCTTACTTAACTGGTGCTGTCACAGTTGCCTATGTCAAAGGAGTTCAATCAGAAAGCGTTGCAGCTTGCGTAAAGCATTTTGTTGGCAACGATACTGAATATCAGAGGCACACTGTAAGTTCCAACATAAAACCCAGGGCTCTTAGAGAGATTTACTTACTCCCATTTGAAATGGGAGTAAAGCAAGGAGGAGCTTTAAGTGTTATGTCTGCTTACAATCAACTTAATAATATTTATTGCTCTTCTCATGAAGAGCTTTTAATCAATATTTTAAAAGAAGAGTGGAACTTTCCTGGCTATGTCGTAAGCGATTGGGGAGCGGCTTTACAGACTATAGAGAATGCCAACGGCGGTTTAGATTGTGAAATGCCGGGACCCGCAAAAACTTGGGGTGAAAACCTAGTAAAAGCTGTAAAAGACAATAAAGTTGAGGATGTACTTATAGACGATAAAGTAAAGAGAATTTTAAGGATTGCTGAATTTACTGGCCGTTTAGATAATCCAGAAGAAAAACCCGAAGTATCTAATAATTTAGAAGAAGATAGAAAGTTGATTAAAAAGGCTGCTGCTGAATCAATGGTGCTTCTTAAAAATCAAAATGTTTTACCTTTCAGAAAATCAGAGATAAATAGTCTAGCTGTTATCGGTCCCAATGCAGAAAAGGGACAATTTATTGGTGGAGGAAGTGCGACTGTTAAACCCCATTATGTAGTTCATCCCTTAGAAGGATTAACTGAAAATCTAAAAGAAAGTGTTGAGGTTAAATATGCAAAAGGCTGCCATACCCATAAATTCCTTCCAGCATTAGAAAAAGATTTAATAAGCTGTCCAAAGACTGGAGAATCAGGTTTCTTAGTAGAATTTTATAAAGGGGAAGATCTTGCAGGAGACGTATTAGAGTCCTCCGTAATGAGAGGAGGTAGGTTTTGGGCTCTTACTGGATTCGGTATAGATATCGCTTCAAAAATGGAAACACCTTCGCTATCTGTTCGGTTTAGAGCAACCTTATCCCCTAAAATTTCTGGTGATCATATGTTTGAGTTAGTAAGCATTGGTCCTGCAAGATTAAAAGTTAATGGAGAACAGATAGTTGATAACTGGACTTCTCAAGAACCAGGAGACGCCTTTTTCTCATACGGTAGTGCGCCACGTAGGTCCTCTATCAACTTAGAAGAGGGTAAAGACTACCTTTTAGAAATAGAATATAAATGGCAAGGACGATTCCCTGCTGTCCAGATTGGAATGCTCCCACCTGATGAAGAAGATTTGATGGAAAGTGCGGTTTCTTTAGCGAAAGCAAGTGACGCTGTCGTATTAGTTGTCGGAACAAATTCTGATTGGGAAACTGAGGGAAATGATAGGTCTGAACTCGGACTTCCTGGAGATCAAGATAGTTTGATTAATAAAGTGGTAGAAGCAAATCCAAACACAGTTGTCGTTATTAATACAGGATCACCGATAAGCATGCCTTGGATTAAAGATACTAAAGCAATATTACAGAGTTGGTTTCCTGGGCAGGAGTTTGGAAATGCCCTGTATGATATTTTATTTGGAGAAACCAACCCTTCTGGGAAATTACCAACTACTTTTCCTATGAAGTTAGATGATACCCCAGCCTTCGGTCATTACCCTGGAGAGAATTTACAAATGGATTATCTAGAAGATATTTATGTCGGGTATCGTTGGTACGAAAAGAAAAAAATAAAACCCCTGTTTCCCTTTGGCTTTGGTCTCTCTTACACTAATTTTCAATATTCCAACTTAAGGATAATTCCTCCTAAAAAAGAAGACTCAGCCATAGCCTTTTCTTTCAGTGTAAGTAATACAGGTGATACTCAAGGAAAAGAGATAGTTCAATGTTATGTAAGTGTTCAAAACTCTAGTATTGAAAGGGCTCCTAAGGAACTTAAAAGGTTTTCTAAGGTTGATTTAAATGCGGGAGAATCAAAAGAGCTTATTTTTGAGTTAAATGAAAGGGACCTTTCATACTGGAATGAAGACGAAAAGAGCTGGTCAGTCGAGCCTGCTGAATACAAAATCTTTGTAGGAGGCTCTTCTGAAGAAACTCCTTTGGAAGCCTCAGCTTGGTTAGGTTAATCTCTATTTAGCAGTTAAACCGCCATCAACTATAAATTCAGTACCTGTGATAAAGGAACTGTCATCTGAGGCGAGGAACACAGCGGTTTGAGCAATTTCTTCGGGCTTTCCAAATCTTCCTAAAGGATGAAGCTCAGAAACTTGAGCTCTGGCTTCATTATCTCCAGATCCAGTTTCTTCCATAATGGTATTCACAACTTGTGATCCCATTTTAGTATCTATAACCCCAGGGTGAATGCTATTAACCCTAATGTTATATTCAAGAGACGCGCATTCTAAAGCAGTACTTTTTGTAAATAGCCTCACAGCACCTTTAGTAGCACTATAAGCCCCGTGGTTAGGGCTTCCCACTAAACCTGCAACAGAAGATAAGTTAATAATTGAACCACTTGATTCCCTTTCCATAGACCTTTTTTTAATTTCTGGAATAGCCGCTTTAGTGCCTAAGAAAACCCCCTCTACATTAACTGAAAACATCTGCTTCCATTCTTCGAGTGAAGTTTCTTCTATAGTTTTTGGAAAATAAATTCCTGCATTGTTTACTAGGATATCTAGACCACCGTAAGTCTCAGAGCAATAAGAAACTGTCTTATTCCATTCAGTTTCAAGAGTTACATCATGCAATATGAAACTAGCATCGTATCCCTTATCAGTTAACTCTGAAGCTGTATTTTCTCCTTCCTCTAATAAGTCACTTATGACTACTTTCGCTCCTGCAGCGCACATGGCTTCAGAGATAGCTCCACCAATTCCTCTAGCTCCTCCAGAGATCAGTGCAATCTTGTCTGTAAGATCAGCCAAAGTTAGACCTTCTTAGGTGCTCCTTTTTCGGACACCTCATCATCATGATGTTTCTTGGCTTCAAGCAATTCCGGCATTAACTTATCAAGTTGTTCAACCGTCCAAAGATTTTCAGTTGTAAAGGACTTAATGACAGCCGGTTGTTGCATGATCCCAATAATTCCTGCTTGCGAATGAATGATTTGAGAAGTTACATCGTTAGCAGCTTCAGAACATAACCAAGTCACTACCGGTGCTATTTGTTCTGGCCCTTGAGTCCAGTCATTCTCATCATACTTTCTGCCAGCAGCTTCTATTAAGTCGATAGTAAGTCTAGTAGCTGCTCCTGGAGATATGGTATTCACCGTGCATTTGTACTTAGCAACCTCTAAAGCTAATGATCTGGTAAAGCCAGCTATGCCTGCTTTAGCAGCTCCATAATTAGTCTGACCGAAATTCCCAAATAGACCAGACACTGAAGACATATTTAAAATTCTACAGTTCAATCTATTTTCATCTCGGATATATCTTACAAAAGGGCGAGTGCAGTTGTAATGTCCTTTTAGGTGCACTTCCATGATTCCATCCCATTCACTTTCTTCCATGTTGTATAAAGTTTTATCTCTCAGGATTCCTGCATTATTTACCAAAATATCCATTGCACCAAAAGTGTCCATACAGGTTTGAAATATCCCCTGTCCTCCTTCAACCGTGCCAACGGTATCATAGTTAGCTGAAGCTTCTCCTCCTAAGTCATTGATTTCTTTAACAACATCATCTGCAACTTTGCCCCCTCCAGTACCATCTCGATCTCCACCTAAATCATTTACTACAACTTTTGCACCTTCCTTAGCGAAGCTCAGACAGATTTCTCTACCAATACCTCTACCGGCTCCTGTAACAACAGCTATTTTTCCGTTTAATACACCCATAGTTTCTCCATGTTTAATCTCTTTATTCTATCTATTTATTACAAAATAATAAAAAAAGACATCTTGGTATATTTAGATTTATCAATCACAATATAGTCAACAAGGAAGGACTTTGGTAGATTCACAAGTAAGAGCTGAAAGAGCAACAATAGCAACTCAATTTTTCTATGGGTTTGGATCCATTTCGGTTGGTATCAAAAATAACCTCTTAGGTACCTTCCTTCTTATTTATTACAACCAAGCTTTAGGTCTTGATGCTAAATTAGCTTCTGTAGCTTTATTTATTGCGTTAGTTTTTGATGCTATTTCTGATCCTTTAATTGGAATATGGTCAGATCGAACAAAAACCAGATGGGGAAGAAGGCATCCTTTCATGTACTTCTCAATTATTCCTTTCGCTTTATCTTATTATTTTATTTTGAGCGATCCGGGAGATATAAGCCAAAACGATCTTTTTTGGAGATTAGTCTTTTGGTTAATAGTACTGAGAATGTGTATGACTTTATTTGAAGTGCCTAGAGGTGCTTTAGCTCCTGAGTTATCCAAAGACTATGATCAGAGAAATAACCTTGCTGCTCTAGCTATGATATTCGGATGGATAGGGGGAGCGGGTATTGATTCTATTGCAAGAGCATTTTGGTTAGATTCCTTTGTTGATATAGACGGCTATCAATCTTTAGCATTTTGGGGCGGGATTGGAATATTTATTGGAGCAGCCGTTAGTTGCATCGGTACGCATAAAAATATTCCAGATTTGTATGAACCAAAACCAAGATCTACAGACCTTGGCCTAATGCTTCGTGAAGCAATAGAAACTTTATCAAATCGTGCTTGGTTAGTTTTATTTCTAGCTGGTTGCTTCTACTCTTTGCTAATCGGTTTGGAAACTGGCGTAGGAACCTACTACAACGAATACTTTTGGCAATGGAAGCCAGTAGATATAGCCCTTTTTCCACTTTTAGCCATTGTTGGTGTTGCAACATTAGTAGTTTGCGCACCATTAATAGCAAAAGGAAGAAGTAAGAAAAAAATAGCTGTTGGGGTATTCATCTTTACCATAATCGTAGGCCCTTTGCCTGTAGCTTTAAGGTTAGTGGATGTCTATTATGGAACAAATATTATTCCTGGTAACGGTTCAGATCCTCTTTGGTATATTTTGGCTATACATCAGACTGCGATGGCTGCGCTAGGAGCTTTAGGGTTCGTTTTTATTTCCTCAATGTCAATGGATATTGTTGAACAAGTAGAAAAAAATACTGACAGGAGAGAAGAAGGTCTTCTAGGTACAATTAACGCTTTTATTCATAAGTTAGTAGGTGCTGGAGGAGTTCTCATTGCTGGAATTATTATTAGCTATACAGGATTTGATAATCCAAATGTACTGGAAGCTGAAAAGTATGGAGGAGACATTATTAACAATTTTGCTTTAATTCATTTAATAATAGGTATCACGCTGCCCTTTATTTCGACATTACTAGTCCTCTTGTACGACATAGATAGATCCAAACACAATACCCATGTTTCTGACTTAGGTTATGTAGAAGAAGATTAATGTTTCTTTTCCCCTTTTCCGACGACAACCCAACTAAAAATAAACCCTTAATTACTTACTGCTTAATTGGTATATGTTGTTTTATCTTTTTATGGCAATTCACTTTACCTCCAGGTCTATTCAGGTCAGCCGTTTATAATTTTGGTGTTGTACCTGCTTCACTCTTGGGATCAAAAGAGGGGTACTTACCTGCAACCATAACGATCTTTACTTCCATGTTTATGCATGGAGGATGGCTCCATCTGATTGGGAATATGGTCTTTCTCTGGATCTTTGGAGATAACGTCGAGGATTCTATGGGAAGAGTTAAATTTATAATTTTCTATTTGCTAGCAGGAATAGCGGCCGCTTACACCCAAGCATTAATTGATCCGTCTTCAGAGATTCCAATGATAGGAGCCAGTGGTGCTATTGCAGGAGTTCTAGGGGCTTATCTTCTTCTTCACCCCAAAGCCAATGTAAATGTACTTTTGTGGATTATTATTTTTATAACAGTTATTAGAGTTCCGGCGTCCATCGTTTTAGGCTTTTGGATTATCAGCCAATTTTTCTATTTAGGAGTTGCTTCTACAGGCGAAGGTGGAGTGGCTTATTTTGCGCACATAGGTGGTTTCATTGCAGGCATGGCCTTAATTCCATTTTTTAAGGATGCCGGTATTGCCCTTTGGGAGTCCGCTCACTCCAAGGCCTTTGAAACTAGAGATTTCAACTTGCAGGAGTTAATTCCAGGGAATAAAGTTGATGGCTTCATGGATGATTTTATAAAAGATGCGGATGATAGAAAAAGGCATTAATAATGAAGATAAGATTTCTCTTTAGAATTTTAGGCACAACTTTTGTTGTAGGGTTAATTACTATTGGTATTTATGCTCTAGGTGTTCAATTTAATTGGTACGGAGAACTTGAAGACAAAGGTGAATTAATAAATCAGCCTTACCCCAGTAAACTTTTAGTGGAAAAAAAGCAAAAACAGCTAAAAGTCCATCCTTCCCCTAAACAGATCCTTTTCGGTGATACTCATGTGCATTCAACTTATTCCACGGATGCCTTTTTATGGAGTCTCCCAATATTAAATGGAGAAGGTCCTCACCCGATATCAGACGCATGCGATTATGCTAGGTTCTGCTCCGCATTAGATTTTTGGGTTACGACAGACCACGCTGAAGCTTCATCACCTAGAAAATGGAAGGAGATTAAAGAGTCAGTGAGGCAATGTAATGCTGTCGCCAACGAGGAAGACCCTGATTTAGTAACTTTCTTAGGATTTGAATGGACGCAAGTGGGATTGTACGCTGAAGAACATTACGGTCATAAAAATGTCATGTTCCTTGAAACAGAAGAAGGAAAG
>LULR01000058.1_pt1 | contig 49372 bp, 45 predicted proteins | sample 729471 | NCBI WGS metagenome assembly LULR01 (sample SAMN03860284, study PRJNA289734) | marine metagenome | biome: seawater column; feature: ocean; material: water; isolation source: Red Sea water column Station 108 - depth 500m | place: Saudi Arabia: Red Sea | collected 2011-10-15 | depth 500 m
CCTACTCTACCCTTGTCATGAAGCCAATGAGAATATTGGTCCTTACCATGTAGGTTATAACTATAAAAAAAATCGTTATCATTGTTATCCAAAGCCTTTTTAGGGATATGTACATTCCAAACTCTAACAATTTGATCTTTAGCTTTTAGAGTGGAGCCATCCTCTAGTTGTTTATCTTTAAGACCCACCCAATCAAGGTGATCCCCTTTTACCAAAAACTCTTCTGCTTCATGAGTACCATAAGCCACCATCCCTGAAGCAAAAAAGACCAGAAGAAGTGTCGTGACTCTAAAGAAAGAAGTAAGATCCACCTTCCTTCCCTGCACTACCACTAAATAACCTAACAAGATGGCTAGAATCATACCGGAGAAGAAACCGATGTAAGAAAAGCTACCAAGAATGGAAAAGCTGCCCATTAAAAATATAGCTGTTTCAAATCCTTCTCTAAGAATAGCGAAGAAGACTAGAAAAAATACACCCCATCCTGCTGTTTTTAATGCACTAGAGGTTTGACCTTCAAGAACTTCCCTGTCACTTACTTTCTTTGCTAACCAAAAGATTACATACCAAAGTAATCCGGCAGTTATATACATTAAGGTAGCCTCAACCAGTTTCTCTATGGAAGCATTGCCGATTGACTCTTTTACGCTATTTAGAAATAAGGCTACTAAAAGGCTTGCGACTATAGAGGCACCTACTGCATACCAGAGTTGCAGAAGCTCTTTCTTAAGTCCTTGTCTGGAAATAACTGTATAAATTATTCCCACAATCAGTGCAGCTTCTAGTGTCTCTCTAAAGGTAATAATAAATTCATTCACAAATGCGAATGGTAATCATTATTATTTAAATGGCAAGTTATTAATTGTCGTGTGAACTGTGAAGATCTTTTTCTATGTCTTCGTGATCGCCTACCATGATGTGTTGTTCACTCTTAGTCACATACCTCTCTAATAGAGGAATACCCAGTAAAGGAATTATTCCGCCGAAAACTATGCCGAGTGCAGCAGAACGCATTGTAGGATCTAAGGCTGCTGCTATTAAATCAGCAAAGATATGTGCTATTACTGCCCCAATGATGCCTGCAATATGACCATTGGAAGCCAATTTAAGAAGTCTATTTATACTCCAACCGCTGTAATAACCTATGATTAAGATACTGACATGTACTAAACCAAAGATGAATCCTCGCATCACCCCCTGGTCAAGTTCCAATATTCCCATTTACGTGTCTAAATTTTTATCCAACTGAAAAGTATCATGAAGGGCATTGACCGCCTTTTCCATTAAGCCTTTTTGGATTACAACTGATATTTTTATCTCAGAAGTTGTGATCATGAGAATGTTAATTTCATGATCGGCGAGAGACTGGAACATCTTACTTGCAATACCAGACTGACCCCTCATACCTCTTCCCACTACACTAACTTTGGCTATATCATCATCTACTTCTATAGAACCACCACCTAAGGATTCTGAGGTCTCTTTTAAAACCTTTTCAGCTGAAGAAGCATCGCTTTGGTCAACCGTAAAGGTAAAGTCAGTTGTATTATCAGCACTAATGTTTTGAACAATCACATCAACATCTATACCTGCATCGCTTACAGGACCCAAGATCTTTGCAGCAACACCGGGGAGATCGGGGACCCCTCTTACTGTTAGTTTTGCCTCTGTATCTATGCTACTAATACCTGAAATTACCGGTCTCTCCATGTCCTCTTTCTCCTCGACTAAAGTACCTTCACCTTCTGAAAAGCTTGAAAGAACTCTTATGGGCATATCATGTTTACTGGCATATTCTACCGCACGTAACTGAAGAACTTCAGCGCCAGTACTTGATAGCTCTAACATTTCATCAAAAGAAATTTGTTCTAAAAGTCTAGCTTTAGAACAAATCCTTGGATCAGTAGTAAATACACCGTCCACATCAGTGTATATCTGACACTCATCTGCCTGAAGAGCTACCGCGATAGCCACTCCAGTGGTATCAGAGCCTCCTCTTCCTAAAGTTGTTATATCGCCTTCTTCATTCATACCCTGAAACCCTGTGATGACAGGTATCACGCCTTTATCTAACTGTTTAATTAATTTTTCTACTTTTACATCTACTATTCTGGCTCTGCCATGCTTTTTATTAGTCTTAATGCCTAGTTGGTAAGCGGTATAGGACTTTGCTTTCAAATTTCTTTTACCCAGAACCATGGCCATCAAAGCAACCGATATCTGTTCTCCGGTTGAAACCAGGGCATCGTATTCCCTGAGGTTTGGTTCTGTTTCAATTGATTTAGCAAGATCAATTAGCCTATCTGTTTCCTCTCCCATAGCGGAAAGCACAACAACGACTTTGTGACCTTCAGAAATAGTCTTCGCAATAATGTCTGCAACAACTTCAATACGCCCTGCATCCGCAACCGAAGTGCCACCAAATTTCTGTACAAGCAGTTTTTCCATAGCTGTTAACCCAAAAAGGGTGCGTATTCTATAGCACTACGAATTTAAAGAAACCAGAAATTCTGAAAGAGAGGCTAAAGCAATATCTATATCTTCAACATTCTCTATACCACCTTGAGAAAAATCTGCACGTCCGCCACCACTGCCCCCTAGAAGATTTACCATATGGTCCATCACTTTTCTTGCATCTACTTTTTCTAAATCTTTATGCCTAGCGATAACGATAGGAATCTTATCTTCGAAAATAGAAATCAGCACAATTAAAGAATTTTTCTCTTTATTTCTAAGCTGGTCAGCAGCTTCTCGTAACGCAGATGAATCTAGGCCCTCCATTTTGTGGGCAAAGACTTTTATGCCTTCAATTGCTTCAGATTCAAGTGATAAGTCTGAAGCTGTAGCTGACAAATTACTTGATTTAAGTTTGTCTACTTCTTGTTTGAGTGATTTATTAGTTTCAATGAGTTGGGATACTTTTTCTGAAACCTGTTCTGAAGAAGTATTCAGCTGGAGAGCTAGTGAGTCTAAATTATCATGACTGTCTTGTGAAAGATTTAGAGCAGCTTCCCCTGTTAGAGCTTCTATTCGACGCACACCTGCAGAAATACTAGTTTCTGCCATTACCTTAAAATAACCTATGTCCCCTGTTCTTTGAACATGAGTACCACCGCAAAGTTCTACAGAGAAATCGCCTCCCATAGACAATACCCTTACTTGCTCTGCATATTTATCCCCAAAGAAAGCTAAGGCTCCTTTCTTTTCAGCTTCTTTGATGGGCATGGTTTCAGTGGTGGCTTCACTATTAGCTCTTATTTCTGCATTAACTATTGCTTCAATTTGTTTTATCTCTTCTTTCGATACCTGTTTCTTATGAACAAAATCAAACCTTAGCTTTTCTTCATTTACCAAAGACCCTCTTTGTTCTACATGGTCACCCAAAACAGTTCTTAAGGCAGAGTTAAGCAGATGGGTTGCAGAGTGATTTAATACAATTTTATTTCTAGCCTGCTGATTTATCTTCGCAACCACTGAATCACCTTTAGAAGCACTTCCTTTAGACAAGGATCCAACATGACCAACATGATCTCCAATCTTTTGTGTATCTTTTATTTCAAATTCAAATTTATTTCCAGTCAGCACACCAGAATCTCCAACTTGGCCTCCCGATTCTGCGTAAAAAGATGTCTTATCCAGAATTACAACAGCCTCTTGGTTTTTCTTTAATTTTTCTTGTGCTTTACCATCTGAAAGAGAAACCAATTCTACTATTTTTGCCTTAACTTCATTTTTTTCATACCCAACGAACTTAGTGCTACCTTTTAAATTTAATGATTCTGGAATAACTGATCTAAAAGCACTTGCCTCTCTTCCTCTTTCTTTTTGTTTAGCCATGGCTTCTTCATACCCTTTTAAATCAACCTTCAGGTTATTCTCTCTAGCAAAATCTGCTGTCATATCAGGGGGAAAACCGTAAGTATCATACAACCTAAAAATGAGCTCCCCTGAAATAGTTTTTCCTTTCAAGTTATTAACTTCTCCTTTTAAAAGGTCCATGCCTTGGACCAAAGTTGAAGCAAATTGTTCCTCTTCTTGAAGAATATTAGCCTTTATAAGTTTGCTATTTTTTTTCAAAATTGGGTAAGCATTACTCATTTGTTTTACTAAAGTTGGCACCATAGAAGACAGTACTGGTTGCTTTGATCCTAGCTTGTCAGCGTGTCTCAATGCACGTCTTATTATTCTTCTTAACACGTAACCCCTTCCCTCATTGGAAGGACTGATTCCATCTGCTACTAGAAAAGCACTAGCTCTTAAATGGTCTGCAATAACTTTTAAAGAAGGATCATTTAAGTCTTTAGTGCCACAGATACTTGCAGCTTCTTTGATTAAAGGTGTAAATAAGTCTGTTTCAAAATTATCATGCTTTCCTTGCAATACCGCTGCCATTCTTTCTAAACCCATTCCTGTATCCACACAAGGATTTGGAAGAGTATTTAAAGTGCCGTCTTTTGAACGATCAAACTGTGCGAAAACTAAATTCCATATTTCTATAAATCTATCGCCTGGATCTGAGCCCATAGCGGGCGGAGATCCTTCTACTTGAGAACCATGATCGTAGTATATTTCGCTGCAAGGGCCACAAGGACCCGTGTCTCCCATGGTCCAAAAATTTTCTTCTTCATCGAGCCTAGAAATTCTTTCTCCAGGAATTCCTATTTCTTCTTTCCATATGGCTTCTGATTCATCATCATCTTTAAAAACTGTTACCCACAGCTTATCGGCAGGAAGAGAATATTTATTGGTTAATAGCTCCCAAGCAAACTCAATAGCTTCCCTTTTGAAATAATCTCCAAAGCTAAAATTACCTAACATCTCAAAAAAAGTGTTATGCCTAGCCGTGTACCCTACATTTTCTAGATCGTTATGCTTTCCTCCCACTCGTAAGCATCTTTGAGAGCTTACAGCTCTTGTATAAGGTCTTTTTTCCACTCCCAGTAAGACATCTTTAAAAGGAACCATGCCTGCATTGGTAAACAACAATGAAGGGTCATTTTGAGGGATTAAAGAACCGCTATCGACTAATTCATGGTCCTTTGATATGAAATAGTCTAAGTAAGTTTTTCTTATTTGCTTGGTTTTCACACTAATCTCAAAAGCTTAAACTTCTAAAAAATCTCCGCAAAGAAGTTCTTCATTGACTGCCAGGATCTTTCATTCGCAGACTTGTTGAACTGAGTACCCAGATTTGGATCATTTGCATCCGGATTGGTAAAGGCATGATAGGTTCCCCCATAACTATGTAATTGCCAATCTGCATCTGCTTCGGTCATTTCTTTTTGAAATGTATCAACCATATCAAGCGGCACCATTGGATCTCTTTCTCCATGCAAAACTAAGACTTTAGCCTTGATCCCTTTTTCTGAAATATCAGAAGGCATCAAAAGACCATGAAAACTCACTACTCCACTTAAATCTTCTCCAGACCTAGCCAGATCAAGTACAACTAATCCTCCAAAGCAGTACCCGATTGCAGCAGCTCGACTCGAATCAACCCCTGGTAAGCTCTTTCCGTAATTTAAGGCCGAAACAATACGATCCTTCAACATGTCTCTATCACTTACTAGTGGTGTCATCAGCGATTCATTTTCAGCTGTATCTGCTCCTACTTTTCCATTTCCGTACATATCTACAGCAAATCCAACATACCCTAAAGCAGCAAGATCTTCAGCCCTTTGATGAACAAATTCATCTTTACCAGCCCAAGTATGTACTATTAATACTAAAGGGGCATTCTCAGCATCTGGAAAAGCTACATAACCCTTTAAATCAATGTTTTTGGCTTGGTAATTAACTGTTTCTGTCTTCATAAGTTAGTCCTCCACTTTAGTTAATTCTACTTTAAATCTTTTGTAATTCTGCACGTAATGCTGGGCAGAAAGCAACAATCCCTTCTTTTTATCTTCATCTAGGGATCCTTTAATTTTTCCAGGTGAACCCATGACAACCGATCCATCGGGTACTTCCATGCCTTCAGTGACTAAAGCATTGGATGCAATTAAACAACCTGATCCTATTTTTGCACCATTTAATACCACCGCGTTTATGCCAATTAAACTCCCATCTCCTATGCTACATCCATGAAGCATAGCTTGATGACCTATTGTTACATCTTTTCCTATTTCTACCGGAAAACCCAAATCAGTATGGACGACTGCCCCATCCTGAACATTACTGCCTTCTCCCACAGTAATCAGCTCTGTATCACCTCTTAAAACAGCACCAAACCAGACACTGGCATCTCTACATAACTTGACCTTGCCTAATACTATAGCTGTCTCGGCAATGTAAAAATTATCTCCGTCTGTCTCAACAGAATATTCCCCTAAGTCAAACTTCATCCTTCCTCTCCCTCTATTTTACTTGCATCTAGAGCTCTATTCAAAAAATTAACTGTAATCATAGCGGTTAAGCCCCAAATTACGTAGGAACTATACTTGTAAGCAGGCATATAAAAAGTCTCTCCGTTTCTATTCACTTCATCATTTCTATATCTTTTGTCCTTTAAAAGAAAAGAAAGTGGCACTTTAAAACATGCCTCGATTTCTTCTGAGCTCGTATTAAGCTCGACATCTCCGGGAATAACGCCCACAAAGGGTGTAACACTGACATTAAACCTACTAACCATAGTATCTAGAGACCCTAAAATTTTTACACAATTCTGTGGTAAACCTATCTCTTCTTCTGATTCCCTTAAAGCGGTCATTATCAAAGAAGAGTCTGATTCTTCTTGCATACCACCAGGAAAAGAAACCTCACCTTGATGAGAAGAAACTTTATTTGACCTTAAAGTGTAGATGACTTCAGGGTTTTCTTCATCAGTTAGGGCTATAAGTACAGCTGCTTTAGGTAAATCTGATTTAGGATCAGATTGTTTCAATGACAACTGATCTAGCCAAGTTGATTCTTTATTATTTAGGTTTTCCTCTATTTTTTTGAGCATGGATAGTTAATTTTTAATTTACATAATAGTTTATACTTCCGAAAATCAAATCAAAAATAATCCTTAATAAATGAAATATTGCAGCAGTTGTGGCAGTGAGGTCGAGCTTAAGATTCCAGAAGGTGACAATCTGCCGAGATATTGCTGCACCAGTTGCGACGATATTCATTATCAAAACCCTAAAATTGTGACTGGCACCTTACCCATAAAAGAAGAAACGATTCTTTTGTGTAAAAGGGCTATTCATCCTAGACAGGGTTTATGGACTTTGCCTGCAGGGTTTTTAGAAAATGGAGAAACCGTAGAGCAAGGAGCCTTCCGAGAAACTCTTGAAGAAACAAGTACTGAGGTAAAGATGGATCATCTTTATGCAATTTTTAATATCCCCCAGATCAGTCAAATCTATATGCTTTTTTTAGCAGAGGTTATTGCAGAAGACTTTGGTCCAACTTCTGAAAGTCTTGAGGTAAGACTATTTGAAGAAGACAGCATTCCTTGGGAAGAGCTTGCTTTCCCATTCGTGCCTTTGGTCCTTAAGCATTATCTGAATGACAAGAAAAATAACAAATTTGATTTAAGAATTGAGACCATAGAAAGGCCAGCTAAAAAACCTAATCAATAAACTCTCTGGCATTTAAAAAGAATTTAATCCAAGGACTGTATTCACCCCAATCCTCTGGTTTCCAAGAATGTTGTACAGATAAAAATGATCTTTCTGGGTGTGGCATCATTAAAGTTATTGTTCCTAAAGTATTTGTTACTCCTGCTATACCTGACAAAGAGCCGTTCGGATTATTTGGATAAGCCTCTGTTGTCTGGCCTTCATCATCAGCATAAGTTATAGGCACTAATCCTTGATGAATTAATTTATCTATTTCACTTCTAGCTAAGCTGATTTGACCCTCTCCGTGTGCCACTGCTACCGGCAAAACCGAATTTTCCATGTCTTTAAAAAAGATTGAAGGTGATTTATTAACCAGCAATTGGGTTAATCGTGCTTCGAACTTTTCAGATTCATTTCTAACAAACCTGGGCCACAAATCAGTGTCAGGTATAAGCTCTGACAGAAGTGCCAACATTTGACAGCCGTTACAAACTCCCAAAGTAAATACATCGTCTCGACTGAAATAATTTATGAAATCTAGACTTAATTTATCATTGTAAAGAATACTAGTAGCCCAACCTTCCCCTGCTCCTAATACATCACCGTAAGAAAATCCCCCGCAAGCCACTAAACCATTAAATTCCTCTAACTTTCTCTTACCTTTTATTAAATCTGTCATATGAACATCAAAACAGGAGAATCCCACCCTATCAAAAGCAGCTGCCATTTCTACTTGCCCATTAACACCTTGTTCTCTAAGTATTGCGATTTGAGGTTTTTTAGGTGAAGCTATTAATTTTTTTGGGATTTCAAATGAAACCTTGGGATTTAATCCTTCTCTTTTGTCGTCAGTATCAAATAAATACTCGTCTTCAGCAGTCTTAGGGTTGTCTCTAAGAGATTGCATTTTATGGCTCACGAAGTTCCATTCTTTAAGAAGATCACTTAACTTCCATTCGAAAGCCAAACTCTCATTTTGAAAAACTTTGATGTCCTTTGACTCATTTGGTGAAGCAATTCTATAAATATGATCTTTTAAACCTGCTTCAGAAACTAAATTGATAACCTCTTCTGTATTTTCGGTTGGAACTTGAATTACCATTCCCAATTCTTCATTAAATAAAAAATCTAGTATTTGTTTATTAGTTTCGCAACCTTCGTCTAGCCTTATACCAAGTCCACTTCTTCCACAAAAAGCCATCTCTAGGAGACTACAAATTAAACCGCCGTCAGATCGGTCATGGTAGGCGATAATCTTCTTTTCTTTTATAAGTTGATGAATAACTTTTACTAAATTAGGCATTTCATTTACACATTCAACATCCGGAACTGATCCTAGGAATTGAGAAGATACTTGGAAAGCAATACTTCCCCCCATTCTTTTCTTTCCTTTTGCTAGATCAATAAAAATTAGTTCAGAAGATTTGCAGGAAGTTAGGTTAATCTGGGGAGTAATTGCTAAATTTACTTCTTTAAGTGGGGCAAAAGCTGAAACTATTAGAGATAGAGGAGAAGTGACTGAATGTTCATTCTTTTCTTCATCACGCCAACTAGTAGCCATGGATAAAGAATCTTTACCTACAGGTATACATATATCCCATTTGGGACAAAGATCCAAACCAACTGCCTCAACTGCTTCATAAAGATCTTGATCTCCTTTTAACTTATCTGGTGCACCCATCCAATTTGCAGAAATTTTTATGTCTGAAAGTTTCTCTATTCCAGAAGATATAATGTTGGTAACTGCTTCACCTACTGCCATCCTAGAAGCAGCTTTCGAGTTAATAATTGCACAAGGGGTTTTTTCACCAATTGCCATTGCCTCTCCAGTGGAGGATGAAAAACCAGAAAGAGTTACAGAATTATCTGCCACTGGAACTTGCCAAGGACCTACCATTTGATCCCGTGATATTAAACCTGTTATAGATCTATCCCCAATTGTTATCAGAAAGCTCTTGCTGCCTACAGTTGGATGTCGCAAAACATTTCTTAGTAAAGAATTAATATCTTGATCAAGAGTTTTGGACTCAATAATTTCTTCCTTTTCTCTTTTAAACTTCCTGACTAATTTTGGTGTATTTCCAAAAAGAGTCTCAAGAGGGATATCTATTGGATAATTATCAAATAATGAATCATGTACTTTCAGGTCATTTCCTTCCGTTATTTCCCCTAAAACCGCGACAGGGCACCTTTCCCTATCACATATATCTAAGAATCCTTTTAACTCTTTAGTTTCTATTGCCATTACGTATCTTTCTTGAGATTCATTGCACCAAATCTCCATAGGCGACATATCAGGTTCGGCATTTGGTATGTCTCTAAGTTGTATCAGCCCTCCATGCCCACTATCTTTTATTAATTCTGGTATAGCATTAGATAGACCCCCTGCACCTACATCATGAATAAATAAAATGGGATTAGAGTCTCCTCTCTGCCAGCAATTATCAATAACCTCTTGGCACCTTCTTTCCATTTCGGCGTTATCTCTCTGAACAGAAGCAAAATCTAAGTCCAGTTCAGCTTCTCCAGATAATAAAGAAGATGCAGAACCACCACCTAACCCGATTAGCATAGCCGGTCCACCCAAAACAATTAGTTTAGAGCCAACCGGTACTGGACTTTTCTTCACATGAGAGTCTCTTATGTTGCCTAAACCTCCCGCAAGCATAATAGGTTTGTGATAACCATAAGTATTCTCATCAATTTTCATTTCAAAGGTACGGAAGTAACCCAAGATATTAGGTCTGCCGAATTCATTGTTGAAAGCAGCTGCTCCGATTGGGGCTTCTAACATTATCTGTAAAGGTGAACAAATTCGATCGGGTTTATTTTCTTTCCCTTCCCATTTTTCTTCAAAATTAGGAATCCTTAAATTTGAAACACTAAAACCGCACAGACCTGCTTTTGGTTTCGCTCCTCTTCCAGTAGCACCTTCATCCCTAATTTCTCCACCCGAACCTGTGGAAGCACCTGGAAAAGGCGAAATGGCAGTTGGATGGTTATGCGTTTCTACTTTTGTTACCAAATGTATTGGCTCTTCTTCAGCTTTATAGATAGATGCAGGATTTGGAAAAAACCGCTTAGCTTTATGACCCTTTAGTATTGCAGCGTTATCTTCATATGCCGAAAGGACTCCATGGGGACTTTTTTTATAAGTATTACGGATCATGTCAAAAAGGCTCATTGAATGAGTTTGACCATCTATTTCCCACTCAGCATTAAAAATCTTGTGCCGACAATGTTCAGAATTTGCCTGAGCAAACATCATAAGTTCAGCATCAGTCGGATTTGATTTTTTTTCTAAGTAACTGTTATACAAATAATCTATCTCTTCTTCACTTAAAGCCAAACCCAAAGAGCTATTTGCTTCTTGTAAGGACTTTTTTCCTTTTTCCAGGATATTAATTCTAAGAACTGGCTTGGGTTGAGTTTTTTTGAATAATTTCTGAGCATCAGCAACCGTTGTGATGACAGCTTGGGTCATTCGATCATATATTTTTTGACCTATTTCAATAATTGATTTTTCTTTCAAATCAGATTGAGTATCCAAGGAAAAACATAAGCCTTTTTCAATTCTTTTAAGAGGTTTAAGGCCTGCATTAGAAAGAATGTCTGTAGCTTTTGAAGACCAAGGCGAAATAGTACCTATTCTAGGAATCAAAATAAATTGATCTGCCTCTAGCTCTTTCTTTACGACTTGAGCCTTTAAAATTTTACTAAGTCTGTCTTCTGTTTGAATTCCTAATTCTTTACTCTCCTCTGATAAAGAACAAAAGAAAAAATCTTCGCAATTTATTGAATTGATGTCAGGAAAATCTCTTTTAATAAGTTCTACAAGAGCTTTTAATCTAAACTCAGAAAGACCTTGTTGCCCCTTTAAAGCAACGAATGAGGAAAGCTCGTCTTTCGTTGAAACCATTGAGTTTTGAGGGGCGTATTATAGATTAAGCAAAGAAATACAAAAACCACTTTATATTGTGTTGTTTTAAGTTATTGAACACAATATATAGTGATTAATCATAAATTGTTATTTATAATTACCCACCCAAGAGGGGTATTTTTTGTTTTGAACAAGATAAGATTGGTTTCCTTTTTTGGTCTTCTAGTTATCGCCTTATTAGGTCTTGATAATTCCGTCGTTTCGTTTAACTCAGACAACACGAATTAAATCTAATGTGGAAGGAACAGGACCCAGCAGGAAAAGAGATCTTCGTATCACGCATGAATCAAAGACTACCTGAGTGGGTAAATTTATTTAAAGAAGCCGCTAGCCAAACAGATCAGCACTGGACTCTTCTAGCTGCAATCAGTTATCAAGAATCGCATTGGGATCCTAAAGCCATCTCAAAAACTGGGGTTCGGGGACTAATGATGCTTACACAAAAAACAGCTAGGGAAGTAGGTATAACTAAAAGAACTGACCCCAAGCAAAGTGTGATGGGCGGTTCTATTTACTTTCAGAGTCTTTTAGAAAGACTCCCTGAATCTATTCCTAGACAAGATAAACTTTGGATAGCAATTGCTGCTTACAATTTAGGTTTTAGCTACTTAAAAGAAGCCAGAAAGAAGACACTAAATACCAATGGAAATGCTAATAGCTGGACTGAAATCTGCAATACTTTAATTCTTATGGCAAAAGAAGAAGATGACCCCTCTATGGCTACCAGAATTAATGAGGCTGTAGACTATGTACAAAATGTTCAGCTCTACTATAGGACTCTCTCGGTTAATAAAAGGAATTCTTCTATTTAACTTAGTTAAGACATAAATAACTTTTCTTTTAGTTCAGTCACTCTATCTCTGTGAGCTGCAGCCTCTTCAAATTCTAGATTTTTAGCATGCTTATACATCAGGTCTTCTAAAAGAGTAATTTCTTTTCTCATTTGATCTGGATCATTAAGCTCCTGGAGCGGAGTAAATTTAAATATATCAAGAGATTTTTTCTTACTCTTAGCTTGCCCTCTCTTTCTTGTTGACCTTGCTCCTTCCATAATGTCTAGTACAGATTTTTTTATTCCTTTAGGAGTTATGGAGTGTTCCTTATTAAAGTCTTCTTGAACTTTTCTTCTTCGACTAGTTTCATCAATGGCCCTTTGCATTGAGCCAGTAATCTTGTCAGCATAGAGAATGGCTTTGCCAGAAATATGTCTTGCTGCCCTTCCAATTGTTTGTATAAGAGAGACATCAGATCTTAAAAATCCTTCCTTATCAGCATCTAAGATAGCAACCAAAGCAACCTCCGGAATATCTAGGCCTTCCCTTAGTAAGTTGATGCCCACAAGAACATCAAACTCTCCTAACCTGAGATCTCTAATGATCTCTATCCTTTCCACTGTATCTATATCGGAGTGCAAATACCTAACTCGAATTCCATTTTCATCTAAGTAGTCAGTCAGGTCTTCTGCCATCCTCTTGGTTAGCACAGTAACTAAAACCCTTTCATTCTTGGGTGCATATTTATGAATTTCTGAAAGTAAATCATCCACTTGGTTTGTGGCCGGTTTAACTTCAACTTCAGGATCTACCAAACCTGTTGGCCTAACCAGCAACTCAACTACTCTTCCCGATTTTTCCTTTTCATATTTTCCTGGAGTCGCGGAAACAAAGATTCTTTGACCCGATAGCATTTCCCATTCATCAAACCTTAACGGTCTATTATCCAAAGCAACTGGAAGACGGAACCCGTAATCAACCAGAGTTTGCTTTCTAGAACGATCTCCTCGAAACATACCGCCTAATTGTGGTAACGAAACATGAGATTCATCTATAAAAACCAGAGTGTCTTCAGCAAGATAGTCATACAGAGTTGGTGGTGGCTCTCCCGGTTGTCTATCAGAAAGAAATCGAGAATAATTTTCAATTCCTGTACAAAACCCGAGTTCCTGTAACATCTCTATATCATATAGAGTGCGTTGCTCCAGCCGTTGTGCCTCAACCAGTCTATTCTCTTTGTTTAACTCGTCTAGTCTGGTCACCAACTCTTCCTTAATAAATTCAACCGCCTTCAAAATTCTATCCCTAGAGGTGACGTAGTGAGACTTTGGATAAATTGTTGCTCTGGGAACATCCCTAATAACTTCTCCCGTTAACGGATCAAAGTATTTTAATGATTCTATTTCATTACCAAATAGCTCTATTCTCAAAGCTTCTTTTTCTGAATCAGCAGGAAAAACATCTATTACGTCTCCACGCACTCTGTATACAGATCTTCTAAAGTCCGCTTCATTTCTTTCATATTGCAACTCGGCCAGTCTTCTTATAAGTGTCCTTTGGTTTATTTGTTCTCCACGATCTAAGTGAATAACCATTTGGAAATACCTTTTAGGATCTCCTAACCCATAAATTGCTGATACTGATGCTACTATCACAACATCCCTTCTTTCCATGACAGCTTTAGTTGCTGATAAACGCATCTGGTTTATGTGTTCATTTATGGAAGCATCTTTTTCAATGTAAATGTCTGTGGTAGGAACATATGCTTCAGGTTGATAGTAATCGTAATAAGATACGAAATACTCAACCGCATTGTTTGGTAAGAATTCCTTAAATTCTCCATACAATTGGGCAGCTAAGGTTTTATTGTGCGCCATAACAATTGCAGGCCTCTGAAGCTCCTCAATTACTTTTGCCATAGCAAATGTTTTCCCTGATCCGGTGACACCCAGTAAAGTTTGATTAAGGAGACCGCTATTGACTCCCTCAACTAACTCTTTAATGGCCTTAGGTTGATCGCCTGCAGGATTAAAATCTGATATGACTTGTAGTTCTTTAGACATAAGCTTTATTAGAAATTTATTATAAGCTTTGAAGTAGTTATAATTAACATATTCCCCGATAGCTCAGTTGGTAGAGCAAATGACTGTTAATCATTGGGTCGCTGGTTCGAGCCCAGCTCGGGGAGCCAAATTGTAAGGGGCCTAGTATTTAAGGCCCCAAAATAAAAAAAATGCCTTCAAGACTTTTTAATCCAAATACTGAAGAACCATTTACTCTCAGCAGATCTAGAGTAGATAACTTCCTTGAATGCCCAAGGTGTTTTTATTTAACTAACAGACTTGGAATAGCCAGACCTTCAACCTTTCCATTCAACCTTAATAACGCAGTCGATGAACTTTTAAAAAATGAATTTGACGGTTACAGAAAGAAACAGAAACCGCACCCAATCCAAGTAGAAAATAATCTAAATGCCATCCCCTATGAACATCCAGAACTAGATAATTGGAGAGAATCTCTTAGAAACGGAGTAAAAAGATTCCATGAACCTACAAATCTGATTCTGAGGGGAGGTATTGATGACGTTTGGATAGATAAAAAAACAAATAAACTAATTGTTGTGGACTATAAAGCTACCTCTAAAAAAGGGGAAGTAACTTTAGACGCCGACTGGCAAATTGGCTATAAGAGGCAAGTGGAATTTTACCAATGGCTATTTCGGGGTAATTCTTTCGATGTATCTGATACGGCCTATTTCGTTTATTGTAATGGGATAAAAGATAAAAGTGAGTTCAATAACCGACTAGAATTCAAAGTTAAGCTAATTCCTTATATAGGAAACGATGAGTGGGTTGAACCCACCTTGAAAGACCTCAAGTATTGTCTTTTAGCAGAAGAACCTCCAAAGGCTGCTGATAATTGTAGCTACTGTAGATTTGTTACTAAAAATCTTACTGTTTAACTATCTTCTTCTCCAGAAGGTGCCTTCTTTTGAATCTTCCAAAATAATGTTTTTTTCTAATAACTGATCTCTTATCTCATCTGCTTTTGAATAATCCCCTTCATCTCTTGATTTTTCTCTTTCGTCTATAAGTGCTTGAACTTCTGATTCGTTCATTTCTACACCTGATTTAAGAAATATTTCAGGGTCTTGTTCCAATAACCCTAGAGAATTAGATAAATTGATTAATTCCTTAGCCAATACTTTGGTCTTTTCTATATCACCGCTCTCTTTTAATTTGTTAATTGTTTTAGCTAGATCAAATAGAACTGATAAGGCTTCTGGCACATTAAAATCATCATCCATAGCTTCTTTAAACTGCCCTGTATGTGAACCTCTAGAAAGTTCATCAGTTAAGGAAATATCAACATCGTGAATTGCTGTGTAAAGCCTTTCCAAAGCTGCTTTAGATTCTACTAAGGCTTCTTCTGAATAGTTTATTGGGCTCCTGTAATGACTTGAAAGTAAGAAGAATCTAAGGACTTCATAAGGATAATCCTTTAAAGCATCTCTTATGGTAAGGAAGTTATCTAAGGATTTAGACATTTTTTCTTTATCTATTCTTAGAGGCCCCGTATGCATCCAGTACTTAGCAAAGTTATTTCCTGTAGCAGCCTCTGATTGTGCTATTTCATTTTCATGGTGTGGGAATTTGAGATCTGAGCCTCCTGCATGTATATCAAAGGTATCCCCTAAGGCATCCATACTCATAGCAGAGCACTCTACGTGCCAACCAGGTCTGCCTTTTCCCCAAGGAGAATCCCAAGCTAGATTTTCATCTCCTTTTTTCCATAAAACAAAATCAGCAGGATTTCTTTTTTCTTTGTCTATTTCAATTCTTGCTCCTGAAAGAATTTCATCCATCTTTTGATTAGATAATTTTCCGTACTCTGGAAAAGACTCCACTGAGAAATAGACATCCCCACCCTCGTGGTAAGCATAACCTCCTTCTATTAGCCTACTAATCAGGTCAAGTATTATTTGGATATTTTCTGTTGCTCTTGGTTCCTTATCAGGTGAAATCATTCCCAAGGCATTAAAATCAGAGGTCATTCTTTCAATATATCGATCAGTTAAAACAGAAGGTTCTTGGCTTGTTTCTTTGGCTCTTTGCAAAATTTTGTCATCGACATCAGTTATATTCCTGATGTATTTAACTTCTATATTTCTAGACCTAAGGTATCTAACAATCATGTCAAAAGATAAGAAAGTTCTAGCATGGCCTATATGACAATCGTCGTAGACTGTCATTCCACAGACATAGATACTGATTTTTCCTTTCTCAAATGAATCTAAATCTTCTTTTTTTCCGGTTAAAGAATTAAAAACTTTCATGGTCTCTTAGTGGTTATCCAATTATTACAATGGAAGCAAGTCTATAAAGTTCGTATTATATCGTTCCAGATTAATCAATTAGTAGAAAATGAAGAAACTAGCGTTAATTATTGGCCTAATCTTACTAATTTTAGGTATATATTGGCTTGTTCCGTTATTAGAAAAAGAAAAGGAGATAAAAGTGGTAACTTTTGAAACAACTATGGGCTCTATCGTTATAGAGTTGTTTGAAGACGATGCACCCATTACAACTAAAAATTTTTTAGATTATGCAAATAGTGGTTTTTATGATGGAACTCTCTTCCATAGAGTTATACCAGGCTTTGTAATTCAAGGAGGAGGATTAGAAACAGGAATGAAGAACAAGTCAGGAAACCCTCCTATTGAGAACGAAGCAAATAAAGGACAAAAGAACTTAAAATGGAGTCTGTCTATGGCACGAACAAGCGATCCACATTCAGCTACTTCACAATTTTTTATAAATCTTGAAAATAACTCTAGTCTAGATCATACCGCTGAAACTCCACAGGGATGGGGCTATGCTGTTTTTGGTACCGTGATTGAAGGCTTTGAAACCGTTGAAGCCATTGCTGCAGTTGCAACAGGCAGCTCAGGTGGTCATCAAGATGTACCGCTTGAAGATATAACTGTTCAAAAGACAAAAGTAACAAAAGAGTAAAACTTATGGCTTATTGCTTCATTTCTGACCTTCATCTTCAAGAAGAAAAGCCTGAAGTGACAGAAGCTTTTTTATCTTTTCTAGATACAACTGCAAGAGAAGCTCAACACCTTTATATTCTGGGTGATCTTTTTGAAGTATGGATTGGAGATGATTTTAAGAGCGAGCTTTCACATCTAATAAAAGAAAAGTTATTACTTCTTAAAGCTACTTCTACATCTGTTTTTGCTATGCATGGAAATAGAGACTTCTTAATAGGTGAGAGATTTTGTGAAGATACCGGAATAACTCTACTTGATGATCCTTACAAGCTAGATCTTTTCGGAAAAGCTACCTTGTTAATGCATGGAGACTTACTTTGTACTAAGGATGTCGATTACCAAGAATTTAGAAATACGAGCCGCAATCCACAGTGGAGAAAAGAATTCCTAGACAAGCCCATTGAAGAAAGAGAGAGAATGGCTGAGGCATTGAGACTAGATAGCAAAGAAGCCACTAACTTAAAGAAAGATGAGATTATGGATGTAACCCCCGAAGCAGTAGAGGAAATTATGACTTTGCATAACGTAGAACTTCTAATTCATGGCCACACACACCGCCCCAAAGTTCACTCACTTGAAATCAATGAGACCCCTGCACAAAGAATTGTTTTGGGGGATTGGGATAAATCGGCTTGGTATATATGGATGGATAATAAATCTTGTGAACTTAAAGAGTTTCCTATTGCTTAACCCTATTCTGTAGAAATAATCCCAAAATAATTAAAATCAATGCCAATAAAAATCTTGGGTCACTAAGGTAAAGAGCTGTTTCAACAGGATAAGCTATGGTTTTCTCCAATGCGGCCACTTTAAAGTCATGCTTACTTAGCATATTGGGGTGCGTTACCACTTCCATAAAAGCCCTTCTACTCTTATACCTCATTAGGGCAGCTTGATCCCATATCTCCGCTCCCTCTATTCCCACTAAATCCATTGAAGGGTGAATTGCGTAACCTGCAAAAACAGGGTGACAAGCTCTTTTGATAAGTTGCGAATACATATGTTCCATATATCGATCAAGCAAGCTTTCTGCTGACTCTCCTGGCTCTGCTCCCTCAACATCCTCTGGGCTCTCATTCATGTCAATATTATTAACCATAAGAAATTGCCTACCGGTGTCTTCTTCCATAAAGCGCTTAATTAAGCTGATCTGTGAACTTGAATCGACAGAGTTAACAGAAGCATTTTCTTCTAGTTTTTCTAAGAAAAACTCAATTTCTTCTTCGTCTAATTTTCCTCCCATATCTGTGTACCAGAGAAAAAATCCTGCATAAATAACTAAAAGGCTTATCCAAATTTTCATACTATTATTCATATTACTAGAATCTTTTTAAGTTAAAAGCTTTACAAAATGTTCTGCTAAATATACTGTATATATATACAGTATTATTTTAATTAATCCTTATGGTTGTAAAGTATCTGGGCGACACTTCAGAGGGAGATTTTCCCCTTGCAGAAATCCCCTATTTTTTAAATAAAGTTCGTGTTGGGTGGCCAAGCCCAGCTGATGATTATGTTGAACGCCCTATTGATTTAAATGAATATTTAATTAAAAACCCAGCAGCCACCTATTTCGTGCGCGTCAGTGGAGATTCTATGGTAGGTGCATTTATTGGTGATGGTGCCATACTGATTGTTGATAGAAGTGTAGAACCCAAACATAAAAGTATTGTGGTTGCCGCTATCAACGGAGCTTACACATGTAAAAGACTCTTAACTAAACCAAAAGTTTGCCTTGCTGCAGAGAACTCCAAGTACACCCCCATTTTCATAAAAGAAAACGAAGAACTAGAAATTGCTGGCGTCGTAATTGCTGCAATAAATACTTATTAGACCATGACCTACGCTTTGGTTGATTGCAATAGTTTTTACGCGTCTTGTGAAAGAGTATTTAGACCTGATTTAAAAGATAGACCAATTGTCGTTCTATCAAATAATGATGGCTGCGTTGTAGCACTTTCTAAAGAAGCAAAGAAAGTTGGTATAAAAATGTGTGAACCTTGGTTTAAGATAAAAGATTCTTTCACCCGTCAAGGGGGAGTAGCATTTTCCTCAAACTATGAACTGTATGCAGACATTTCAGCCAGAGTTATGCAAACCTTGGAGTACTCTGCCCCTAGAATTGAGATATACAGTATAGATGAAGCCTTTTTAGATCTTAGCGGTGTCAGTTCTTGTACCGAACTAGAGCAATTTGGTCGTGAATGCCAAGAAAAAGTTAAATGTTGGACAGGCATGCCAGTTCGCGTGGGGATAGGTCCAACGAAAACCTTAGCCAAGGCTGCTAGCTATGGCGCAAAAAAATATTTAGCCACAGGCGGTGTGGTTGATTTATCAAAAAAGGAAAGGCAAAGAAAACTTATGTCCATCATGCCCATAGAAGAAATCTGGGGTGTGGGAAGTAGACTAAAACAACACCTTAATAAAATGGGTATCACAACAGCTCTCGAGTTAGCAGATACTGACACTAAACTAATACGAAGAAGATTCAGTATTGTCTTGGAGAGAACAGTAATGGAATTAAGAGGATATCCTTGCATTGGTCTAGAAGAACACCCGTCAACAAAAAAGGAAATAGTGGTTAGTAGGACCTTTGGTAAAAAAGTGACTACGCTAGAATCTATCAATGAAGCTGTGAGTGATTACGCAGCAAGAGCGGCAGAAAAACTGAGACGTGAAAATCAGTATTGTAGGGTTGTCTCCGTTTTTGCTAGAACAAATCCTTTTAGGCTACAGGATCAACAATATAGCAATATCCTTAGTTGCAAGCTCAATTTACCCACAAACGATACCCGCGACATCCTACAGGTCACCAAGATGCTCTCAAGAAAGGTTTATAAAAGTGGGTATAACTTCATAAAGGCTGGTGTAATGCTAAGTGATTTTTATGATAAAGGCGTTTACCAATCAGACTTCTTTATACCTGACTCCAGGCGACCAAAAAGTGAGAAACTGATGAAAACCATTGATAAAATTAATGCCACTAGTGAAAACAGAGTAACTTTTGCTGCCCAAGGGGTAAGAAAGCCCTGGTCAATGCATAGACATTTTCAATCGCCAAAATACACCACCAATTGGGATGAGTTGTTAGTTGTAAGCTGATCTAAAAGCCACTATGAAATCTGAATAGTGAATCGGGCGTGTTAATTAAATTAGACTCTTGCTGAGCAAGTGGTTTTAGCCTTGGCTTATAATCTTCTTCAAATAAATCTTGGTACAGATTTAAGTAAAGATGACAGTGTCTTGATTCAGCTTCACACAATTTAGAGTAAAAAGAGGCAAGGGACTTTTCTAGATAAAGAGCTAAGCTGAAGAAGCGTTCACAAGACCTTGCCTCTATTAAGGCACAAACAAGCAATGAATCTTTAAGCTTATTTGGCTCTGTAGTTGAAATCTCGCCATGTAAACTATGTGCATAACGTCCTGATTTTAAGTTTCTATAAGGGACCTTTCTCTTCTCCAGTAGTTTCAGTACTTGCTCGAAATGTAAAAGTTCTTCTCGGGCTAAAGGTGAAAGTCTTGAAGTTAAGTTTCTTTCAGGATACCTATGAATTAAAGATATAGCGGTAGTGGCAGCTTTCTTCTCACAATGGGCGTGATCGAGTAACAATACATCTAAAGAGTTTAATGCCCTATCTAACCAAGGTGTTGGGGTTTTGCAAACAAGAATCTCTTCCCAAGGTTTAGGCACGATAATTTTCTTCTAAAGCGAAGTACCTTTGGTAGTGAGCATCGGAAAGTGTAAATAACTCATCTTCAATTATTTGTTTGAGATCTACCAGCTTTAAATTTGATTCGAAGAGAGGTTTTAAACCAAATTCACTTAAGTCATTTATTGATTGACTGGCTTGTTTGATTAAATCAAATACCCAACAATAAGGGTCGACCTTATCGTAATAAGATATTTTGAGAGAATCTAGTTTAGATTGAAGTAACGTAGTGTCTTCTATTGAAATTTTTGATTTCATAATTAATACTTTTAATGATTCCAGGCGATTCCAGACAGTTTCTTTCTGAATATCGGTGTAACCATTCCATTCAATTACTTCATGATGAAATCTTTTGCATCCTCTGCATACATGATCACCAAACACTGTGGAACAAACTCCTACACAAGGTGTTTTAACCTTTCTTTCCATAGATTTACATGATATCTAGAACTCTTTTGAACGCAACTTCTTATATCTTTTCTATGTTAAAATGCCCTCCCGCCAAAGCTCTACAGGAAGGTTTCTATGCTTAAAGAATATAGAAAACATGAAGAAGAAAGACTTACACAAGGTATCCCTGCTCTTGCTTTGGATGCTGAACAAGTAGCGGACTTAGTTGAATTAATAAAAGAACCTCCTACTGGTGAAGACAAATTTATACTAGACCTATTCACAAATAAAGTTCCAGCAGGTGTTGATCAAGCAGCATATGTTAAAGCTGCATTTCTTGCTGATGTTGCCAATGGAAAAGTCTCTACTCCTATTATAACGACTGAAGCAGCAACAAAACTTTTAGGTACCATGTTAGGGGGTTACAACGTTCAACCTTTAATAGCCCTATTGGATAATGAAGAGGTTGGGGATGTGGCTGTAGAAGCCTTAACGAATACTTTATTAATTTTTGATGCCTTCCACGATGTCTTTGAACTTTCAAAAATAAATCAAAGAGCCAATAAAGTCATTTCATCTTGGGCTGAAGCAGAATGGTTTTTAAATAGGCCAGTTGTACCTGAATGTATTACTGCTAAGGTTCTAAAAGTTGATGGTGAAATTAATACAGATGACCTTTCCCCTGGACCTGAAGCTTGGTCAAGACCTGACATCCCCTTACATGCCTTATCAATGCTGAAAAATACAGACTTTAAAGACCCTATTGGTACTATTAACAAGCTAGAAGAATCAGGAGATCCGGTTGCTTTTGTAGGTGACGTTGTCGGTACAGGGTCTTCAAGAAAATCAGCAACTAACTCTCTCCTATGGCATATAGGTGATGACATACCTTACATACCAAATAAAAGAACTGGGGGTATCTGTCTCGGAGGAAAAATAGCTCCCATCTTTTTTAATACTTTAGAAGATTCAGGGACTTTAGTTCTTGAATGTGATGTTACCAATATGGAATTAGGAGACAGTATAAATATCTACCCTCATGAAGGGAGAATATGTTCCAGTGGGTCAGGAAAAGAACTAAGCTCTTTCGCTCTTAAAAATCCTACCCTCCTAGATGAAGTAAGAGCTGGAGGAAGAATTCCCTTAATCATTGGTCGATCACTAACTGATAGGACCAGAGAAGCTCTCTCTGAAAAAAGTTCGACTGTATTTGTTAGACCGGTGAGTCAAGAAAAGAGTGACAAAGGTTATACCCTAGCTCAAAAGATGGTGGGAAGAGCTTGTGGCGTTGAAGGTATTAGACCAGGAACCTATTGCGAACCTAGACTTTCTACTGTGGGAAGCCAAGATACGACCGGGCCTATGACCAGAGATGAACTCAAAGAACTTGCATGTTTAGGATTTTCAGCAGATTTAGTTATGCAATCTTTTTGTCATACGGTGGCCTATCCAAAGCCCTCGGATATTGAGACTCACCATACTTTGCCAGATTTTATACAAACCAGAGGAGGAGTAGCACTTAAACCTGGTGATGGAATAATTCATTCTTGGATGAACAGAATGTTACTTCCTGACATGGTAGGAACAGGAGGAGACTCACATACACGATTCCCTTTAGGAATAAGTTTTCCGGCTGGTTCAGGTTTGGTAGCTTTTGGTGCAACTTTAGGTTCAATGCCATTAGATATGCCGGAATCTGTACTCGTCAAATTTACTGGCACAATGCAACCTGGTATTACTCTCAGAGACCTTGTAAATGCTATCCCGTACGCAGCTTTAAAAACTGGAAACCTAACTCTAGAAAAAGAGGGAAAAATAAATGTATTTTCTGGTAGGTGTATGGAAATTGAAGGATTACCTGACTTAAAAGTTGAACAAGCTTTCGAGCTCTCAGATGCTTCTGCAGAAAGATCTTCATCAGGATGTACCATCAAACTTAATAAAGAACCAATAATTGAATATCTCAATTCAAATATAGTTTTAATGAGATGGCTCATTTCAGAGGGCTATGGAGATGAAAGAACTATTGAAAGAAGGGCTCAAGCTATGGAGGCTTGGCTTGAAAATCCAGAACTACTTGTAGCAGATGAAGATGCTGAATACGCTGAAGTAATTGAAATTAATCTTGATGAAATAAAAGAACCGCTTCTTGCTTGTCCCAATGACCCTGATGATATTAAACCCTTATCAGAGGTTGCAAATACAAAAATTGATGAGGTTTTCATTGGATCTTGCATGACAAATATAGGACATTTTAGGGCAGCAGGTAATTTGTTAAGTGAAGCTGAAGATGTTCCAACAAGACTTTGGATAGTTCCTCCGACAAAGATGGATGAGCATCAATTAAAAGAAGAAAATTACTATGAAATATTCGAAAAGTCAGGAGCTCGTACAGAAGTTCCGGGGTGTTCCCTGTGCATGGGTAATCAAGCTAGAGTTGAAGATAATGCTACTGTGGTCTCAACTTCAACAAGAAATTTTCCTAACAGACTAGGTAAGGGTGCTGATGTCTTTTTGGCTTCCGCTGAATTGGCTGCAATATCCTCAATTTTAGGTTATCTGCCTTCTATTAAAGAATATCAAAAATATATGGAAGAGATAAATACTATGGGCCCTGAAGTCTATAGATATCTTAATTTTAATGAAATTGCTTCGTATAAAGAAGCAGCAGAAAATGCAGTACTTCCTACTGTCACTATAGAAACAGCTAAATAAAATTCTTATTAGTTTAATTTTCTAGATTTTTTCTCGTCACTTCTTGTTTCTTCCAATCTTTGCAAGTAGCTTTTGTCTATATCGGCCGTGATGTAGTTTCCATCAAATATAGAACATTCAAATTGTTGGATTGCGGGGTTTCCTTTTCGTGCTGACTCTATAAGGTCTTCTAGATTCTGATAGATAAGCCAATCTGCACCAATAAGATCACTAATTTCTTCTTCTGTTCGATTGTGAGCTATTAACTCGGTTGTAGCAGCCATATCTATACCGTAGACATTCTGATGTCTAATTGGAGGTGCTGCTGATGCAAAGTAAACTTTTTTAGCCCCTGCGTTTCTAGCCATTTCAATTATTTGCCTACTTGTAGTGCCTCTAACTATTGAATCATCAACCAACAAAACCACTTTACCCTTGAACTCAAATTCAATTGGGTTCAGCTTTTGTCTTACCGATTTTTCACGTTTTTCTTGAAACGGCATAATAAAAGTTCTTCCAATATAGCGGTTTTTAACAAATCCTTCTGTGTACTTTATCCCCAGTGTGTTAGCCAGTTGGAGAGCAGAAGTGGTACTACTTTCTGGGATTGGAATTACTACATCAATGTCATGTTCTGGTTTAAGTTTGTTAATTTTTTTTGCTAGAGCTTCACCCATTCTCATTCGAGATTTATGTACAGAGATATTGTCAATTACGGCATCGGGTCTAGCTAAATAAACATACTCGAATATACAAGGCGTATGTATGGGGTTTTCTATACAGGCTTCTCTATACATTTCGCCTTCTTTGCTAATGAAAATAGCTTCTCCAGGATCCACATCACCAGTTACATCAAATCCTAATGTATCTAAAACTGTACTTTCAGATGCAATCATATAGTCAGGTCCCAAGAGATCATTTTCTCTTGAACCAAAAATTAGTGGTCTGATACCAAAAGGATCTCTAAATCCTACAATTCCAACTCCATTAATCATAAAAATTACTGAGTAAGCTCCCCTAACCCTTTTATGTGTAGCTTTCACCGCTTGAAAGATTTCTTTTTGGGTTAGGGATGAAGCTCCTTGTTTTTGCAACTCATGTGCAAATACATTTAGTAAGACTTCACTGTCAGAGTCAGTACTTAAAAATCTAAGGTTTCTATCTGTTAAAACCTCACTTATCTCATCCTTATTAGTCAAGTTACCGTTATGAGAAATACTTATTCCATAAGGTGAGTTAACGTACATAGGTTGCGCTAATTCTCTGTCTTGACTACCAGCAGTTGGATATCTCAGATGCCCTATTCCCATTGATCCTCTCAATGTGATCATATGAGTATCCCTAAAGACATCTCTAACGAGACCCAGTTGTTTTCTTAAATGGAATTTATCATTGTCGCAAGTTGCTATTCCAGCGGCGTCTTGACCTCTGTGCTGTAAAATCGTTAAAGCATCATAAATCATCGGTGATACTTCCGATTTACTGACTACTCCTACTACTCCACACATGAAGGCAGCCTAGTTTATAACGTCGGCGGAAAAGTTACATTCCCTTTGTCTAATAAAATTTCTGCTTGAGCTTTCCAATCTTTAATTAATGGTTCCATCACCTCAGCAATTCTTGTGGTCCACTCTTTAGACAAAGATTCATTCCACCAGTTTTTATTTTCTAAAAACCCTGAAGACAATATAAATACAGTAACCAAAATTGCAGTTGCTTTTGTAGCACCAAAAAAGAAGCCTAAGCCTTTATCTAAAAAACTTAACCCGATGGCGCTCAGAAATTTAGAAAGTATCGAACCCGCCAACCTTACTAGAGTAAACAAAATAATAAAAACAATGATAAATGAAGCGATAGACTTAACTTGAACATTGCTTAAGTAGGCTTCTAAGTATGGAAAAAGCAAGGGACCAAAATACCATGCTCCAACTATTGACACTACCCAAGCGATAGCAGAAGAAATTTCTTTGGCAAAACCATTAAAATAGCCTGAGATTCCTAGAGCTCCAATTAGAGCCAAAGAAATCCAATCTATTACAATCATTTAAGCCACTGATCTTAATAATTTTAAAGCAGGGAAAGCTTCTGCAACGGTATAAAAAGAACCAAAGATTAAAACCAGGCCTCCTTCTTCAGTTTCTTCTTGGGCTTTCATACAGGCTTCTGTAACACTTCCTACAATCTCCATATCTTTGGGGTATTTAGAATTAATGATATCTGCCAGTTTTTTGGTAGCCATAGAACGTTCTATCTCTGCAGAAGTTACAAACCATTTATTAATTCTGGTAGCTAATGGTTCAAGGATCGAATTAACATCCTTGTCCTCCATAACTCCAAAAACGGCATTTATTACTGTTCGGTCTTTAAAATTCCTTTCTATAAAAGATGAAAGATATCTAGCCGATGATTCATTATGGCTAACGTCTAGAAGATATCTGTTATCTATAAGTTCGCAACGGCCTTTTAAATCTAGTGAGTCAAAAACTGCACCCATATCTAAACTTACCTCTTCTTCTAAAAGGCAAAAAGCCGTGAGAGCACATGAAATGCTACTCACAGAAAAGCTATTCAACTTGATATCTGGATAAGAAACTTGCCTCTCCCCTTTAAATGTAAAAGTCCATTTTTTGTTTAAATCGTCTACCTGATAATCAAACTCTTCACCAACACAAAAAGTCTGATTTTTAGTTTCTAAAGTCTTCTCACGGACACTATTTGGAACTTCATGTTGTCCAATGATTACAGGCTTATGAAGTTTAAAAATATCTGCTTTCTCCTTTCCGATTGACTCTCTATCTTCTCCCAACCAATCTTGATGATCCAACTCAACATTAGTCAAAATAGCAATGTCTGAATCTACAATATTTACTGGATCCAACCTTCCACCAAGCCCAATTTCTAACACCATGTAGTCAACTTTTGATTTATTGAAAATAATTAAAGCGGCCAAAGTAGAAAAGTCAAAATACGTAAGATTAGTAGAACCCCTGTTTTCTTCAATTAATTTAAAGCTTTCAACTATGCTTTCATCAGAAACTGGCTTGCCATTTATTTTTATCCTTTCATTGAAATTAAATAAATGTGGCGAAGTGAAGGTACCAACGATCTTATGCTTTGAAACTAAAAGTTGGCCTAAGAATTCCGTAGTTGTGCCTTTTCCATTAGTACCTCCTACAACTATAACTTTAGAGACAATTTTAGATTTTATTAATTGTTCATATATGGGTTTTATCCTTTGGAGTTCCAAATCTGTTTCTTTTGGTCCTATGGTTTGAATGTAATCTAACCAGTATTCTAAAGAGTTCTCTTTGGACATTAGCTTGAAGGTTTATCAAGAAGATTTAATAGTAGCCTATGAACTGTTGATTGAAGATCCTTTCTGTGCACAATCATATCTATAGCACCGTGATCCAATAAAAATTCACTTCTTTGAAATCCTTCCGGTAACTGAACTTTTAAAGTTTGTTCTATTACCCTGGGTCCGGTGAAGCCCACTAGTGCTTTAGGTTCAGCTATATTGATATCCCCTAACATAGCTAAACTTGCTGCAACTCCTCCATAAATTGGATCAATCATAATAGATATATATGGCTGTCCTGCCTCTTTCAGCTTTTGAAGAACAGCACTAGTCTTTGCCATTTGATAAAGAGAAACCAAAGATTCTTGCATTCTGGCTCCTCCGCTGGTTGAAAAACAAACGAAAGGAAGTTGATTTTTTAGTGCTTGGTTTACCCCTTCTACAAATTTTTGTCCAACTACTGACCCCATTGAACCCCCCATGAATCTGAACTCAAAGGCTGCTGCAACCAATGGAAGTTTTAATAAAGTACCTTGCTTTACAACAATAGCTTCATTTTCATCGCTGTTACTCTCTGCTTCAGTAATCCTATCTCTATAACGTTTAGTATCTTTGAACTTAAGCCAGTCTGTAGGGCTTACATTTGATGCGATCTCTATTTGATTTTCTGAATCCAAGAATAAATCCAACCTTTTTCTTGCACCAATCCTAACGTGATGATCACATTTAGGGCATACATAAAGACTGGCTTCAAGTTCGGGAACATAAAGCACGTTATTACAGCCTGAACATGTCTGCCACAAGCCCTCTGGTACCGATGACTTTTTTGTACTGCCTTTCTTTATAAAAGAGGGAAGAATCTTGTCAAACCAATTGGCCATAGTTAAGTTTTACGTAGTGCTTTAGAAAGATCCTTAATTTTAATAGATAAATGCTTTTCTATCTCCTCTTTATTGCCTCCCATGATATCAACTAAAGCAGTTCCTACTACTACACCGTCAGCTAGGTCTTTTACTTTACTGGCTGATTTACCATCTTTAATTCCAAAGCCAATAACCACTGGTAAATCTGTTAACTTCTTTAGCTTTAAAACTTTCTTTTCTACTTCTTCTGGGTTTATAGAGTCTGCGCCTGTAATACCTTTAAGTGATATGTAGTAAATATATCCCGATGCTTGTTTACATATTTTCTTGATTCTTGATTCAGTGGTAGTAGGAGCGATTAGTCTAATAACATCAAGACCTTGTTTTCTGCACTCTTCGGTGAATTCATCACTTGCTTCTAAAGGCATGTCTACTATAAGAATCCCGTCCACACCGTTGTCTTTCGCTGCATAAGAAAAAACTTCACTTCCTAGTGCTTCAAAAGTGTTCATATAGCCCATTAAGACGACTGGAGTTTTTTTATCTTTCTCCCTGAAACTTTTTACTAGCTTAAGAGTTGCTTTAAGTGAAATTTTCTCTGCTAGAGCTCTTTCATGCCCTTGTTGAATAGAGGGTCCCTCAGCCATTGGATCTGAAAAAGCTATACCAAGTTCAATAACATGCACTCCCTCTTCTACCATTAAGTGCATTGCCATTAGGGTTGAAGACATATTAGGATCTCCAGAAACGATGTAGCCAATCAAAGCCTTTTGTTTAAGCTCAGCTAAATCTAAGAAAGTCTTTTCAATTCGCCCCATTAAAGTTTTATGCCCTCAATATCTGCAACCGTGTTTATATCTTTATCTCCCCTACCAGAGATATTAACCACTATTACTTTTTCGGAATCCATTGTGGGTGCTATTTTTTTTACATAAGCTAAAGCATGGGCTGTTTCCAAAGCAGGCATTATTCCCTCTACGAGAGTTAATTCTTTAAAGGCATCAAGAGCTTCTTGATCATTTGCAGTGGTGTAGTCAGCTCTGCCAATATCTTTTAACCAGGCATGTTCTGGTCCAACTCCTGGGTAATCTAACCCTGCTGAAATGGAATGCGTATTTTGAATTTGACCTTCTGTAGTTTGCATTAGATAAGTTCTCATTCCATGAAGCACACCCTCACTGCCTGCATTCAAAGGTGCTGCGTGTTTACCCGTATCAAGTCCCAAGCCGCCTGCCTCTACTCCTACTAAATCAGTTGAGGAGATATCTATAAAAGGATAAAAAAGACCCATAGCATTTGACCCCCCTCCAACACATGCAACCAAAAGATCTGGCATCTTACCTATTTGATTTTTGCTTTGAAAAAGCACTTCCTCTCCAACTACTGAATTAAAATCCCTGACTATCTGTGGATAAGGGTGAGGCCCTGCAACACTTCCAATAATGTAATAAGTGTTGTCCACATTGGTTACCCAATCTCTCATGGCCTCATTCATAGCGTCTTTCAAAGTTTTTGTTCCTGAATTAACAGAAACGACTTCTGCACCAAGTATTTTTATTCTATAGACATTTAGAGATTGTCTTTTTATATCTTCTTCGCCCATATAGATTACACATTCCAAACCATGTCTAGCAGCTACAGTTGCTGTAGCTACTCCATGTTGACCAGCGCCGGTCTCGGCAATTATTCTTGTCTTGCCCATATGCTTGGCAAGAAGTATCTGACCAACGGTGTTATTTATTTTATGAGCGCCCGTATGATTTAAATCCTCTCTTTTTAGATATACCTTTGCACCCCCTAATTTCTTAGACCAGTGCTTAGCAAAATATAGCGGTGAAGGTCTTCCTACAAATTTCTCAAGATCATCTTGGACTTCAGCCATGAACTCTTTGTCGTCTTTTATTAGTTCATATTTTTGGGCAAGTTCTTCTAAAGCAGGAACTAAAGTTTCTGCGACATATACTCCACCATAAATACCAAAACGTCCTTTGGAATCAGGCAATTTCTCCTTTTTAGACATGGAAATTCCTTGCTATATCAATAAATTCTTTTATTTTCATTGAATCCTTCTTTCCTGGGGAAGATTCTACACCCGAACTAACATCTAATCCTGTACAAGAAGTTAGTGATAATACCTCTGTAACGTTATTAGGATTTAGTCCTCCAGCTACTAAATATGCCTTATCGTAGTCCTTGCCTCTCAAGTAAGTCCAATCAAATTGTCTCCCTGTACCACCAAACTCTTCTTGAGTATAACTATCTAATAATATCATCCAAGAATCAGCATATTTTTCAAACCCATTATTTATGTCTTCTTCTTTAGATACTGGTATAGCTTTAATAAAATTTCTATTGAAAGAAGAGCAGAATTCTGGATTTTCACTTCCATGGAATTGAGGAATGATCTTTGTTGAAAGTTTTAAGCAATCTTCAACATATTCATAACTGGGATCCACAAAAACCATAACAGGTATGATTTCATCTGATAGTTCTTTTAGAATTTCCTTGACCTCTTTCTGAGATACATACCTAGGGCTTTTTTCATACATATTAAAACCTAAAGCATTAGCTCCAAAAGAAATGGCTAAACTTGCGTCTTTTGCACTTGTAATTCCACAAATCTTTATAAATAAGCTCATGATTTATCTCAGGGTCGCGCAGTCTATCAGATTTGACCTTACAGATTTTGATTAGATAACGGAATTTGAAATGTTAGGAACTTTATATTTCTTTAAATATTCAGTGCCAACAAAATACAGGCCATTAGGAGAGGCGGTTTTTCCAGCGAGAGTTCTGTCTTTAGCGTCTAGAATTTCTTTGACTCTTTTAGGTGTTATCTTTTTCAATCCTGTTTCTAAAAGTGTTCCTATAATTATTCTAACCATATTTAATAAGAAGGCATTTGCGTTTATATCGATAAATAATAAGTCCCCTTTTTTCTTAATATTTATTGAATGAATATTTCTATCTGAGCTTTTTGATTGACAAGAAGAAGATCGAAAAGAAGAAAAATCTTTTTCCCCTATCAGGTATGACGAGGCCCTTCTCATATTTCTCAAGTCTAACTTTTCTTTAACCCATAATTTTTTATTCCTATCTAAAGCTGATGGAAGTTCAGAGTTTCGTATAATGTAACGATACGTTCTTGATAAAGCTGAGAACCTAGAATGAAAATCACTGGATACTTGTTTTGCCCATAGAATTCTTATGTCTTTTGGAAGTAAGGCATTACCACCATTGATCCAAGACTTAACTTCCCGTAAAGAAGTAGTATCAAAATGTATCGTTTGACAGTAGGCATGCACACCCGCATCAGTTCTTCCACTACATGCAGTCGAAATCTGCTGATTAGCTACCTTGCTTAAAGCTAAGTCTAGCTGGCCCTGTACAGTTTTTTTCGTACTCTTTTGTTTTTGAAACCCTTTATAAGCTGTTCCTTCATATTCAATTCCAAGAGCTATTCGAAAGATTTTTTTAGCCATTCTTATTTTCTGTTATTTTAACTTTAAGAATATTTATTTTTTCTCGTTGTTCCAAACTTAAGTCCTCATTGAATTCCACTTTTTTTATGCACTCATCTGCTTTATCAATTTCTTTCATCTCTATCAAACTTCTAGCTAAATTTATATTTGCCTCTATAGGGTCACCAACCTCACTTAGGTTGCTATCTTTAAAATTAAAGGTCTCGTTAGCTTTCTTTTCATACCTGATCAAAAATAATAAAAGTGAAAAAATTATTAGACCTACAATGATTCCAACTAATCCTTGAAAGGAAAATCCGGTCAAAGTTTCAAAATTCATTTCTATATTTTCGATCAATAGATCAACTTTCATAGAAACTAAACGAACAGTATTTCAGCAATTTGGATACTATTTAAGGCAGCCCCTTTTCTCAAGTTGTCTGCAACAATCCATAAATTAAGCCTTTTAGTATTCCAAAGATCCATTCTAAGCCTACCTACATGAACTAAGTCTGTTCCGTCTATCTCTAAAGCGGTTTCATAACTTTTAGAACCTTCACCGTCAGCTAGCTTGATGCCTTTGGCTTCATTCAAAGATTCTTTGACTATATCGATATTTATTTGTTCAGTGGTTTCAATATGTACAGATTCTGAATGGCCATTCATTACTGGCACTCTTACACAAGTGGCTGCTATTTCTATATTAGGATCTAGAATCCTATGAGTCTCCCAAACCATTTTCATTTCTTCAAGGGCATAGGAGTTTTCCTGGAAATCGTCGCAATGAGGTAAGGCATTAAAAGCTATTTGTTTAGCATAAATATTTGAATAAGTTTTTTCTTCTTGTAACTCCTGTTTAATTTGGAGTTGTAATTCTTCCTGAGCTAACTTTCCAGTTCCTGAAACAGCCTGGAAGGTAGTCACATCAATTCTATTAATGTTAAATAAATCATGCAAAGGCTTGAGTGCTACCAGCATTTGGATTGTAGAACAATTAGGGTTAGCTACTATGCCAGGCATTGAGTAATCGAGTAAAGCTTCCGCATTAACCTCAGGAACTATTAAAGGAATGTTTTTATCTTTTCTAAAACATGAAGAGTTATCGACTACAAAACATCTTTGTTCGACAGCTTTAGGTGCATATTCTTTAGCTGTTTCTGATCCAGCAGAGAAGAATGCTAAATCAACTTTAGAAAAATCAAAATTATCCAAACAACCAACAATATGACTAGAATTTCTAAAGGTAACTTCTTTACCTTCTGATTTTTTACTTGCTAGTAAGTGGATATCTGAATCTAAAAAATGATCTGATTCAAGTAATTGAAGAAAAGTCTTGCCGACAAGCCCAGTAGCTCCAACCACAGCGATATTTTTTGCTTCCTTCATCAGTTAGACTCTATTTCTTTTAAAACTAGTTGTCCCATTTCACTTGTGCCTATAACTGCGTCTTTCTTTCCAGCTATATCTTGGGTTCTTTGACCTAAAGCTAAAACAGATTCTACGGCTTGTTCAATTGCCAAAGCCACTTTTTCTTCTTCGAAGGTATACCTCATCATCATGGCAACAGACAAGATGGAAGCTAAAGGATTAGCTAAATCCTTACCGGCTATATCTGGTGCAGATCCATGCACAGGTTCATAGAGTCCTTTGTTTGTATCGTTTAGAGAGGCTGAAGGAAGCATACCTATAGAGCCTGTTAGCATTGCCGCTATATCGGAAAGAATATCTCCAAATAAGTTTCCTGTGACTATGACATCAAATTGCTTTGGTTCTCTTACTAATTGCATTGCAGCGTTATCTACCAACATATGGCTTAATTCTACTTCGGGATATTCATGAGAAAGATCAGATATTGTATTCCGCCAAAAGGAACTAACTTCTAGTACATTAGCTTTGTCCACTGAACAAAGCTTTCCGCTCCTTTTTCTGGCAGATTCAAACGCCACCCTTCCTATTCTAATTATTTCATCTTTGCTATATCGCATGGTATTAAGAACTTCTTCTGAGCCCTTAACCTTTCCTCTTGGCTCTCCAAAATAAATACCACCTGTTAACTCACGAACGATAAGTAAATCTAAATCAGCTACTTTTTCCTCTTTCAAAGTTGAAGCTGAGACAAGCTCTTTCGATAAGATAGCGGGTCTAAGGTTTGCAAAGAAATCAAATTCAGATCTCATTCCTAAAAGACCTTTTTCAGGTCTTTTTTCAGACGAAATCTGGTCCCATTTTGGCCCTCCTACTGCTCCCAAGAGTATCGCTTCATTTTCTTTTGCCTTGTCTAAAGTCTCCTTAGGTAGAGGATCTCCAATTTGGTCATAAGCTGTTCCCCCTAACAATCCTTCTGAAACCTCTAGATTTAAAGAATATTTCTGATCTAACAAAACTAAAAGTTTTTTGGCAACGGCACTAACTTCAGGGCCTATACCATCACCTGGAAGAATAAGTATTCTTTTCTTGTTTTTACTCATTTAAAAATCCAAGGAGTTACTTCCTTTTTATTTTTTTCAAAGCTTTTAATAAGTTCAGAGTCTTTTAAACTTATGCCTATTTCGTCGAGCCCTTCTAGTACACAAGTTTTTCTAAAATTGTCTATGTCGAATTTAACAATCACTGATTCAGCTGAATCCAAGATGACCTGATTTATTAGATCGACATGTATATTTTTACCTTCTTCACTAATTCTGAATAATTCTTCCATTGAATCTTTAGGTAAAGCTATTGCAAGAAGTCCGTTCTTAAAGCAGTTGTTATAAAAAATATCAGCAAAACTTTCAGCAATAACACACTTAATGCCATAATCTTGAATAGCCCATACTGCGTGCTCCCTGCTTGACCCACAGCCAAAATTAGCTTTAGAAATTAGAATTTCAGACTCTTCATATCTTTTATCATTTAGAACGAATTCTGGATTTATTTGTCTTTTTGAATTGTCTTGTCCAGGATATCCTGAATCTAAATATCTCCAAGAATCAAATAAATTAGGTCCAAAACCAGTTTTTTTAATTGATTTAAGAAACTGTTTAGGGATTATTTGATCCGTATCAATATTAGATCTATCTAAAGGGACCATTTTTGCTGAATGTATGGTGTACTCATTCATCCTACGATACCCCTTACGTCTACAAAATTTCCTGCTATAGCTGACGCAGCTGCTGTGGCTGGACTAACTAAATGAGTTCTTCCTTTATAGCCTTGTCTGCCTTCAAAGTTTCTATTTGATGTTGAAGCACAGTGATCACCTTCATCTAGTTGATCAGGATTCATTCCTAGGCACATAGAACAACCAGGGGCTCTCCATTCAAATCCAGCATCCATGAAAACTTGATCTAAACCTTCCTCTATAGCTGCCTTTGATACCAATCCGGATCCAGGTACCACAATAGCTCTCTTTACACTTTTACTAACCTTACTACCTTTAACAATTTCTGCAGCAATTCTTAAATCTTCCAACCTTGAATTGGTACAAGAGCCTATGAATACTTGATCCAGTTTAATATCCTCAGGTTTCATACCTGTTTTAAGCCCCATATAATCAAGTGCGTTAGATTCGGAATTAGATTTAGGCTCTGGAACAACAGAATCTATATCTATTACCATTTCAGGAGAAGTACCCCAAGAAACTTGAGGTTTTAATTTACTCGCATCAAATTTGATTGTTTTATCAAAATGAGCTCCTAAATCAGTTTTTAGATCTTTCCATAGGTTTATTGCATTATCCCATTGGGTTCCTGATGGAGCATAAGGCTTACCTTTAACATAATCTAAAGTGATTTCATCGAAAGCAACCATACCTGCCCTGGCACCTGCTTCTATGGCCATATTACATACGGTCATTCTTGCTTCTATGGACATTGATTCTATTGCCTTCCCAGAATACTCTATTGCATATCCTGTGGCTCCAGCTGTACCTATTTTTCCTATAACACTCATAGTTAAATCTTTTGAATAGACCCCCTTTGGAAGTACATTACTTATCTGTACATTCATATTTTTCTGCTTAGTAGCCACCAAGCATTGCGTAGCTAGAACATGTTCAACTTCAGATGTACCAATTCCCATTGCCAAAGATCCTAGTGCACCATGCGTAGAAGTATGCGAGTCTCCACATACAACGGTCATTCCGGGTAGAGTTATCCCCTGTTCTGGACCTACAACGTGAACAATACCCTGCCTTTCATCCTCTATATCAAACTGTTCGATCCCATGCTCTTTACAGTTATCATCTAAAGTAGTCACTTGTAACTTAGACACTTCATCTTTAATTCCTTTTAAGCCCAATTGTCTATCTGTAGTAGGTATATTGTGATCAGGAGTTGCTTTATTTGAAGAAGTTCTCCAAGGTTTTCTTCCAGCTAATCTTAGTCCTTCAAAAGCCTGAGGCGAAGTTACCTCATGAATTAAATGTCTATCAATATACAGAAGATAAGTTCCATCTTCCCTTTGAGTGACTTCATGGAGATCCCATAATTTATCGTAAAGAGTTCTTGGCATAACTTTTACCCTTTAGACGGTATTTCAGGTACTTCTGATTTTACGTCAGCATTCTGGCCTCTATTCCGAAGTAAATGATCTATTAAAACTAGAGCGACCATTGATTCAGCTATAGGTGTAGCTCTAATCCCTACACAAGGATCATGACGACCCGTTACCTTGATCTTAGCTGCCTTACCTTCCTTGTCTACAGTGTCTCCTTCTTTAGCTATGCTAGAAGTTGGTTTTAAAGCTATGCTAGCTATTAAATCTTGTCCGGTTGATATTCCTCCCGAAGTTCCTCCAGAGGAATTAGATTTAAAGCCTTCTGGAGACATTTCATCTCTACTTTCAGACCCTTTTGCTTCTATAACTGAGAAACCTGCTCCAATTTCAACTCCTTTAACAGCATTTATACCCATTAGAGCCTTAGCTATCTCACTATCAAGTTTGTCGAAAACCGGTTCTCCTAACCCAGGAGGTAAATTTGTAACATTTACAGTTATTTTCGCACCTATTGAGTCTCCTTCCTCACGTAGTTTATTAATCAGCTTTTCTATCTCAGGAATTATTTTCTTATCAGGGCTGAAAAAAGGGTTTTTGTCGATTTCATTTAAATCTACTTCGTTAATTTTAATATTCCCAATTTGACTTAGATAGCCAGTGATCTCGATGCCTGAACTTTCTTTTAGGTATTTTCTAGCAATAGAGCCTGCAGCTACTCGCATGGTTGTTTCTCTTGCAGATGCTCTTCCCCCACCCCTGTGATCTCTTATCCCATATTTTTGGGTATACGAATAATCTGCATGAGAGGGTCTAAAAACATCTTTTAATTTTTCATAATCCTTTGACTTTTGGTCCTTATTTCTTATTAAAAGTCCTATAGGAGTTCCAGTTGTCTTACCCTCAAAAACTCCAGATAAAATTTCTACTTTGTCATCTTCTTTTCTTTGTGTGGTGAATTTAGATGAACCTGGCTTCCTTTTATCTAAATAAGTCTGAATATCTGCCTCAGTTAAGTCCATTCCTGGAGGGCATCCATCAACAATACAACCCATAGCAACACCATGACTCTCACCAAAAGTGGTCACATTAAAAAGTTTTCCAGTTGTATTTCCAGACATTTTCTTATCTTAAGCTAATTTCGGGGGTGCGATTATAGGTTTTTTGGGCTTTTTAGGTAGTTTAAATAGTATTATTTTCACTTTTTTTAATATACTGCAGCCCTCAATAAAGGATTAAAACCATGATTAGAGCTGTATTTTGGGACTTTGGAGGAGTTATAACTACCAGCCCCTTTGATTCTTTCAATATATACGAAGAATCACATAATTTACCTAAAGATTTAATCAGAACCATCAATTCTACTAATCCCGATAATAATGCTTGGGCCAAATTAGAAAGAAATGAAATTGATCAAGAAGAATTTGATTCTCTATTTGAGGTCGAGAGCCAACAATTTGGTCATTCTGTCCCCGGCAAACAAGTCCTAGCATTATTAAAGGGTCAAATTAGGACCGAAATGGTTAAAGCTCTTCGCGAAATAAAAGATAAACTTATCCAAGGCTGCTTAACCAATAATATCCGATCTACTGAAGACCAGGAGTTGGAAACGGACAATGCAGCTATTTCAGGAGCCCATCAAGAAATCATGGGGTTATTTGATTTCGTATTTGAATCAAGCAAAGAAAACGTCCGAAAACCTGATCCTAAGTTTTATCAATTAGCCTGTAAGCGAGGAAAAGTGAACCCTAATGAAGTAATTTTTTTAGATGACTTAGGTATAAATTTAAAACCAGCAAAGGTTTTGGGTATGAAGACTATAAAAGTAGTCAGATCCGAAGATGCCTTACAAGATTTACAAGATCTTCTAGATTTTCCAATAATATGAAGAAGATTCTTTATATTCTGTTATTTGCTTTCTTTTTCCAGATACTCAACGCTGATTTCAAAGCAGAAGCGTTACAAAAAGCAAAAAATTATGAGGCAATAGTTACCCGAGATATATGGGGTGTACCGCACATAGAGGGGAAAACAGATGCTGACGTAGCATTTGGGATAGCCTACGCGCATGCAGAAGATGACATTAAGAACTTGATAGCCAATATGGCTTTGTATAGAGCGCAAATGGGGTTAAAAGAAGGTTTCGATGGAGCAATAACTGACTACTTAATAAAGACGCTTGAGATAAGAGAAAGAGTTAACTCAAGATATGAAGTTGATCTTTCTGTAGAAGTTAAAAAAGTCATAGAAGCTTACACTGATGGATTGAATTATTGGGCTGCTTTAAATCCAAAAAGTGATTACATTAAAGATTTCCCTATTACCAAAGAAGATATTGTCGTTGGTTTTTCTTTACAAAATCTGTTCTTCTCTGGAGTTATTAGCTCAATAGAGAAGCTGCAAAGCGGAAAAGGGCTAGCCGAAAAAGAAACAGCTGGATACAGATCTAACCTTCTTGAATGGCAGGACTTGGTTCTCGGCTCAAATGCATTTTCTGCTAATCCGAATAAAACTGGTGATGGAAGCACTCGTCTAATGATTAATTCTCATCAACCTCTAGAGGGACCAGTAGCTTGGTATGAAGCTCATGTACAAAGTGAGGAAGGCTGGAATATGATGGGTGGAGTTTTTCCAGGGTCTCCCTTTATTTTTGTTGGGTTTAATGAAAATCTAGGTTGGGGATTTACTGTAAATAAACCTGACCTTTCTGATTCTTTTTTACTCAAAGTAAATCCCGAAGACGATAACGAATATTGGCTAGACGGTGAGTGGGTTCCTTTTAAAAAAAAGAACTTTAAGTTACCAATAAAATTATGGGGGCCTTTTTGGTGGACTTTTAATAGAGAAGCTAAATATTCAATTCATGGTCCAGTATTAGAAACAGATCACGGCGTTTATGCCGTGCGTTTTAGCGGGATGGAAGACATCAAACAAGTTGAGCAATGGTATAAGTTAAATAAATCAAAAAATAAGAAAGATTGGTTGGATGCAATGAAACTCAGATCAATAGTTTCATTTAATGCAGTTTATGCTGATAAAGAATCTAACATCATTTTTTTGCACAATTCGTCTTCTCCAAAAAGAAAAGAAGGGATTGATTGGACTCATCCCGTTGACGGTACTAAATCTTCTCTTATTTGGAATGAGATAGTCCCTTTAAAAGACATACCTCTATTAATAAACCCGAAATCAGGTTGGTTAATTAGCACCAACCAAGATCCCTTTAAAGTCACTTCTGAGGAAAGCAATTTGTCTCCCTCTGATTACTCTTCCACTTTGGGTTTACAAACAAGAATGACAAATCGAGCAAATAGAGGGCTTGAATTATTTTCAGAAACAGAATATGTCTCCGAAAAGAAATTTAAAAGTATTAAGTTTGATAATTCTTATTCAAAGAATTCAAGAGCTTATAAATATCTTGAACAGATTTTTGAAATAAACTTTGAAGAGAAAGACTTAATAGACGCTCAAAGAATACTAAAAGATTGGGATTTAAAAACAGACTTTAACAACAGATCAGCCGCCTTAGGTGTATGCACAATAAGCCCTGAATGGCTTGCTGAACAAGGACAGAGATCCCCACCTCCTGTTGAAACAGTATTTAGAGAATGTGTAGATCAGATGAATAAAATCTACGGACGGCTAGATCCTCTTTGGTCAGAAAGAAATTTTCTTGTAAGGGGAGATAAGAAAATTTCTGTTCAAGGAGGTCCCGACACCTTAAGGGCTATCTACGGAAGACAACAAAAAGAAGGTTACTTAAAAGCTCAAGGTGGAGATGGTTTATATATTTATGTCGAATGGGACAAAAATGGAAACTTAAAATCTGAGAGTGTTCATCAATACGGTAGCGCCACACAAGATAGCGCCTCCCCACACTTTGATGATCAAATGGATTTGTATGCTGCTGAAAAATTAAAAGATACTTTTTATAGTAATTTCAATGAGGATGAGAACATGGAATCCAGAATTACTATTCCGCTACCAGAAGACTCATAAAATCAGAAACCACGGTTTCCTCTAGAGTGGACTGGTCCAAACAAAGGCTATTGATTTCATCTGATCTAGAATTTGAGAACTGAGTAGCAAGATTGGTCTTAAACTTTTCTATTAAGATAGGAATGCCCTCTTCTCTTCTCCTTTTATGACCAATAGGATATTCAACTTCGACCTTGTCTGTAAAACTTCCGTCTGAAAAGTAGATTTGAATTGCATTGGCAATAGATCTCTTGTCAGCTTCAAGATATTCTTTGCTGTATCTAGGGTCCTCTTCTATAACCATTTTACTTCTTAAAGAATCTATCAAAGGGTCCGAAGCAACATCATCTTCATAATCTTCAGCTACTAAATTTCCTTTTAATAAGCCTATTGCTGTCATGTATTGAATACAGTGATCTCGATCAGCTGGGTTATTAAGCTTGCCTTCTTTGCTAATAATTCTAATTGCAGACTCATGGGTAGTAATGACAATCTTTTCTACGTTATCAAATCCCTTGTCTTTAGTTTCTGGGTGAAGAATAACAGCAGCTTCCACTGCAGTTTGTGCATGAAATTCAGCTGGATATGAGATCTTAAATAAAATATTTTCCATTACATAAGAATCAAATTCTTGAGGCAGTCTTAATTCTTGTCCTTTAAAGAGAACATCTTGAAATCCCCAAGTTGGGGCACTTATAGCACTCGGGTAGCCTATTTGACCTTTCTGAGTTAAAAGGACCAGTTGAAGTGCTCTACTAGTAGCATCTCCTGCCGCCCAGGATTTCCTGGGACCTGCATTTGGAGCATGTCTGTAGGTTCTTAGGCTTTGCCCGTCAACAAATGCTTGGGATAGAGCAGCGATCGTCTCTTCTTTAGTGAGGCTAAATAAAGAAGCTATTACTGCCGTAGAAGCTATTTTGACCAGCACTACATGATCCAATCCCACCCTATTGAAACTGTTCTCTAGAGCAAGTACACCCTGTATTTCGTGAGCTTTTATCATACTTATTAGAACATCATGGATGGTTAGACCAGGTTTTCCGGCTGTAATATTCTGTTGAGAAATAAAATCTGCTGCCGACAAAATTCCACCTAAATTATCTGAAGGGTGTCCCCACTCGGCTGCTAGCCAAGTGTCATTGAAATCTAGCCATCGAATAATCGTCCCAATATCCCAAGCCCCTTTTACTGGATCAAGAACGTGTTTCGTTCCAGGCACCCGCACTCCGTTGGGAACATATGTATTCTCTACATAAGGTCCCAATAGATTTTTGCAATCATCAAAAGTTAAAGCCAACAATCCGCAGCCCAGAGTATCCATTAAACAATATCGAGCTGTTGTTAAAGCTTCTTTACTTTCTATGTTCTTATCCAGGACATAGTCAGCAACCTTAACCAGTATCTGATCTGGATCAGGTCGAACGTTAGAGTCAACGTTTCCAGTCATATTATTTTCCTTAGTTATTTAACGGTCAGACATATCGACCCATTCCGATTTATCAGGGCCGGTATATTCTTCACTGGGTCGAATGATTCTGTTGTCTGCTCTTTGTTCCATTACATTGGCTGTCCAACCTGAAGTCCTACCTATTACAAAAAGGGGTGTAAAAATTGGCGTTGGAATACCAAGATAATGATAAGCAGAGGCCATATAAAAATCAGTATTAGCAAATAAATCTTTTTCTTCTGTCATAACAGTCTCAACCTCTTCAGAAACCTCGTAGAGAAGACTATCCCCACTTAATTCACCTAATTTCTTTGCCCAAGCTTTAACAATCTTATTTCGAGGATCTTCATTAGAATAAACAGCATGTCCAAAGCCCATTATTTTTTCTTTGTTTGCTAACATCTTCTTTATACCTTGATTGGCTTCTTCTCTAGAAGAGAATTTTTCAATAGTCTCCATCGCAGCTTCATTAGCCCCTCCATGCAAAGGTCCTCTTAAGGTTCCAATGGCTCCAGTAACACCCTTGATGAGAAAAACGGTACCAATAAGTAATAATAGAAGGCATAGCAGCCAAGATCCTGTCGGCAGTTTCGTTTTGATTTGAAAAATCTCCTTCTGGCTCTAAATTACCTAACATAGAACTTCCCGTTCTCAACACATCCATTGGATGAGTGCTCTTAGGAACCCTTTGCAATACTTCTTTTAGCTCATCAGGAAGCCTTCTATAAGATTTTAATTTAGCTGAATACTCATCGTATTCAGACTGATTTGGTAGATGCCCGTAAAGGAGCATATAAGCCACTTCTTCAAACGTGGCTTTTTCTGCTAACTCTTCAATAGCATAGCCTCTGTAGGTCAAACCTTTTCCTGCCTTTCCAACAGTTGAAAGAGCGGTGTGGCCAGCTACCTGCCCCCTTAATCCTGCTCCTTCTAATTTCTTTTCTGCCATATTATTTTTCTTGTCTACTCTTCAAATAGATCATCTAGTTTCTTCTCAAAAGTATGATAATCAAGTACTTCGTAAAGTTCTTCTCTGGTTTGCATTCTATCAATTAAGTTCTGTTGAGTCCCCTTCTCAAGAATCTCCAAATAAATCCCTTCAGCCGCCTTACTCATAGCTCTAAAAGCAGATAAAGGGTAGAGAATCATGTCAACACCTGCCTCTTTTAGCTCTTCTTTTGAAAATAAAGGTGTTTTTCCAAATTCCGTAATGTTAGCTAAGATAGGCACTTTTAAATTTTCTGAAAATTTCTTGTAATCTTCAATCTCTGTAACCGCTTCCGCAAATATGGCATCGGCACCAGCTTCAACATAAGAGCCTGCCCTACCTAAAGCAGAATCAAGCCCTTCGTTAGCTATAGCATCAGTTCTGGCCATGACCATAAAATTAGGGTCTGTTTTTGCATCTACCGCTGCTTTTATTCTATTTTGCATTTCTTCGGAAGAAACTAGTTCCTTATTTGGCCTGTGGCCACATCTTTTTTGTTCAACTTGATCTTCGATATGGATACCCGCAGCCCCTGAAGTGATCATACTCTTAACCATTCTTGAGATATTAAAAGCACCCCCCCAACCAGTATCAGCATCTACAAGCAGGGGTAATTCACATACACTAGTAATTCTTTCAACATCGATTAACACATCCTGCAAAGTAGTTATCCCTAGATCAGGAAGACCCATGCTGGAAGCTGCGACCCCGCCTCCAGATAGATAAATTGCTTTATGGCCTTTTTTCTCTGCTAAAAGAGAAGAATAGGCATTCACAGATACCTGTGCATTCATAAACTAACCTAACTTCCTTTAATGAACTCTGAGGCTTCTGAAAAAACTTTTTTTAATTCAGCATGATCCTCAACTCCATTAATGTCGCTATATTCATCCCTTATGTGCTTAGGAGCTTGAAAGAATACCCCTAAATCTGCTTCAGTTAACATCTGAATATCATTATAAGAATCGCCAGCAGCAAAAACTCTATATTTTAAAGCTTTCAAAGCCTGTACTACTCTTTTTTTATTTTCAGGCTGTCGTAAGGAATAGCCCTTCAATTTTTCTCCTTCAATTTCTAGATGATGACAAATAATAGAAGGTGTTCCTAGTTTTCTTATTAGAGGCCAAGCTAATTGATAAAAAGAATCTGAAACAATGGTTACTTGAAAATTATCTTTTGCCCAATCAATAAATTCCCTCGCCCCTTGAAAAGGTTCGATTTTATCTACAACAGAGTGAATATCACTTATTGAGATATTTATTTCTTTAATAAGATCCATTCTCATATCCATTAACTCAGAGTAATTTTTAATATTTTGAGTTGTTAAATTGAATTTTTCTTCTCCAGTAAATTTAGCCACTTCAGCCCAAATTTCTGGGACTAGCACTCCTTCTAAATCGAGACAAACATATTCCATAGATTAAATTCTTAGTGGTAAAAAAGTTGCGAAACCAAATTTTATACCCTTTATTTGAAATATAAAGTCTAAGCCTTAAGATTAACTACTTGGCCGGTAGGCACTTCTTCGCTCGCAGAATCACAGTTTTCTTCCTGATCATCAAAGAAAATATCAGCTTGATAAACCTTTAAAAACTCAACTTTTTGTAAACCACCTAAAAATAAGCTCTCATCAATCCTTACTTTCCATTCTCTTAAAGTTCTAATAACTCTTTCGTGAGAAGGGGCTGATCTAGCCGTAACTAAGGCTATTCTTATGGGGCACTCAGATTGAGGAAACAAATTTTGGAGCCTATGCAGTTCCGAAAGGAAAGGTTTAAATGGGCCACCTGAAAGAGGTTTGTTTGCCAAATTTTTTTCATTCTTATCAAAGGCATCCAGGCCTTGAGAATCATAGATTGCTTGTGACTCTTCAGAAAAAATTACTGCATCTCCATCAAAAGCAACCTTCAATTGACTATCTCTTGTTTTTGCTACCCCAGTGGGGATAATTCTAGCTGCAGCCACTCCGCTCTTTAGAGCTAATTTACAATCTGAAAATTCTGTTGAAAGAAACAAGTGTGCTCCAAAGGACTTTGCATAAGTGTGGGGGCTACTTCCTCCACAAAATGCTGCCCTTTTAATATCCAGATTGTGATGTTCTATAGAGTTAAAGATTCTCAACCCAGTATCAGCTGAATTTCTACTAAGTAAGACAACTTCAACAGACTTTTCTCCCTTTAATTCTTTATTTAAATCCAATAACTTTGTAACTAAAGGGAATGCTTGGCCTGGATTCAGGGTTTTATTTTCGTTTGAGATTTGGTATTCCCTATAAGCCTCTAGGCCTTGATCTTCAAATATCTTATGGCTGTCATCAAGATCGAACAGTGCTCTGGAGGTAATTCCTATTACTAACATAAATTTGAGTTTTTACCATTTTACTGTATATAATTACAGTAATAAAGCTTAGGAGTATTATATGAAAGACTTAACTTCTCGCCAAAAGGAAATTCTAGATCTAATCAAAGACCACTTAAAAGAAAAAGGATTTCCACCTACTAGAGCAGACATTTCAAGAACCTTAGGTTTTAAATCCCATAATGCTGCTGAACAACATTTAAGAGCAATAGAAAAAAAAGGGTTTATTTCAATTCTATCAGGAGCATCTAGAGGCATTGTTTTAAATGAGGAAGAATCAGGAATTCCGGTTGTAGGTCTAGTAGCGGCAGGGAATCCAATACTCGCAGAAGAAAATATTGAGAATAAACTTGAAGTGCCTACCAACATGTTTAACCAAAAAGCAGATTTCTTACTTAGAGTGAAAGGGGAAAGCATGAAAGATATTGGAATTAACGAAGAAGATCTTATAGCAGTAAAAAAATCTAAAGACTGCAAAAATGGAGATATTGTTGTTGCCAGAATCAATGATGAAGTAACCGTTAAGACTTTTAAAGCCTCTGGAGAAGGAAAAGTTACCCTTGAACCACAAAATAAAGACTTCAAATCTATGAAAATAGATCTAACTAAAGAGGAATTTTATTTAGAAGGAATTTGTGTTGGCGTAATTAAAAGGTTTTAGCTTTTTAATCTAACAAAGATAAAGCTATCGTTTCATCAACATCTTTAACCTTGATGTCCTTTGGAAGTTCTTTTTTCACTCCAGCATGAACCACAAAAGCTTTCCAGCCCTTACTTCTTGTCCTTTGTCTTCTAATTCCAACAGCTCTTGAGTCTTCTGGATGATAAGTAATGATTGGTAAATTACTTACGGCCCATTCTAAAGTTACTTCTTCTAAAGACATATCTTTTGGAACTGTTTTTCTGATAAGCTCATCCGTTTCAATATAAGCACCAAATCTACCTTGCTTAAGAAAAACAGGAACTTTGCTTGTTGGATCGAGTCCTAATTCTTTAGCTTCTTCTTTAGTAACACCTTTTCCTGCTAGTAACTCAACTGCTCTATTCATACCTATAGAAAAAATATCTTCCTCATTGGGAAGATTTGCGTACTGGTAGGTTTCTTTTCCTTCCCTTTTTACCCGTACAAAAGGACCTCTTGCATATCCTGCTTGCATCATTTCGTTGGTATCAGGATGAAGGCCAATATCCCTCGGTAATGTAATCCACAACAAAGCACTTTCTAGAGTTATATTTTCTGCAGTCTCATTCGATATTGTTTGTCTAATTACTTCATCTTTAGAATCTTGAGTTTCTAGATAGAGACCTCCTCCTCTAGAAGGTTTTAGAAAAATATCCTTACCTGATTCAGGATAAATACCAATAGATTCTTTTGCCTTTGCATGAGCATCAACTTCTTCAAGAGTTAAGAAAGGAGGACTCTTGTAATCACAACCGGTTTCATCAAATTTTGTACAGCCTATAAATGGCCCAAATTTGGGACTGTTTTTCAAAGTTAATTCAGCAGAACAATTTGGACAAGTATTCCCTTTTGGAAATAAACGCTCTTTTAGAGCATTGTTCAATTTTTCTAAAACATCTCTATTGGATAGTTCAAGCACTGAACTAATACTAGGCTCAAAACCTTCCCAGAAGTTATCTAAAAGATTGGTCCAAAGAAGCTCTCCTTTAGCAATTTTATCCAGAGACTCTTCCATGTCAGCAGTAAAGTCATATTTGAAATAGTCTAAGAAATATGAATCTAAGAAACTTACCACAACCCTGCCTTTATTGGCTGGCTTAAATTGCTTGTTTTCCAAGGAAGCATATTCCCTTTTTTTTATACTATTCATAATAGAGGCATAAGTAGAAGGCCTGCCTATTCCCTTTTCTTCAAGTTCTTTAATTAGACTTGCTTCAGTAAATCTGGGAGGAGCTTTAGTAAAATGTTGTTCAGGCATTACAGAACTTATCTCTAAGTTATCACCAAGCTCTAAAGAAGCTGGTAACGTTGTCTGGGAAGTTTTTTCACTGTCATCTTTTCCTTCTTCGTACACCTCTAGAAAACCTTTAAATACAATTTGTGAGCCAGTGGCTTTGAAAGTTAGATCTTTCTTTTCTGATGAAATCATAATCTCAGTTTGAGTAACATCTGCACTTTGCATTTGACTTGATACAGATCTATTCCATATAAGCTCATACAGCTTCTTTTCATCCCCAGAAAGCCCATTTTCTTTTGGTAACCTACTGATGTCAGTAGGTCTTATTGCCTCATGTGCTTCTTGTGCCTGCTTTGATTTACTCTTAAAAACCCTCTGCTCTGAAGGTAGAAATTTAGATCCATATTTCTCTTCTATTACCCTTCTGCATTGTTCTATTCCTTCTTTGGACATAACGGGGCTGTCAGTTCTCATGTAAGTGATCAAAGCTTGTTCGTAAAGTGCTTGTGCGGTTCTCATCGTTTGATCAGCTGAAAGCCTAAGCTTTCTTGCTGCTTCTTGTTGTAAAGTAGAAGTTATAAAAGGGGGTTTTGGGTTCCTTTTTACTGGTTTTTTATTTATCTCACTTATTGAAAAAACTGAGTCTCTTGCCCGGTCAGTAAGTTCATTAGCATTCTTTTCATTAGAGATATCAAACTTTTTTAATTTTGTACCATCCACAAAGTGGATTTGCGAAGGTACTTTTTCTTGGTTTTTAAGAAATTCAGCTTGAATAGTCCAGTACTCTTGAGGCTCGAATGCCTCTCTTTCATTTTCTCTTTCACATATAAGTTTTAATGCAACTGACTGCACTCTGCCAGCCGATTTTGCACCCGGGAGTCTTCTCCATAAAAGTGGCGAAATATTGAAGCCAACAATGTAATCCAAAACCCTTCTTGCCAAATAGGCTTCTACTTTGTCTTGATTGATTGCTCTAAGATTATCTATAGCCTCAAGGACTGAATTTTTTGTTATTGAATTAAAGACTGCCCTACTTACTTTAAGATCTTGTATCGCACCTTTTTCTTTGAGTAATTCATATATGTGCCAAGCTATAGCCCCACCTTCCCTATCAGGATCTGTTGCTAAAATTAAATGTTCAGCTTTTTTAAGAAGACTCAGGATTTCTTTGACTTGTTTTTCGCCCTTATTATTTAAAGACCATTTAATATCAGACCAGGAACCAGGAGTAACTGCTCCATCTTTATCATCCATATCCCTAACATGACCAAACGAAGCTATAACACTGTAAGAATCTCCTAAATATCCTTCAATAGTTTTGGCCTTTGCTGGAGATTCAACTACTACAACAGAATTCATAATAAAATTTTCTTTCTTTTAGTATAAAGATTACAAAGGGCAGTTATGTCAAGTGTTTATGGTAAAAAATTTTCAAAGCTTAAGGATCCAATATCTCTTTAACGAGTACAGGCCCTTTATAAATCATACCTGTATAGATTTGAACTAAATCAGCGCCTAGTTCCAATTTCTTTTTAAAATGATCTCGGCTCATTACACCCCCAGAGGCTATTATAGGGAAAGAAGTTCCTAAAAATTTTCTTAAAGACAAAAGATTTTTATTTGAAATATCAAATAACTCTTGCCCACTTAAACCGCCGTTGTGAGGATAATTATGAAAAGCAGTAGTATTAGAAGAAATTATTCCATCGATAGTTTTATCTAAAACCTCTTTACAAATATTTTCTAATTCTCCTTCGTGTATATCCGGAGATAATTTAAGAACAACGGGTTTGTAGCCAAATTGTTTCGAGAGTTTTTCTTGTTTTTTCTTAATACTATTGATTAATCCAGAAAAATACTTTTTACCCTCTAATTTTCTTAAATCTTTAGTATTGGGTGAAGAGATATTTACTGCTATGTAGTCACAAAAGGGGTAGGCTCGATCTAAGCAAAAAAGATAGTCGTCCACTGCTTTTTCTAGTGGTGTATCAAAGTTTTTACCAATACTTAAACCAATAATAGCTTTTGTGTTCGAACTATTTATTTTCTCGATCGCATATTGTATTCCCTTATTATTAAAACCCATGCTGTTAATTAAAGATTTTTTTTCTCTTAATCTGAAAAGTCTTGGTTTTAAATTTCCTGATTGAGCCCTAGGGGTTAAGGTTCCAAGCTCCAAAAAACCAAACCCTAGACTTGCAAGAGAATCAACGTAATCTGCATTTTTATCCATACCAGCTGCAAGTCCAAGTCTATTAGAAAAACTTAAATTCATAATTTCTAACTTTTTCGAATCTAATATATTAGTTTCTTTGAAATTAAAATAACTTAGGACCTTTAAAGAGTTTAATGAAATGGAATGTGCTGTTTCTGGTGGAAACAAGCTTAATAGAGGAAGGAATTTAGTTAGTAACTTTAGATAAATAAACTTTCCTATAATTCAATCAAATAAAATTATCGTTATTATATTAATG
>LULR01000034.1_pt1 | contig 47014 bp, 46 predicted proteins | sample 729471 | NCBI WGS metagenome assembly LULR01 (sample SAMN03860284, study PRJNA289734) | marine metagenome | biome: seawater column; feature: ocean; material: water; isolation source: Red Sea water column Station 108 - depth 500m | place: Saudi Arabia: Red Sea | collected 2011-10-15 | depth 500 m
GCTATAGGCTGGTCACGACACGCTTTGATGTATACCTTCGTTAAACCAACGTCAAGATCAAAACAGCAGCAGCGCCCTTAGGTTGACGCCTATGTCCTCCTGAAAACCACCTACCACATGGATATCATGGGTTAGCTGCGCACTGAGCTGCACAGTACGACCGACCATTTGCTGGAATTCAGCGCGCACTTGCTGCACCTCGGTTTTTTGCCCGGTGTAATTACCATCTAGATACTGTTTGCCACCCGTGCTGGTGCTGTAGCCCAGAGCCACGCGTTGGGCCGGATTGAAGTCATAGCGCAAGTTGCCTTGTAGCTGATAGGTCGCGTCTTGTTTGAGCGTCTGGTTGCCGGTGCCAGCATCATCATTATGTCCATACACCACGGCATCACCGTACAGCTCCATGGATACCTTACCCCACAGTGGCTCAACCCAGCCCAACTGCAAATCGCCCTTAAAACGGTTCTCGCCAAGGTTCAGTGTGTCGTGTTTGTCATAGCTGCCCCACGGCAGGTATAGCAGAGGGGTAATTCCGAAGTAGCGGCCACTGGCCCCGGCGGCAGGCTGATTGACCAGCCAGAAGGTAGCGCCGATGATCGGGTCGGCCAGACCACTGGCGCTACCCAACGACTGGCCTGCGATACGCGCGTCGTACACATGGCCGAAGGGCAGGAGTATTTGCGGGTCGACGGTCATACCGCCGATGTCCATGAAGTGGATCAATCGCAGGATGCTGATATTCGATTTTAGACTGGTATCCCGCCGGTTATCGGGCGCACCATCAGCGTTGAAGCGATCAGCATGGCTATATTGCTGATACCAGGCGGCGACATTGGTACCGGCGGGCAGGGCGGTGTAGTCGCCAGCATTGACGTCGACGGCCAGAGCTTTTGTTGAACTCAGCGCGAACGCCAGTAAGCCCAAGGAATTTCGGGAAATGATATGCACGAAGGGATTCCTGCTTTTTTTTGTTATTAGAGAAGCACCGGAGCGCTATGCGCTCCGGGTATGTCACTCAGCCGCCAATGCGAATGATCGGTTTGAGAGTGATGCCTTTTTCGCTGTCTTCGGCTGCCTGGTTGATGTCCTCAAAGCTATAGAACTTCACCAGCTTGTCGAAGGGGAAACGCCCTTGCAGGTAAAGGGAGACGAGCTCGGGAATGAACTTCTGCGGCACACTGTCACCTTCAACAATGCCTCGAATAGTCTTGCCTCCCAAGAGCAGGTCATTGACGTCAAACTCCGCTGTGGTACCTAGCGCCGGTGCGCCGACGACCCCCAGACTGCCGCGGCTACCCAGTGCATCGACGGCTTGGCGTAATACCGCTGGGCGACCCGTGGATTCAAGGGCGAAATTGACGCCACCACCGGTGATTTCGCGTATGAATGCCACCGGATCGGCGTCCTTGCTGTTGACCACGTGAGTCGCGCCTAACTCGGTAGCCAGCGCCAGACGCGAAGGGACGACATCGACCACAATGATCGTGGTGGCACCCGCCACCCGGGCCGCCAGCACGGCACTCAGCCCCACCGCGCCACCGCCGAAGGCGGCAAAGCTGCTACCGGGAGTAACCTTGAGTGAGTTGATCACTGCTCCTGCCCCCGTCTGGATACCGCAGCCCAGTGGCCCCAGTAACTCCAGCGGTGCTTCGCGGCTCACCTTCACTGCGTTGTTCTCCCGACTCAGTGCCAGCGTGGCAAAGGAGGACTGGGCAAAGAAGTGATCGTTCAGACGCGCGCCGTCCTTGTCCTGCAGGGCACTTTCACCCTGTGGGTCTGCCCCACTGAAATTACGCCCGAAAAAGTCCTGGCAATATGCGGTGTGGCCACTTCCACAGGACAGGCAATGCCCGCAATAACCGTAACTCATTACTACGTGATCGCCCACTTGAAGCCCTTTGACCAGTGGGCCAATGGCTTCCACTACTCCCGCGCCCTCATGGCCCAGCACTGCAGGCAGCGGCACTGGGTAATACTGATCTCGGACGATCATGTCGGTGTGGCACATGCCGGTGGCGACGATGCGCACCAACACTTCATCGCCCCGGGGATTGCGGATCTGCGCGGCTTCCAGTGCAAAAGGTGCGCCTTTGCCACGAGTGACAGCAGCAGTGATCGGGCGGTAGACAGGTGTGTTCATTATTATTTTTCTCCAGGTTTTTACAGTGGGTAGGCCGGTGCTTCACCCTTGACGGTGAGCCATTGCCATTGCGTGAATTCTTCCCAGTTGGCAGCGCCGCCGATGCTGGTGCCATTGCCTGATGCGCCCACACCGCCGAACGGATTGATGACCTCGTCGTTAACCGTCTGGTCATTGATGTGCAGCAGGCCTACACGCAGTTGCTCACCGAGCTTGAGTGCGCGACCAACATCCCGGGACAGTACGGCAGCAGACAAGCCGTATGCCGTATCGTTGGCCAGAGCAACGGCCTCTTCGTCGGTATCGAAAGGCACAACTACGGCCACAGGGCCAAAAATTTCTTCGTTGAAGGCCGGATTGTCGCGGGTAACGCCTCCGAGCACGGTCGGTTCGAAAAACAGCCCTTCATAACCACCACCTGCTTCCAGCGTCGCACCGGCTTGTTGCGCGGCTTGCACTACGCGGTGAGCGTGATCACGCTGCTGGGCGTTGATCAGCGGGCCCAGGTGTACTTCGCTGGTGGCTGGGTCGCCGACCGTCAGGCTCTTGGCCTTGGCCACTAGGCGCTCAAGGAAGCGGTCATAGATTGCACGTTGTACCAGCAGGCGACCTGTGGACATGCAAATTTGTCCCTGGTGCAGGTAAACGCCCCACGTGGCGTTGGCCAGGGCCAAGTCGAGATCGGCGTCATCAAGCACGATCAATGAGTTTTTACCGCCCAGTTCCAACGAAACTTTTTTCAAATGACGACCTGCAGCTTCACCAACCTTGCGCCCGGCACCGGTCGAACCGGTGAACTGGATCATCGCCACATGCGGATCACTGGTCAGCGCAGCACCCGCATCGACACCGCCAGGCAAAACGTGCAGCAAGCCAGCAGGCAACCCCGCCAGTTCGAACAACCGGGCAATCACGAAACCGCCACATACCGCCGTGCGTGGATCTGGTTTGAGTACGACGGCGTTACCTGTTGCCAGCGCCGGAGCAACCGCCCGAATGGCCAGATACAGCGGGAAGTTGAAGGGCGAGATCACTCCCACCACACCCAGTGGACGGCGGCGAGCAAGGCTCAGACGGCCAGGTACCGAAGGCAACACTTCACCTTGACTACGCGAGGGCAGACCAGCGCTTTCGTGCAGGACTTTGATGCTGATACTGGTTTCGAATGCGGCCTTGGCACGGGTCGAACCGCTTTCACGCACCAGCCAGTCGACGATGGCCTCGAAGTGTTGTTCGGCGATTTTCGCGGCTTTACGGAACAACGCCGCGCGCTCGTCGTAAGGCTGCTGGTGCCAAGAGGTCTGTGCGGCGCTGGCGGTTTTGGCCGAAGCAGCCACTCGCGCGGCATCGGCATTGGCGACGTAGCCCAAGAGGTTGCCGGTGGCGGGTTCGAGTACTTGCGTGGCTGCGATGGGGCCAGCCTCCCAAGTCCCGGTGAACAGGCGATCGTTCCAGAGTTCGGCAGGTAAAAAAATGGCAGGCAAGGACGTGCTACTCATCGGGTATATCCCTCTTTTTTTGATCTTGTGATTTGGGGGCCAGCCGTCATTGGCTGCGATGAAAAACATATAGCAGAGGTCGTGCCAGCTGTCAACCCAAAACAGAAATGTCCCCTTTTGAGCCATTCAGAAATGTCCCCTTTGCTGGCTCAGGTTGTGTGCTGAGAGGGTTCAGTGAAGCGCGCTGACTTTCTCCAGGGATGGTCCGGTGCAGGCTTGTAAGCCGGCCGGGCTTTCTGTGTCTGCTTGGCCTGATCTACCCGATGCTGGACGCTTTTCTCATCATCGAGCGGTGTAGGTGGCTCGCCTTCAGACAGCAGTCTGTAGGCCATGACATGCCCTTTGTAGAACAGGGTCAACGTGCCATCAAACGCCTCGCATACGGTCAGGGTGGCGCCTCGCATTGCATATCCCTGCCCCTTTGCCAGCAACTGATATTCACGGTTTTTGAACTGCAGGGTGAGGTTTTTGGACAGCTTGCGTTGATGGTGCAGGCTCAGGATAAGGTCCAGTTCTTCGGGTGAGTGTAAGACCTCGCGGTGCGCATCAAGAGGGTTCTGAGGCGGGACTGCAAAGCGGTCGTTGTACAGCGTCATGAAGCCCGGCAGGAAGTCGTTGGCGGCTTCGATATCGGATATACCCTGTAAGCGCAGCTCTTTGACCAGCCGGTCCTGCAGGGTCTTGTTGGCACGCTCGACCCGACCTTTAGCTTGTGGGGTATTGGCATGGATCGCCTCAATATCGAGGGTTTTGAGGGCGCGAGAGAACTGGGTCAGTTCGCCTTCACGCTCCGGGTTGTTAATCCGGAATACCGTGTGCTTATCAGAGTACAGGGCCACGGGGCGGCCATGTGTGGTGAGATACGTCTGCAGTGTCTCCATGTAGGATTGGGTGGTCTCGGAGGGTACAAAGCGCAGGGCCAGCAGCTCGCCGGTGGCATCATCAATAAATACGATCAACGTACAGCGCGGGGCGCGTCCTTCGAACCAGTCATGGGGTGATCCATCAATCTGAACGAGCTCGCCGCGGCAGGGACGCCGTGGGCGGCGCTGATGGATGCGAGCGGCCTTGCGTCGTTTGGTGACCCACAGCTCTTCAGCAATCATCCATTGGCGCAGGGTCTCGGCAGAGAGTACCAGGCTGTGTCGCTGAGCCTGCTTCTCGCTGGCGAGGGTGGGACCAAAATCGCTGTAGTGCTCACGGATCAGCGACAAGGCTTTCTCGCGTACGGATGCCTCAATGGCATTGTTCGGTCGCTTACCGCGGTGACCGGACACCAGGCCTGCTGCTCCCTGCTCACGATAGCGCTTGACCAGTCGCTTAATCTGACGGATGCAGAGGCTCAACTGTTTGGCGGCTTGAGCTTGAGTGAGTTGCTTGCTGAGTACCGACTGAATCACGTTCAGGCGATCGACTTCTTTTCGGCTCATTGTAATGTGCTCCTTCGCCATCCCCTGCTCCTGAATCAAAAGGGGACATTTTAGTATTGGACGAAGGGGACATTACTGCTTTGGGCTAACAGCAGAGGTCGTGCCAGCTTTCTGGTAGCTACAGACAGTGGTATTTACAGTGTTCTTCGCTGTGTTCGAAGTGGAGTTGTTCAGTTACTGGACAATGCGTGGGGTGGACGGTGGTCAGTATCTGGACATTGTGATGCAAGAGACGGAGACGCAGTCATGACCCCCTGCGCTTCCAGCTCGGCGATGCGCGCTTGAAGCTGCTCGGGGGGGGCTCGGTATTGGTCATGTCGTGGGGGTTCCTTTCTGTTCATTTCGTTAGTGGCGGGTCTGATAGGGAAGCGTCGCTTGCACCTTCAACCCAAGCCCCTCCTGCAATCCCCAAGATAAAGCTAGATGATGGGGTTTGGGGAGCAACGGAACCAACCAACGTAAGGCTTAGTTAGAGTCGCCGTTGCCGAAAACAAAGTCTGGATAACCTGACAGAGCGCTTAGCGTACAAAAATTTCCGTTTTCTCTATTCGCCCCAGCCTTCCAATCAGTGTCGTAAGCTTCTTTTACGGACATATCGATATATTCAAAAGGGGAGTTGGTATTTAACGATTGACCCTTTAAAAAATCCCGCTGTCTCTCGTCTTCAATAGCAAAAGCTATAAATATCGTTTTTTTATTCGCCATATAATTTTTCTCCATTTTATTGACAATTTAGTGTGTACTTAGTCATAATTTTCCCCTCGGTACTCGACAACCATATCTACAGCCAGAGAAAGAGCTTTTTTGTTGATAGGCCTGTCTTCCCCATAGGGGACTTTAAGCGCTAAATTCTCTACAAAGCGTTTGTTCGCATGTTTATTTGAAAAAACGCTCAAGAATATTTCCGTCAACTCGGACGCAATAGGCATGCCCAAGTCGTACGAAAACCCAGCACCGAGCAGTAGGGCCTTTTTCATTAATCAGTAACCATATAGTAGCTGCTAGCTATTATGATTACTGCGATGAAAAATACGAGTAACCCAATGTTCCAACCGATCAGCATTAACATAAAGAACGCCACACAGAGTTAATACAAACCCTATAAAACCAAGGGCTGTATACATTGTTACTGTTAAATCAATCATATATCCCCCAAATCAAAGTAAGATTTGTTCATGTTAAAGAGAATTCCGATAATGTGTGAGATTCACCATCCTTGAGTTCAATAATGTTAGTAGGCTCTGAACAAAACCAAGCATATGTACCCCACGCCAACTCCGACATAGCTTTCTTGAATGCTGGTGCGGAGCGATCCTGGAAGGCAGTAACAAAGGCTAAATGCTCACGGCTAAATCCCGCTTCCACCGCAATCTCAGTTAATTTCTTTTTACGGACAGAATTTACTGGGCCATCAGAGGCTACGATCTCAATGAATACGAAAAGCATATCGCTGCCATCTGTCTTGGTTCCCAAATCAACCAATATGACATCCGGTAGTGTCTTTGATGGGTCGATCTTCAGTTTCAACCTACTGGCGAGATCAATTCCAACTTTTTCACCGGATTGTGATAACCACAATACAGCAGGATTCTTGAGGAACTTAGGCGCAAAATCCTCGATAACACACTTTCCAATCACACCAGAAGGCCCTGACTCAAGGGTTACCACACCGGCGTTGGGTAACGTAGCTGTGATGGTATCTGAGTTGGCCGCAGCCGCGTTCGCTCCTAACAATCTTATCCGGCTGAGTGCCGCCGGATTGAGGTGTGCGCTGGCCGACTAAGCTCTCATCAAAAAGAGCCGCAAATTTTTGAGTCATCGCATATTTTGGTAGTGGCGTAGTGACTGGCAAACCAGCTCTCTCCAAAACCGCCCCCAAAGCGATGAACCCATACCGTATAGTCTCATCCCTGACGGGCTCTCGCGAGTTCGGAGCGTACCAAGTGTTAGCTGGCCGTTCCTTCTTGCTGGAGAGAGCCTGTTCGACCCAAGCGTTGCGCTCCTCGTCCGACAGCAGCACTGCCTGCTCATCCGACATGTCAGTAACTTGGCTCGGACGAATCCAGCGCTCCTGTCCGTCAATCGCTCCTGCATAGAACATTACATAAAGCGTGCGGGCCGCCATTTCGCGGGTAACGTAGTTACGATTTTCTGTCCCATCTGGGAAGATCTGTGGCAATCGCTCAGCGATTACCTCCAGTTTTGGTACTTTCGGCCAGCTCAACTTTGTTCTCTCCATACAGTTTGGCTACACATTTCTCAATCGTGAGTCTATCAGAACCGGCCAAAATGATCTTCTGCAGCTTTGTCAAGCCTTCAATCGTGGGTAGAGGAACCGACATCAGCTCATAGGCAGAGACTGCAACACTGCCGCTTATACAGCGATATATGCGGTCGAAGACCTCTGAGTTGAGGAGAGCGTTAATCGTTTCGACAGTCACTTCTCTGATCAGACCGTCGGAGTAAACAATATTCAAATGATTCTCAACTACAACGCCGTTGTTTCGGTCGATAAAGTCTTGGGGGATGACTGCGCCCAAAATCCGACGACTCTGTTCTTTTGATGTAGTTCTCTGGACTAAAACACATGACTCCCGTGTAATAAGGTGTTGTTGGTTGTTCTTCACCTCGATATAGGGGACATGATTCCGTTTCACTGCTGAGAATTTAAAGCCTTGAGCTGTAACTGACTCGGCCCATATCAACGGTAACGAATTTTTCGTCTTTTCTGATTTAAGCTGAGTTTTATGCCGATTCCAAACCAACTTTCCAGTGGATACAACATATCCAAGGTCAGGAAGCCGTGTTTGCATCTTCTTAATACGGTTAAGTAAAGCTGCGTCTTTTGATACCCTGGGAATTAGCCAAGGCCCATCGCCCTTAACAATACCCACTTTACCAATGTGCTCTACTTTAGCTTCATTAAGCCCTTGCGGGACGAGAAGTGATACTTTAGAGGGCCCACGTCGCGCTCCCTTCTTAAAGGTCGTCAGTAATGTTTCCTGGAGCACATCATCAAACACCCCTTCTCGGTTAGAAATGAAGTCGAAAGCTCGTGGTGCCGCTTCAGTAAGTAACAATTCTCGTAGCGCCTTGAAATACTGACCGCCCAGAAATGATGTTGGCGTGAGGTAGGCGATGACTCCATCTTCCTTAGCGGTTCTCAATGCAAGGTCAGTAAACAAGCCATAAAGATTGGCGTGACCGAACAATGAACGTGCGTATTTATCTCTTAAACCTGTATCAAGCGTAACTTTCCCATATGGGGGATTACCAATCACCAAATCAAATTTTGTCGATGACTCATATGCAAGTGCGTCACCAACAGTTATTACGTCTTTTGGTAACCTCTTCCGGGCCTTAATGCACAAATCAATGAGCACCGATTCAAGAAGAACATGCGTCATCCAGGCGGCAAAGGGGTCTATCTCCACCCCCTTCAATCGCTTACCTATCTGCCGAATCTTCCATTCTGCTGATGTGCTTTTCGATTTTTCAAGCATTCGTGTTGCTACAGGTGCTAAGAATGCTCCACCACCACAGGCTGGATCTATTATGGACGCTTTGCTGAAATCAACCCCAGCATCTTCGGATAAATCAAGTAGACGGGAAACTAAAGGAGGCGGCGTATAGTAAGCTCCCAGCTTTGAGCGGAAAGCCACTGGTAACATCGCTGTGTAGATTGAGCCAACCAAAAATCCCGCATCAATATCGGGAAACTGAGCGATTACTCGCCCTGTGCTTTTTGCAACGTCTTCAGCATCTGACGCAACATCAGCGAGAAATGTATCACGGGGAACTGGAAAAATTTTAAGCTTAGAGCCGTGGCGCGAATTAACCTCATTCCAATACGAAGTCACCAGAACGGCGCAATATGATCGAGCTACAGCCAGACGATACTCATCATCGGAGATGGAGCTAGCATACCCCCGTGCCATGCTTTTACAAGCATCATACCTGACAAGGGGATCTTCCGATTCGCTTAAAATATCCTGAAAGTGATACGCATTCATGCCTTCGTACCCTCGCGGTCAGGTTTAACTACCCCGACCCTGTTGTAAATAGTTGTTCTAGAGACTCCAAATCGCTTGGCAATATCAGAGACGGGTATATTTGGATCCTTGAGTAGAGCTTTAATCTCTCGAATGTCTTTCTGTTTCAGCTTTGGTTTACGTCCACCAAGTCGGCCACGTGCCCGCGCGGCCTTCAATCCAGCTCGTGTTCTCTCGCTGATTAGATTTCTCTCAAATTCGGCAAGTGCAGCAAATACGTGAAAAACCAGCTTGCCAGAGGCACTTGTCGTTTCGATCTTTTCTTGAAGACTCTCAAATCCGATTTTCTGTTCTTCCAGGGTCGTCACGAGTTTGACCAAATCACCCAAGCTTCGTCCCAGACGATCCAGCCTCCAAACCACCAACGTGTCGCCTGAACGCAGAGCTTTCAGGCAAGCCTCAAGCTCCGGCCTTTCAGTGTTCTTCCCACTGGCTTTATCTTCATAGATGACCTGGCAGCCCGCTTTCTCCAAAGCATCCCTTTGGAGGTGCAGGTTTTGATCATCCGTTGAAACGCGGGCATAGCCAATACGTTGATTCATGTACAGTTAATTTACATAGAAAAATATACGAGTATTTTAACAGATTGCACACCGAGAATCCATGCGAAATGGCACCTTCTCACGGTGTTCACAAAACGGTGGTTTTTTGGACATAAACAATAACGGGTTTACTTAATTATCGAACTTCGATATCGTATTTCGACTATTTAGATTGTCAGAGCGAGACACAGTTATGAACATACCCGACACGACTACCGGCGATCGCAGCCCTTGGGTTATCTTCTTAATTTTCCTCAGGTTGGGCTTGACTTCTTTCGGTGGTCCAATTGCCCACTTGGGCTATTTCCGTGATGAATTCGTTACGCGGCGACGTTGGTTGACCGAGCTTAGCTATGCTGATCTAGTTGCTCTCTGTCAATTTCTGCCTGGACCGGCGAGCAGCCAGGTCGGTATCGCCCTCGGGCTATCTCGCTCCGGCTATGCCGGAGCGCTGGCCGCATGGTCAGGCTTCACGCTTCCTTCAGCGATTGCCCTAATCCTGTTTGCTCTAGGCATCAGTAGTTACGGTGATGTGATGCCATCTGGTGTGCTTCATGGGTTGAAGGTGGTAGCCGTAGCCGTAGTCGCACAAGCCGTATGGGGTATGGCCCGCAACCTCTGTCCAGACGCCCCGCGCATCACAATCATGTCTGCGGCAACATGTTTTGTGCTTTTGGTGCCATCGGCTTGGGGTCAGATTGGAGTCATCGTAATGGCAGCAATCTTTGGTCTGTTGTTTTTCAAACCTCAGAATGAAGCTGTACATGACTCCTTGCCAATTGCCATCCGGCGTCGAGTAGGAGTGTTTTGGCTGATGCTTTTCTTTGCGTTGCTGATGGGCTTGCCCTTGTTATCAGTTATATTTCCTAATCAGACTCTATCAATGGTGGATGCCTTTTATCGTGCTGGCTCGCTGGTCTTTGGTGGTGGGCATGTCGTACTGCCGTTATTGCAAGCCGAGGTAGTTCCATCCGGCTGGGTTTCCAATGACGCTTTTCTAGCAGGATATGGTGCTGCGCAGGCAGTACCTGGTCCTCTGTTTACCTTTTCGGCGTTTCTTGGAGCTTCTATGAACGAAGCTCCATCCGGCTGGTTAGGTGGCTTGATCTGCCTTCTAGCGATCTTCACGCCGTCCTTCTTACTGATAATGGGAGCTTTGCCATTCTGGGAACGCCTACGTGGCAATACTCAAATGCGAGCGGCGCTGTGTGGCGTGAATGCAGCTGTGGTTGGCCTTCTGCTAGCCGCCCTTTATAAACCTGTATGGATAAGTGCGGTTAACGCGCCTCAAGACTTTGGCTTGGCCCTGATCGCACTGGTTGCCTTAATGTTTTGGAAGCTGCCACCCTGGCTAGTAGTCGTAGGGAGCGGCGTCGTAGGTGGCTTTTTGGCTACGTTTTTATGAGGTTCGGAAAATGACCGATAAAGATCTTTACGGTGGACTGATTCGTTTACATATTCTGCATCACGCAGCCGAAGAGCCCATCTTTGGGCTTGGCATCATCGAAGAGCTGCGCGGTCATGGTTATGAGATCAGCGCGGGGACTCTTTATCCGATGTTGCATAGGCTAGAGAAAAAGGGCTATCTCACCTCTCACCATGAACGCACAGGCAGCCGTGACCGGCGGTTATATGAAATCACCGAACAGGGTCGTGTTGCGCTTACTGACGCCAAAGCGAAGGTGAAGGAGCTCTTTGGAGAGTTGATTGAAGGACGTTAGATATAAGCTTGGTTACTGAACAAAGAACATTACCGTAGAAGAACCATAAAATTATTGGTTGCCATGAAGTATCATGAGTAACATGGAAATCAATGGGTTACATGAGTAAAGCTGGTAAATATTGATCCGCATTTACTCCGCAAAACTATTAAGTTATTGATTTACAGTATCTTTTCACATTCTGTATCGGTAAATAAACAAACCGACAAATAAGGACTCTTTTTTGAAAGACAGCTTAGCGCAATGGGGGTTTGACTACGTCCGTTTACGGTTTGGCTTTCGAACCGGCGTTGCTGCCTGTCTGTCTCTTCTTTTTGCCTGGGCGTTAGGTCTGGAACACCCTCAGTGGTCCGCTATGACGGTTTGGGCGGTATCGCAACCTACCCGTGGTCTTCTTATAGAAAAAGCCGCATACCGGGCATTAGGGACTCTGCTCGGAACCTTATTTGGTATGGTGCTGGTAGTTACCTCAGGCGGTGATATTCTTTGGTTAGTCACAGGGCTGACATTGTGGGTAACGCTGTGTGTTTACACGGGCAATCTCCTGCATGGGCTTATCTCCTACGGTACTATTTTGGCAGGCTACTCGGCCTCTATGGTGGTGCTTCTAACCCAAAGCCCGGATGCCCTTATTCCGCTGGGTATTGACCGCCTGCTGACCGTTTTCGTTGGAATTATTTGCTCTTTAATCATTGGTTTTCTATTCACTTACAAGCGTGCTGAACAAACCATCATTAATGAGTTACGTCGGCACACGGCCGCTAACCTATATGAGCTTGCTCAAGCCTTCTCAGACCCCAAAAATACCGCCATTCAACTGGATAAAAAACTGTCAGAACTGGCTAACTTAGAGTCACAACTGTTAGACCACGGTACCGGTTCAGTTAGCGCTCACGAGTCAGCAAAAACCATTCGCCAGGTTATCAACACCCAACTTGGTTTTATCACCGAATTACAAATACAGGGCTTTGAAGAAAATAACGAAGTAAGTACCCACTTACTTGAAGCTTCAAATAAAATAAAAGCGTCTGTACACCGAAAGGATATTTTAAGTTCGTTAAATAATGCCTATAAGGCAATGCAAAATGACGCAGTAAAACGTCGTTTTAAAGAGTTTATCGATGCAACCGAAGAGCGCTTATCGTTCAAAGATACGGGCAAAACCGCTAATTCAACGTTACTTTCAACGACATTACTGCACAGAGACTGGCGTGGCGCTCGTCACTCTGCCATTAGAACCTGCATAATACTGGCTATAATTGGGGCGTTATGGTGGTACACCCATTGGTTTCAAATGGCTTATTTAATGCTTGGTGCATCGGTCATGTTGACGCTGTTTTCAACCGCTGATAACCCTGCCCTGACCATGAGATACGTATTTTTTGGGCAAAGCGTCGGGGCATTAACGGCTGTAATGATGCAAGCAAGTGTCTGGCAATTTAGTGACTCAGTTTTGTGGATGCTCATTGCTATTATGCCGATTATTCTACTGGGTGGTTTCCCCATGTCCCATCAAAAAACGGCCAATGGTAGCATGGATTTTAACTTAGTTTTTTTACTGCTCATGCAACCGAGCGTGCCCTATATATTCAATTTGAGCCACTCAATAACCATTGCATTAGCAGTTATATCTGCGCCACTTTTAGCAATGTTCGCTTATCGAATTATTTATCCAACCAGCTTGAAAAAGCGCTATAACCAACTGTTTGACTTACTGGAAAAGGAAATCGAAGAACTAAACCAAACATCACTTACTTTAAGCCAATACAAACGCCGCAAAGCGCGCTTTTACCATCGTATATTTAAGCTCACTCAATTGGCTGACAAGCTCGCAATAAAGGACAAAAGTCCTATTATTCAACAATTACTGGAAGGCCAGAACCGGTTAAACGCGACTGGCTAGTGCGACTTTTTCAGTACGTTTCATTCGTTTTATCGCCGCTTCTCTTTGGCAGGCAGATGAACGTGATTCATGTGGCTCGGACCAAAATAAACGAACCGGTCGACGGCTTTTCGTGTATTTCGCTGCTTTTTTATCGTCACCGTTATGCTCATCGACACGCCGTTTTAGATCCTTTGTGACGCCGGTGTAGTAAGTATTATCAGAGCATTTAAGAATATAAACGTACCACGACATGACTTGAACTCTTTGGTAATCAACCTCAGATAACAGTGTACCAAGAGAGGCATATGAGACCCAGAAGGATTCCATTATGAGCAGACATTTCGATGAAGCAAAAGGTTTATCTGAAAACCATGATCCGGCGACACACGATTTTGTGTTCAACCAAACCATGTTTCGCATTAAAGACCCAGAGCGCACGTTAAAATTCTACAGCGATGTACTGGGCATGACATTAGTGAAACGCCTCGACTTTCCGGAAATGAAGTTTACGCTGTATTTTATGGCGTCTATGTCGCCGGAGGAGCGCAGTGACTGGTCAACAGACCACGATAAGCGTATTGAGCAAACCTTTGGTCGCCCGGCCATGTTAGAACTGACTCACAACTGGGGCGACGAAAACGACGATTCTGTTTCGTACCACAGCGGTAATGAAGAGCCAAAAGGGTTTGGCCATATTGGCTTTGCGGTACCTGATATTGATGCCGCCTGTGAGCGTTTTGAAGAAATGGGTGTGGAATTTCAGAAGCGTCCAAACGACGGTAATATGAAAGGCATTGCCTTCATTAAAGACCCGGATGGCTACTGGATTGAGATATTTACGCCAGAGCGTCAGCCTGAGTTACTCAAAGAACATTTATAAAACAAAAAGCCAGTTCATAGCGTTTTCACGTTTTTGAACTGGCTTTTTTACCTTCTTTAACTATTTACTGAGAAAGCATACCTTTTACTTTCGCTTCTAACGATGTCATTCCATGCTCTTTACCGACAGCGATTGCGTCATCAACTGACATGCCGTCTAACCAACCTGCTCGTAATGCCATTAATGCCCCGACCCGGTTGCTTGATGCACAGTGAACCAATACATTCTTGTCACTGTTTTTAAGTAATATGCGATCGACCATACGAGCATTTGCCAGCGTCACACCGTCAGCGCCGTTGACAGGAACATGGTAATACGCCATGCCATTTTTTGTGACAACAGCGGCTTCATTACTGTCCGTCATTTCTTTTTGAGACAGCAAATTAATAACCACCTCACCACCATTGTTAGCGAACTCAGACAATTGCGCGTCTGACGGCGTACCCATAACCCAAAGGTTATCAGAGACTTGTTTAGGTGACTCAATACCAGCATGAGCATTCATTGAAACTAAAACCGCACTCATAAGTACTAATACATTAACGAAAGCTTTTACCATAATTGTTCTCCTGTATGATTCGTATTTTTCTAATATAGCAAAGGTAACGCGAAATATGGCTGTTTTACATCTATTAGTTGGCACAACCTCTGGAAATACTGAATTTTTAGCCGACACAATAAGTGATGAGCTGATTGAACAGGGCTTTGAAACAGAACTTCATTACGAACCTGAACTGGAAGCCCTACCAACCTCAGAGCCTTGGTTAGTGCTGTTATCCAGTCATGGTGCTGGCGATTATGCCGACTCTATGCTCGATTTTTACGACGAAATTACGGCTCCACAAACACCGGATTTAAGCGATCTTAATTACGCAGTTATTGCCATTGGTGAGTCTTCTTATGACACCTTTTGCCAGGCAGGTCGTCACTGTGACGAACGTGTACAGGAACTTGGTGGTACCCGAATGTTAGAGCGATTAGAAATAGATATGCTGCAAGACGATCCAGAACAAAAAGCGGCACAGTGGATCCCTTCAATGACGGATGCGTTAAAGGCTCTGTGATCATACCCACAGGCTTTTGCACAGACTTGTACAACTGTGATTAAGATAAGTATAAGATCAGTTAAGCACTGTCCACGAGGTGGGTATAACTGTGGGGACAATTCGATCTGTGTATAACTACCCTAGTTATCCACGATCTATGATCGGGGTTATTATCCAGTTATCTACACTTTTTGATCGCTCTGAACGCCTTGAATATAAAAGCATTCAGCGATCTATTCACAGAAAACCGCTGACTAGTAGTAATAGTAATAAAAGATCTAAATAAGATCCTTTATTGATCTTTTTTTAGATCAAAACCAGTGAACGAAATTTAACCGTTTCGATCTGAGTCAAAGCACGTTAAAATACTCGGCTATTTTTCTCTTCTTTAACGAAAGGTCATTTAAATGTCACAACAGAGCCAACAACACTTTGATGTTATTGTTGTCGGTGGAGGACACGCCGGAACGGAAGCCGCGCTTGCTGCCGCACGTTCAGGTGTTAATACCCTATTGCTTACGCACAATATTGATACTTTAGGACAAATGTCTTGTAACCCCGCTATTGGCGGCATAGGGAAAGGTCATTTAGTTAAAGAGATTGATGCTTTGGGCGGTGTTATGGCTAAAGCCGCCGACAAAGCAGGCATTCAATTCAGAACATTGAATTCATCAAAAGGCCCGGCGGTACGTGCAACACGCGCTCAAGCTGACAGACAGCTTTATAAGCAAGCCATACGCTATGCACTAGAAACGCAACCCAACCTGTCGATATTCCAGCAAGGGTGTGATGATTTGATCGTAGAAAACGATCAAGTCACCGGTGTCGTTACCCAAATGGGGCTTAAATTCACGGCTAAAACCGTTGTATTAACGGTAGGAACCTTCCTGGGCGGTCAAATTCATATTGGTTTGGATAATTACCAAGGTGGTCGTGCAGGTGATCCTCCGGCAAACGCATTGGCGAAACGCTTGCGTTCACTGCCTTTGCGAGTAGAACGACTGAAAACCGGTACACCGCCACGTATTGCCAGTCATAGCATTGATTTTTCAGTGATGCAGGAACAACCCGGTGATAATCCAACGCCGGTATTCTCCTACATGGGTTCTCAGGCCGATCATCCTGAACAGATCCCTTGTTATATCACCCATACCAACGAAAATACGCACGACATTATTCGTTCAGGGCTCGACCGATCGCCCATGTATTCAGGAGTAATCGAGGGCGTAGGACCACGGTATTGTCCATCAATAGAAGACAAAATTATGCGATTTGCTGATAAGGGGTCGCATCAGATTTTTGTTGAACCAGAAGGGTTAAATACCTTCGAAGTTTACCCTAATGGTATTTCTACAAGCCTGCCATTTGATGTGCAACAGCAGTTGGTTCGTTCCATTAAAGGGTTTGAAAATGCCCACATTACGCGTCCGGGTTACGCCATTGAATATGATTATTTCGATCCGCGAGATCTAAAACAGTCTTTGGAAACCAAAGTTATTAATGGCTTGTTCTTTGCCGGACAAATTAATGGCACTACAGGTTACGAAGAAGCCGGAGCGCAAGGCCTTATCGCTGGTCTTAATGCGGCATTACAGGCACAAGATAAAGAGTCCTGGTCACCACGTCGCGATCAAGCCTACATGGGCGTATTGATCGACGATTTATCGACTCTGGGAACCCAAGAACCGTATCGCATGTTTACGTCTCGAGCGGAATATCGTTTGTTGCTGCGGGAAGATAATGCTGATATTCGTTTAACAGAAATTGGTCGAAACCTGGGCTTAGTTGATGACGAACGCTGGGCAGCATTCAATGAAAAAATGGAAGCGGTTGAGCAGGAAAAACAACGTTTAAAAGCGACCTGGGTTCATAAAGATCATCCAGCGGTCGAGCAAATTAATGCGTTAGTGAAAAGTCCGGTCACGAAAGAAGTTAACGGTGAAGAACTGTTACGTCGCCCGGAAATTCATTACAAAGATTTGGCTAAAACAGAATTTTTCGCCCCGGGAGTAACTGATCCTGCAGCTGCTGAACAGGTAGAAATTCAAATTAAGTACGCCGGTTATATTTCTCGTCAGCAGGATGAAATTGCAAAACAGCAACGACATGAAAATACGCTGCTGCCCTCGCCGTTCGATTACGCTAAAATTAAAGGCTTATCGAACGAAGTCATTGCGAAACTGAATGATCATCAGCCGGAAACCGTGGGTAAAGCAGCTCGTATATCAGGTATAACGCCGGCCGCAATTTCCATGTTATTGGTGCATCTTAAAAAACAAGGGTTATTGCGCAAAAGTGCTTAAGGATTGAGTGTGGAAGAGCAGTTAAAGCAGTATTTACAGCAAGCTGACATAACCCTGACAGACCAACAAGTTCAACAACTAGTCGCGCTTGTTGGTTTTATAGACAAGTGGAATAAAGCGTACAATTTAACCAGTGTCCGTAATCCGAACGATATGCTAACGCGGCATGTTATGGACAGTGTGACAGTACGCCCATATTTGCACGGACGGCGCTTTATCGATGTAGGAACCGGTCCGGGTTTACCGGGACTGCCGCTGGCTATAGCGGAGCCAGACAAAGAATTTGTATTACTGGACAGTTTGGGCAAGCGAATTCGTTTTATTCGCCAGGTTTGCCATGAACTCAAACTTGATAATGTCACGGCTGTTCAGGCCCGCGTAGAAGAATATCAGGACGAAACTCAGTTTGATGGCGTTATCAGTAGAGCCTTTGCCTCGCTTAATGATATGCTGAGTTGGTGTCAGCATTTACCGAAAAAGAACGGTAAATTTTATGCATTGAAAGGCTTATACCCTCAAGATGAGTTGGACGAGTTGACTGAGGGTTTCGAAGTCGATGATATTCAGCAAATTAACGTTCCGGGCATTGACGCGAGCCGACATATCGTCATTATAAGCAAACGGTCGTAAAACCGAGCGTCGAGTCGACGACAACAACAAGAGGTTACCAAACCCGTGGCTACAACCATTGCTATTGCAAACCAAAAAGGTGGCGTTGGAAAAACAACAACAGCGGTGAATTTAGCGGCTTCCATGGCTGCGACTCGCCGTAAAGTGCTGCTTATTGATTTAGATCCACAGGGTAATGCCACTATGGGCAGCGGCGTCGATAAGTACGACGTTGAAAACACCATTTACGAACTGCTGATAGAAGAAAAGCCGGTCAAAGACGTTGCTATTACTGACACTAACGGTAAATACCATCTTATTGCCGCTAACGCAGACGCAACTGCTGCTGAAATAAAGTTAATGGAAGTCTTTGCTCGCGAACTGCGTTTACGAAATGCATTGAAGTCTGTAGATGACAGCTACGACTTTATTTTTATTGACTGCCCACCCTCACTGAACATGTTGACCGTGAATGGTATGGCAGCAGCTGACTCTATTTTAGTTCCTATGCAGTGCGAATATTATGCATTGGAAGGTCTAACTGCATTGATGGAAACCATCCGTCAACTTGCTGATGTTGTGAACCCGGGGCTTGAAATTGAAGGCATACTACGAACTATGTATGACCCTCGTAATCGTCTGGCAAATGATGTGTCAGAACAGTTAAAAAATCACTTCGGCGACAAAGTATATCGCACGGTTATACCCCGTAATGTACGTTTGGCCGAGGCGCCATCTTTTGGTGCTCCAGCAATGTATTACGATAAGTCGTCCACGGGTTCTAAAGCCTACTTGTCATTGGCCGGTGAGCTTATTCGACGAGCAGAAACAAAAAATAACAGCGTTGTAGAAGAATCTTAACAAGGGAATTTATTCAGCATGTCGGCAAAAAAACGAGGACTGGGTCGCGGTTTAGATGCGCTTTTAACGAGTAACCAGCAAAACTCTGAGCGTCAATCATCAGAACAAGTTTCTGAAGAAGCGAAAGGCGAACTTCAAAAGCTGCCTATTGAGCAGCTGAAACCGGGCCGCTACCAACCTCGTAAAGACATGTCACCGGAAGCGCTGGAAGACCTAGCGGCGTCGGTTAAAGCGCAAGGCATTATTCAGCCTATTGTGGTGCGCCCGACCGCTAAAGACGAATATGAAATTATTGCTGGCGAACGACGCTGGCGTGCCGCGCAACTGGCGAAGCTTGATATGGTGCCTTGCTTAGTGAAAGAGGTACCCGATGAAGCCGCCGTTGCTATTGCACTAATTGAAAACATTCAGCGTGAAGATTTAAACGCTATGGAAGAAGCAACCGCATTACAGCGACTGCTCGATGAGTTCCAGATGACGCATCAAGATGTTGCACAGGCGGTTGGTAAGTCCCGTACTACTGTGACTAATTTATTGCGTCTCAATAACCTTGAAGATGGCGTTAAAGTGCTTTTAGAGCGCGGTGACATTGAACTTGGTCATGCTAAGTTATTGCTTGCTTTGCAAGGTGAGCAGCAAGCTGATGTTGCGCAGCAAATAGTAGCGAAAGATATGACTGTGCGTGACGCTGAGAAATTAGTCCGCCGTACTATCGACCCACCCAAACAACCTGAAAAACCAGAGCCCGACGCGAATATTGAACATTTAGAAACCAAGTTGTCAGAAACACTTGGGGCGAAAGTGCAAATCAATCATGGTCGAAAAGGTAAAGGTAAACTGGTTATCAACTATACAAGTCTTGATGAATTGGACGGAATACTGACTCACATCAAGTAAAAATCCGCATCTTACTGAAACGTGTAGAACTTTTGTTAAATGGCATAGAAAACAACGCCTACAGCCAAATTTGTTTGCAATTTCGGGGTAGATCTTTATACTAGCGCCAGTTTCATTACAGCTGTTTAAAAGCTGTGCAACAAGCGCCGCCAGTTAAAAGGTTTTCATCGTGACACAGGCATTAAATGCGGTAGGCAAACAACTGGCAGGAAAAATCGTTGCAACACAATTTGTGGTGTTGCTTGTTGCATCATTAGTCACGATAACAATTTTTAGCTTACAGTCAGGCCTTGGTGTTTTATCTGGTGGGCTGTCAGCGGTAATACCCAACGCTCTATTTGCAGTCATTGCGTTTCGCCATGCAGGGGCAAGAGCGAATAAAAAAGTCGTCCAGAGTTTTTTTGTGGGTGAAGGCGTAAAGTTAATTTTAACGGCAGTGCTACTCGTATTAGCGTTGCTGGTAACAAATTTTAATCCTGTGTGGTTACTGGTGGGCTTTGTTTTAACCGTCATCATGCAGTGGATTGCACCAATTTTGTATTTAAAATCAACGTAACTGGGAAACAACATGATAAGTGGAGAGCAAACTCCGACTCAGTATATCCAGCATCACCTTCAAAACTGGACGGTGGGTGACGGTTTCTGGGCGGTTAATGTCGATACTATCTTCTGGTCTGTGTTACTGGGTGTGCTGTTTCTGTGGAGTTTCCGCAGAGTAGCGAAAAAATCCTCTGCGGGGGTACCTGGTAAGTGGCAATGCTTTGTCGAAATGATTGTCGAGTTTGTCGACAACAGCGTCAAAGAATCCTTTCACGGTAAAGATAAATTGATTGCGCCTTTGGCCTTAACCATCTTCGTCTGGATATTCCTGATGAACCTGATGGATTTAATTCCGGTCGACTGGTTACCAACAGCAGCCATGTATGGCGGTTATTGGTTAGGCTTTGTGGACGATCCGCACGATGTGTACATGAAAGTGGTACCAACCACAGACTTGAACACAACTTTTGCCCTGAGTTTAAGCGTCTTTGCGCTAATCATTATCTACTCAATTAAGTACAAAGGTGTGAAAGGCTTTGCCAAAGAAATGACGTTCACACCATTTAACCACTGGGCGTTAATCCCGGTAAACTTTGTACTGGAAAGTATCACGTTATTGGCAAAACCAGCGTCACTGGCGCTACGTTTGTTCGGTAACCTTTATGCGGGTGAGTTAATCTTCATTCTTATTGCAATGATTGGTTTTTGGCAGCTGCCAGCGCACTTTGCCTGGGCGGTATTCCACATTCTGGTCATTACATTGCAAGCGTTTATTTTCATGATGCTGACCATTGTTTATCTAAGCATGGCATCATCTGAACACTAAGTTTTAATACGTTTTAACTGAAAAGTTTTTGTTTTACTTTTTTACTTTAATCTACTGAAAAACTGGAGAAATCAATGGAAACTGTAGTTGCTTTTACTGCTATCGCTGTATCAATCATGATCGGTCTTGCTGCACTAGGTACAGCACTTGGCTTCGGTATGCTGGGTGGTAAATTCCTGGAAGCTGCTGCTCGTCAACCTGAACTAGCGCCTCAGCTGCAAGTTAAGATGTTCATCGTCGCAGGTCTTATCGATGCAATCGCGATGATCGGTGTTGCGGTTGCATTGTTATTCACTTTCGCTAACCCGTTCTTAACTCAGTTAGGCTAAGCGCGATTCGACGGTCACCAGATAAAGGAGGTCCGTTGTGGATATCAACGCAACTCTAATTGGACAAACGATCGCGTTCATCGTGTTCGTGTGGTTCTGCATGAAATTCGTGTGGCCACCGATCATCAATGCTATCGAAGAGCGTCAGAAGAAAATTGCTGACGGTCTAAATGCGGGCGAACGCGCTCAAAAAGATTTAGAAAAAGCCCAGGAAGAAATTGCTGAGCAGCTAAAAGAAGCGAAACAGCAGGCAGCTGAAATCGTTGAACAGGCGAAAAAGCGTGGCGCTAAAATCGTTGAGGAAGAAACTCAACGTGGTCACGAAGAACGTGAAAAAATCGTTGCGTCTGGTCACGAAGAAGTGACTGCTGAGCGTAATCGCGCTCGCGAAGAGCTGCGTAAGCAAGTTGCTGTTCTTGCAGTAACTGGGGCTCAGAAAATCATCGAGCGTGAAATTGATAAAGACGCTCACAGTGACATTGTTGAAAAACTGGTCGCTGAACTTTAATAAAGGGGTTTAGAGCTTATGTCAGAATTGACTACGGTCGCTCGCCCCTACGCTAAAGCAGCTTTTGATTTTGCTTTGGAACAAGGAGCGCTTGATAAATGGGACGAAATGCTCTCTTTTGCTGCCTCGGTAGCACAAGATGACATTATCGCGTCTTTCTTGAGCAGCTCTGCGACTGTTGGGAAAACCACGGAAGTATTTTTAGGTGTTTGCGGCGATGAAATCGACGAAAGTGTTAAAAACTTCCTGAAGGTTATGGCGGAAAACGAACGTTTACCGGCACTTCCGGCGGTTAGTGAGCTTTATCAGGCGTTTCGTGCAGAATATGACAAAGAAGTCACTGTCGATGTCAAATCAGCCACTCGTTTGCTCAAAGCGCAGCAAACAGAGTTAAGCAAAGCACTGGAAAAACGTCTGCAACGCAAAATTAAGCTGAACTGCAGTGTTGATAAGTCCATCATTGGTGGACTGGTAATTGAAGCAGGTGACACCGTTATCGATGGCACCTTGCGTGGCAAGCTCGATAGACTTGCCACCGCACTGCAATCCTAATTGGGGACTTGAGCATGCAATTGAATTCAAATGAAATCGCAGAACTGATCAAACAGCGAATTGAGAAGTTCGAAGTCACCAGCGAAGCTCGCAACGAAGGTACCATCATGTCTGTTCAAGACGGTATCATTCGTGTTCACGGACTTGCAGACTGTCTGCAAGGTGAAATGATTGAGCTACCTGGTAATCGTTACGCTATCGCATTGAACCTTGAACGTGATTCGGTTGGTGCGGTTGTTATGGGCCCGTATGCAGATTTGCAAGAAGGCACCAAAGTAAAATCGACCGGTCGTATTCTGGAAGTTCCGGTTGGCGATAAACTGCTAGGTCGTGTGGTTAACACGCTAGGCCAGCCTATCGATGGTAAAGGCCCTATCGAAGCAGACGGCTATGAGCCGGTTGAGAAAATCGCACCGGGCGTTATTGAGCGTCAATCTGTTGATCAGCCAGTGCAAACTGGTTACAAATCAATTGACTCGATGATTCCAGTTGGTCGTGGTCAGCGTGAGCTTATCATCGGTGACCGCCAAACCGGTAAAACTGCATTAGCCGTTGACGCTATCATTAACCAGAAAAACTCTGGTATTAAGTGTGTTTACGTTGCTATCGGTCAGAAAAACTCCACTATTTCTGCAGTTGTTCGTAAGTTGGAAGAGCACGGCGCAATGGAAAACACCATTGTAGTTGCGGCTTCTGCTTCTGAATCAGCAGCACTGCAATACTTGGCAGCCTACTCAGGTTGTACAATGGGTGAGTTCTTCCGTGATCGCGGTGAAGACGCTCTTATCGTATACGATGATCTGTCTAAGCAAGCTGTTGCTTATCGTCAGATTTCATTGTTGCTGCGTCGTCCACCAGGTCGTGAAGCATTCCCGGGTGATGTTTTCTATCTTCACTCTCGTCTGCTTGAGCGTGCTGCGCGTGTAAACGCCGACTACGTTGAAAAACACACCGACGGTAAAGTGAAAGGTCAAACCGGTTCATTGACTGCGTTACCTATCATTGAAACCCAAGCGGGTGACGTTTCTGCGTTCGTACCAACTAACGTAATCTCAATCACCGATGGTCAGATCTTCTTAGAAACTGACTTATTTAACTCAGGTATTCGTCCTGCAGTTAACGCGGGTGTTTCGGTTTCTCGTGTAGGTGGTTCAGCACAGACGAAAATCATCAAGAAACTGGGCGGCGGTATCCGTCTTGCTCTTGCTCAGTACCGTGAATTGGCGGCTTTCGCTCAGTTCGCATCTGACCTTGATGAGTCTACTCGCGAGCAGTTGGAACACGGTCAACGTGTTACCGAACTGATGAAACAGAAACAGTACAAGCCAATGAGCGTTGCTCAAATGGCTGTATCAATTTACGCCGTTGAAAAAGGCTTCCTGAAAGACGTTGCTGTCGACAAAATCATGGATTTTGAAGAGTCTCTGCAATCTTTCATGGCGAGTGAATACGCCGACCTAATGGCTGAGATTGATAAAACTGGCAACTATAACGACGACATCGACGCCCAGTTGAAAGCGGCGCTTGAGAAATTCAAGCAAACGCAATCGTGGTAATCGAACGTGGCCGCCCTATTCGCGGCCATTTGTCGTTGAGTTAACAGGAGAATCGTCATGGCCAGCGGTAAAGAGATAAAAACTCAGATCTCGAGTATCGGTAATACTCAGAAGATCACCAGCGCTATGGAAATGGTGGCTGCGTCTAAGATGAAAAAGGCGCAGGAACGTATGGAAGCAAGTCGCCCATACGCTGAAACCATTCGCAAGGTGATTGGTCATGTGGCACGCGGTAATCTGGAATATCGTCATCCATTTATGGAAGAGCGCCAGGTAAAACGCGTGGGTTATATTGTGATTTCTACCGACCGTGGTTTGTGTGGCGGCTTGAACGGTAATGAGTTCAAAAAAGTCGTTAAGCACGCAAATGAGTGGAAAGAGCAAGGTGTAGAAGCCGATTTTGCTGCAATAGGCAGTAAAGGAACTGGATTCTTTAAGCGCTTTGGTAAATTGCAGGCGCAAGTATCAGGCATGGGTGAAAAACCTGAGCTTAAAGAAATTACCGGTTCTATCCAGGTAATGCTGGATGCCTACGAAGAAGGCAAAATCGATCGCTTGTATGTTGTATTCAACAAGTTTGTGAATACGATGACCCAAGAGCCGACCATTCATCAATTGTTGCCATTGCCGCAAACAGGTTCGGAAGATGATGTACAAACAGGCAGCTGGGACTACCTGTATGAACCGAATCCTGAAAGTATCTTAGATACGCTTATTCGCCGCTTTGTTGAAATGCAGGTGTACCAAGGCGTCGTAGATAACTTTGCAAGCGAGCAAGCCGCACGGATGATTGCGATGAAAGCCGCAACCGACAACGCCGAAGATCTTATCGATCAGCTGCAATTGCAGTACAACAAGGCGCGTCAGGCAGCAATTACGCAAGAAATTTCGGAAATCGTATCCGGCGCCGAAGCGGTATAACGCGGCAACGGTAAAAAGAATTGAAGAGTTAGAGGAAACGTCATGAGTCAAGGTAAGGTCGTACAAATTATCGGCGCCGTTGTGGATTTAGAATTTCCACAAGACGCTGTACCAAAAGTATACGACGCACTGAAAGTGACCGACGGTGGTTTAGAAGGTCTGATTCTGGAAGTTCAGCAACAGCTGGGCGGCGGAATTGTACGTGCCATCGCAATGGGTACAACTGACGGTTTGCGTCGTGGTATCACCGCTGAGAACACCGGTGAGCCAATCATGGTTCCAGTAGGTAAGAAAACTCTGGGCCGTATTATGGACGTATTGGGTAACCCAATCGATGAAGCGGGTCCTATCGGTGAAGAAGAGCGTATGTCTATTCACCGCGCAGCGCCAACTTATGAAGACCAGTCAAACACTAACGAACTGTTAGAAACTGGTATCAAAGTTATCGACCTGATTTGCCCATTCGCTAAGGGTGGTAAAGTCGGTCTGTTCGGTGGTGCTGGTGTTGGTAAAACCGTTAACATGATGGAGCTTATCCGTAACATCGCTATCGAGCACAGCGGCTACTCAGTATTCGCAGGTGTTGGTGAGCGTACTCGTGAAGGTAACGACTTCTATCACGAGATGAACGATTCAAACGTTCTGGATAAAGTATCACTGGTTTATGGTCAGATGAACGAGCCACCGGGTAACCGTTTACGTGTTGCTCTGACTGGTTTGACTATCGCAGAGAAATTCCGTGACGAAGGTCGCGACGTACTATTCTTCGTCGATAACATCTACCGTTATACACTGGCAGGTACCGAGGTATCAGCACTATTAGGCCGTATGCCTTCAGCGGTTGGTTATCAGCCTACACTTGCTGAAGAAATGGGTGTTCTTCAGGAACGTATCACCTCAACTAAGACGGGTTCAATCACGTCTGTTCAGGCCGTTTACGTACCTGCGGATGACTTAACGGATCCATCTCCTGCAACAACCTTCGCTCACTTGGATGCGACTGTTGTATTGAACCGTGACATTGCGTCATTGGGTATCTACCCTGCGGTTGACCCGTTGGATTCAACGTCACGTCAGTTGGACCCTCAGGTTATCGGTGACGAGCACTACAACACGGCAATGGGTGTTCAGGAAGTACTTCAGCGTTATAAAGAGCTGAAAGACATCATTGCTATCTTGGGTATGGACGAATTGTCAGAAGAAGACAAGCGTACTGTTGCCCGCGCTCGTAAAATTCAGCGTTTCTTGTCACAGCCGTTCTTCGTAGCCGAAGTATTTACCGGAGCTCCTGGTAAATATGTATCGCTGAAAGACACGATTGCTGGCTTTAAAGGTATTCTTGAAGGCGAATACGATGATCTGCCAGAACAAGCTTTCTACATGGTAGGTACCATCGAAGAAGCGGTTGAGAAAGCCAAAAACCTGTAACCAATCTGGAGGTTTAAATGGCCACACAGACATTAACTCTGGACGTTGTTAGCGCTGAAGAAAAACTTTTCTCCGGCGCAGTACAAACGGTTCAGGTTTCTGGTAGCGAAGGTGAGCTGGGTATTTACCCGGGTCACGCACCTCTACTGACAAAAATTAAGCCAGGTATGGTTCGTTATGTCAGTGAAGCAGGTGATGAAGAGCTTATGTATGTCGCTGGCGGTGTTTTAGAAGTTCAACCGGGTCACGTCATTGTACTTGCTGACGTAGCAGTACGTGGTGACGAACTGGACGAACAAGCCGCAGAAGCTGCGAAAAAACGTGCAGAAGAAGCTATTGCCGATTCGGGTGCCGATGTCACCTACGCAGAAGCAATTGCTGAATTGTCACGTGCGCTGGCTCAGCTTGAGGTTATTCGTAAGCTTAGACGCTAAAAGTTTGTATATAACCTGTAAAAGGCCTTGTTGTGAGTACAACAAGGCCTTTTTTGTCGTTACAATGCGGGTTATGAACGTTTTATTAAGGACTCGATGACTATGAAGTTACGCGTTGTGATTCTGGCGGCTGGTAAAGGAACCAGAATGCGCTCAGACTTGCCTAAAGTGCTGCATAAAGTAGCGAATAAGCCAATGGTAGAGCATGTAATAGACACGGCTCGGTCGTTAAAGCCTGAAGCGGTAAACCTAATATATGGTCACGGTGGTGAGCAGCTACAGAACACAATTCAGGGAGATGACTTAACCTGGGTTGAGCAACGCGAACAACTGGGCACGGGACACGCAGTTCAGCAAGTCATCCCTTACTTAAAAGACGATGAAAAAGTCGTTATTTTGTACGGTGATGTGCCGTTACTAACCGAATCGACCTTAATTAAGCTTTTAACGGCCACCCAGACGACAGAGTTAGGCCTTCTAACCATGACTCTCGACGACCCTAACGGTTATGGTCGTATCGTCAGAAATACAGATAAACAAGTGACCGGCATTGTCGAACAAAAAGACGCAAATGCGGAGCAACTCGCTATTCAGGAAGTGAACACCGGCATTATGATTGCCGATGGCGCTAAGCTTAAAGCGTGGCTAGAGAACTTAAGTAACGACAATGCCCAGAAAGAATATTATCTGACTGACATTGTTGCTATGGCCGCTGAACAAGGTGTAACAATAGCCACTGCGCAACCCGATGCGACCTATGAAGTTGAAGGAGCGAATAACCGTCAACAATTAGCGCAGCTGGAGCGTGCGTTTCAACGTCGTCAGGCAGACGAATTAATGACGCAGGGCGTTACCTTAATTGACCCGGCTCGTTTTGATTGTCGCGGTAAACTTACTGTCGGTAACGACGTAACTTTTGATATAAACGTGGTTATTGAAGGCGATGTCACTATAGGTAATAACGTGACGGTAGAGCCTAACTGTGTGATTAAAGACGCAATCATTGGCGACAACACGGTGATTCGTGCTAATTCACACATTGAAGGTGCGACGGTAGCGAACAATTGTAAAGTTGGCCCGTTTGCTCGCTTGCGCCCAGGCGCGGAACTTGCTGATGAAGCGCAGGTCGGAAACTTTGTCGAAATGAAGAAAAGTCGCTTAGGTAAAGGCTCCAAAGCAAGCCATTTAACCTATCTGGGCGACGCTCAAGTTGGCGAGTACGCCAATATTGGTGCCGGAACCATTACCTGTAATTACGACGGTGTTAATAAATTCCTGACGGAAATAGGTAACGGTGCGTTTATTGGCTCTAACAGCTCGTTGGTTGCGCCAGTAAAAATAGGTAACAATGCAACCGTTGGGGCCGGCTCGGTAGTGACCCGGGAAGTGGCCGATGAAGAACTTGCGGTAGCGCGTGGAAAACAGCGTAATATCAGTGGCTGGCAACGCCCTCAGAAAAAAGGAAGTTAAGTTATGTGCGGTATAGTAGGTGCAACATCAGAACGCCGTGTCGCCGGTATTTTGTTGGAAGGTCTTAAACGTCTTGAATACAGAGGCTATGACTCGGCAGGCGTTGCTGTCATTGATGCCAATAACGAATTGAAGAGTGTCAGACGAACCGGTAAAGTCCAGGAACTGAAAGATGCGATAGCACAGAATCCACTGGACGGTACTATAGGCATTGCGCACACTCGCTGGGCCACACACGGTGGTGTAACGGAAGCAAACGCCCACCCTCACCGTTCTGAGGATGAAATTGCCGTAGTGCATAACGGCATTATTGAAAATCATGAGCGCCTGCGAGAAGAGCTTAAAGCCGAAGGCTATGTTTTTAACTCGCAGACTGACACCGAAGTAATCGCTCACTTAATTCATCATGAGCGCAAAACCAAGGGCGACTTATTAGATGCGGTTAAGTCAGCTGTTCGTCAGTTAGAAGGCGCTTATGGCACTGTCGTTATGGATACTAAGCATCCTGAGCGCTTGGTCGTTGCGCGCTCAGGCAGCCCATTGGTTATCGGTGTTGGTATTGGTGAAAACTTTGTCGCCTCTGATCAGTTGGCCTTATTACCGGTTACCCGTCAGTTTATTTACCTGGAAGAAGGCGATGTAGCCGACATTAACCGCACAGATATTGCCATTTACGACGCTGAAGGCAATTCAGTAGAACGCGAAGTCGTCGAGTCTGATGTCAGCTATGACGCTGGTGGTAAAGGCCAGTACCGCCATTTCATGTTGAAAGAAATTTATGAACAGCCAATTGCCGTTCGTAATACGCTGGAAGGTCGTTTGTCGGAAACTACCGTACTCGATAATGCTTTTGGCGAAAATGCAGCGGAGATTTTAAAAGACATTGAGCATGTGCAAATTGTTGCTTGTGGCACCAGTTATCATGCCGGTATGGTTGCCCGCTATTGGCTGGAGTCTATGGCGAATGTGTCATGCAGCATTGAAATAGCGTCTGAATTCCGTTATCGCAAGTCGTATGTTCACCCGAACAGCTTATTGGTCACCATTTCTCAAAGTGGTGAAACGGCGGATACGTTGGCGGCACTGCGTTTGTCGAAAGAACTAGGCTATAAAGGCAGCCTCACCATTTGCAACGTAGGCTCTTCGTCTATGGTGCGCGAGTCGGACCTGGCCTTTTTGACGCGCGCCGGTGCTGAAATTGGTGTGGCGTCGACTAAGGCTTTCACAACCCAGCTTACTGGTCTATTAATGCTGACCTTAGGTATTGGTAAATACCGAGGTATGCCAGAGCAACAGCAAGAAGCAGTTGTTCATGCACTGCAAGCCTTACCAACCAAGCTGGAAGAAGCGGTGGCATTAGCCGATGAAATTGAAGAGCTGGCTCAGGACTTTGCGAATAAAGACCATAGCTTATTCTTGGGCCGTGGTAATCAATACCCTATTGCTATGGAAGGCGCGTTAAAACTTAAAGAAATTTCGTACATTCATGCTGAAGCCTATGCGGCGGGTGAATTAAAGCACGGCCCACTGGCACTTATTGACGAAGAAATGCCGGTTATTGTCGTGGCACCAAATAATGACTTACTGGAAAAACTTAAGTCGAACGTGGAAGAAGTACGAGCCCGTGGCGGTTTGATGTACGTTTTTGCCGACAAAAATGCTCACTTCAAGAGTGATGACACAATGAACGTACTGAACGTTTGTCATTGCGACGAAGTGATAGCACCTATTGTTTACACCGTTCCGCTGCAGCTGCTGTCTTACTACGTGGCCTTGATAAAAGGTACGGATGTGGACCAGCCCAGAAACCTGGCTAAGTCAGTTACTGTTGAATAAGGAAGGGCCGAAAGGCCCTTTTTTTGTGGTGGAGTAATAAAGATTCATACCTAGTAATAAAGAATCATACTTAGGAATAAAGTTTGATACTCCGCCACTGCTAATTTTTTCCTTCTTAATACTGCCGCCTTAAATGCTTTCCTGATACTTTCTTTCTCGTAATTTCCAGACTCTCTAGAAAAATTTTCCGTCTTTACAAAAGATTGTATAAAAAGGCAACAAAAAATTTGGCTTTTTTATTCGAGTGGTGATATATTTACACCTGTCAATACTTCCAGAGACTTTTCTCTGGTTTTTTTGTCGCTGGCTAATAGTAAATTTTACTACCTCGCAAGTGCGAGAGTCAGCTTCTGTAAACTCGCTAAATAATAACTGCGTGAAATTGGAGAGTTAGGATGAAAAACGGCACAAGTAAATGTGTGGTAGATAGCGCGGAGATACGAGATCAGGAGAAAAAGGAAAGCCACAGTAATATTGCGAAGTTTGACGTGTCTCGGACGCGTCAAGGTAGCAAAACCGTCCATATTTCTGAGACGGGAATGGATAGTGTCGAGCTTTATAAAACCAACTTTAAGTCACACTTGATGATGTTTATCTATGGTTTAGTAAAAAATATGAAGCAAAAAGATGCTGCAAATGCGTTAGGAATTACTCAAGCGCAAGTGAGCCTTTTGAAGAATCAGCGCGTATCTCAATTTAGTATTGATCGCCTTATTGAAATGGCATTCGCTGGAGGGTTTACGTTTAAGCTATCCCCACATCAGATTGCTAAAGAGAACAGTACTGATAGCACATCTAACCAGTTAGATGTTCTTTAGGTAACAAGTAAAAGCCGCGATGCGGTGAACATCGCGGCTCTATTTCTTACAACGTATTAGGCTAGTACTAAAGCCTCATATAAGCTTTCAACTTTAGACATGACGGACTCAGGTTTACGATTGTGAACCTGGCCGTTGTTGTCTGATACATCAAATGGCCATACACTTAATACGTGGCAAAGCCCTTCACTACTAACGAACGCTGCCACATGGTATTGCGTATCGTGATCATGAAGAATGAACGGGGTATTAATGCTCCCTGTTTGGCCTGCTGCAGTAATAACACTTCCATTTACCGTGCTTGAACGGTCAAGACTTGTAAGTAAGTCTATGTCGTAAGAAAGGTAATTTTCAGGATAGTGTTGTAAGCCGATAAGTTTTGCTGTAATGTCATTTTTAGCCGTTGGTAATACTTTTTGCCAACTACTATTGACATGCTTATCTCGAACGAATACAATCCGCGGCGTTTCTAGGTGAGTATCTAGTTCTTTAGGAATATTGCTACCAACAATATTTTTATCCTGAGATTTGTAGACGCGGAAAGCTTGACGCGAGTTTTCGTTAGTACTGTCGTTTTCAGACATATTTACCTCCTTATAATAGGTATGTCGTTATTGAGAAGAGTTTTAAGAAAAACATTTTTTCTTCCTTCTATTAGTAATAGTTCAAAGCTGTTACTAAAATTACGTAAAAGCCTACCTTGATCGGAAAAAACCAATCAGAGCCACACTACTGTATAAACATCCAGAAGTCAATGTTTTATTTTGATTTTCGAATAAATACACATCCGTTTTTTCATGTTCATAAACTTAATAAAGCTATTTTTGTGTAGCGATTTGATAGCAGGTTAAAACGTAAAGTTGCATACCATTAACTCACTGACTAGTATGACTTAATGTCTAAGTCAGGGGGTTCGTAATGGCAACGAAGAAGAACCTAATTTCCGAAGCGACTTTCTTAAAATGGATAAAGGAAGGGCGCGGTAGCGGCCAGAATGAAGAATATCGACCTTGGCTGACTGTTCGAGATTTGCCCTCCCTTGGCCGTGTTCATCGAGTATTTGGCCACAAGTCCAGACGAACCCATCACTTACTGTCCGATCTAGAGCTCTCAGTTTTTCTTCTTCTCGAGTGGCTACCCGATGTTACCCAAGTACGTGAACAGTTCCCATTAGACCGAACCCTTACTAAGCAACTTGCTGCCGATGCAGGTATTAAGCATCCAGCACAAAATGGCTTTGACCATTTCATGTCGAGCGACTTTCTAGTCGACTCGTCAAATGAAGAAACCCCAAGATTAGTATTTCAGGCCAAGTATGCGAGTGCACTAGATGATGAGCGTACGGTTGAGAAACTTGAATTGGAGCGCAGGTACTGGATGGAGAAAGGTGTGCCTTGGTACCTGATAACCGATCATCAGATACCCAAGGAAGTTAGCAAGAACGTAAACTGGTTATATCCTGCTAGCCGCTCAGAAGAAGATGATGAATTAGCGTCTGAGCAGATAGAGTTTTATCAACATCAGTTCACGCAAAATCCCAATCAAACCATCATTTCACTGTGTAAGAAACTCGATACCAGTTATGGTTTAAATGCTGGCGAGTCGTTGTATGAGATTCGGCGTCTTTTAGCTAAGCGTTACTTTGAATTTGATATTTTTACTCCCATAACGAAGTTAAAGGTTGGCGCTTTGCGTGCCTCTGACTTAAGTTTTATCAAGGAGGCATATCGTGTTTCGAATCAATGAAGTAGTTAAGTTTCACGATGAGCGCTTTCGCATTCTCGAAAGTCTTGATGAACAACTCGTCTGGATAAGTCTGGACGATGAAAAAGCACTGCCCGAGTTAATTCTTATCAGCGAAATTTATAAGACAATTGATGATGACGCTTTTGAGCGTATAGACGACCCGTATAACTACCTTGCATATGAATCGCCGGGCGAGGGAACCGTTGCCCGTGATAAACGGGATAAGAATTTTGCGGTGTTGAGGCCTTTGATTGAACTAACTGACTTTTATAATCCGAAAAGGCGAGGACCAGTAGTTGATAAAATTGTTAGTGAGTTTGGTACGACAAAGCAGACGGTTTACCGACTAGCGCGGAGATATTGGCAACGGGGACAAATACCTAATGCCTTACTGCCTGACTACAAGAATTCTGGTGGCAAGGGCAAAAAGCGTGTCGCCAAAGGAAAAAAATTAGGCCGCCCGCGTAAGTATTTACCAGGCACGGGAGCAATTGTTGATGAACAAACTGAACGGTTATTTCGGATAGCGATTGATAAGTATATTTTAAGCGACAAGAGGCATTCATTTCCCTATGCACATCGTCGCTTAGAAACCATGTATCACAACTACTTTCCGGATGTTGCTGAGGAAAATCTACCAAGCTTATGGCAGCTGCGTCATTTCTATAAACGAGAATATAATCAAACGGAAGCGCTGCAAAAAAGGATATCGAAGAAAGACTACAGCAAAGATATACGACCGTTACACGGAACTGCAGCATCGCAAGCTTTGGGACCCGGCTCTCGTTATGAAATTGATGCGACGATAGCGGATGTTTATCTGGTTTCTGATTCCGACAGGGGCAATATCGTTGGGCGTCCGGTTGTTTACATGGTTATCGATGTATTCAGTCGAATGGTGGCTGGATTTTATATCGGTTTTGAAAACCCCTCATACGCCGCTGCGCTTCAGGCATTGCACGTAGCGATAAGCAGTAAGTCAGACTATTGTCGCGAGCTTGGTTTTGATATCACGGACGATGAGTGGCCATGTATTGGTTTGCCTGATGCCCTCCTGGCCGATAGAGGGGAATTACTTGGTCATCAGATTGAAAATTTAGAGAGTAGTTTTTCTATGCGAATAGAAAATACTCCACCGTATCGAGGCGAAGCCAAAGGTATTGTCGAAAGGCATTTTAAAACAATGCACGAATCTTTTGGTCCGTTTGTGCCTGGTTATGTAACCGGTAATTTGGTGAAAAAGCGTGGAGGCTCAGATTACCGTCTTGATGCCAAGCTAACGATTACAGACTTCACTCAAATTGTTTTGTCGTCAGTGCTGCAACACAATCAATTTGCGGTACTTGATAAATACGATCGGGAAGTTGATATGCCAACGGACTTACCGAGTACTCCCATTCACCTTTGGAACTGGGGTATTCAAAATCGTACTGGGCGTCTCCGCCAGACTGATAGTGATGCACTTAAAATTGCACTGCTTCCCAGGAGTGAGGTAACGCTTTCAGAGCGCGGTGTGGGGTTATTTGGCTTGTATTATACTGCTTCAGAGATCGTCCGGTTAGGTTGGACGCATCGGGGTCGTGATGTGAAACGACCTAAAAAGATGATGGCGGCATATGATCCGTTGAGTGCAGACAGTATTTATCTCTTTTATGAAAAAGGAAGCAACAAGTACTGGAAGTGCAGCCTGACTGAAATTTCTCGTCAATACCGAGGCTCATCATTTTGGGATGTTTGGCAACTTCAAGAAGAGCAGAAGAAAGTTGCTGCAAAAGCAAAGTTAGCAGCTAAAGAAAGCCGTCGAGAACATGAAGAATTTGTGCTTGATAAGATTTCTCAGACTGTATCTGATTCCCCCGCTCGCTCTGATCGGCCAAAAGCGGAGCGAATAAGAGCTATCAATGACAACCGGTCTAGTGAAAAAAGATTAGAGCGTAAAAGCAAAGCACCTAAAAATGCTCAGTCGGGTAATAAATCAGCTGATGTTATCCCTCTTAAGGAAAGCAGCCCTGACCTTGATTATCCGGATTATATTGATGAACTCTTTGAGGATGACGATTAATGCCGCTACCCAATAATTACGTTTCAGCGGTTTACAGGCCTCTTAAACCTGAGCGCTATCAGGGCAACCCGCTGATTGAAGCTCTGCCTCCGATAATGGATCGCAAAACACTTCGAAATAGCCTCACCGGAAAAGTCCGGTTCGACCAAGAAAATCGATTTGCAGAGCCTCAAGAAAGAGCCCATAACATAGCGTCTTTGCTAGATGATTTCTTTCAACCTCTATCAATGCATTTACAGTTAGAGGAGAAGTTGTCAATCATGATTCGGGCGGGTTACGTTGGTCGTAACCCTGCAGATGGCTCCCTTAACAAAAAAATGCAGGAGGGATATCAGCGCATAATGGAGGGGGCGACGAGTGACTTTCGTTTTTCACAGTCGAATTCAACGGCTAAATGTTTGTCCCTGATAGGCTGTTCAGGGTCAGGGAAAAGCACCACAGTTAACCGTATACTCGCTACTTATCCTGAGGTGATTTTCCATCCGGACTATAATTTTATTCAACTCCCCTACCTGCGCATTGAATGCCCGAGTGATGGTTCTCTTAAAAGCTTATGTTTGAACTTTTTCCGTGAAGTCGACCGGACGCTTCAGACAGGCTATGAGAAAAAGTATGTTCGAAAACGTCATGGGCCTGAAGTTCTCCTGGCTTTGATGGGGCAAGTAGCTACTCAAAAAGCGATTGGTGTTCTTGTTATCGATGAAATTCAAAGACTAGGGTTGAAAGGTACTTTAAGTAAAGAAGCTATGCTTGAGTTCTTTGTTGCGTTGGTAAACGTCATCGGTGTTCCGGTTGTATTAGTTGGAACACCAAAAGCCAGGCCGATCTTTGAAATGGAGCTGCAGGCTGGGAGAAGAAGCGCTGGATTTGGTTCATTGTTTTGGGAACCAATGCAACGAGGCACTCGTCGATACCACCCTAAAACGGGAGAGCCAAAGCTGAGCGAATGGGAGGCCTTTACTAATAAACTATGGAAGTACCAGTGGCTAGAGCGACGAGATGAAACGCTCAGTGACGAAGTTCGAGACTGTTGGTATGACCTATCACAAGGCGTTTTAGATATCGTCGTGAAGATTTTTGTATTGGCTCAAATGCGGGCAATAGCGACGGGCCTTGAACGTATTACCGCAGACTTACTTCGAAAAGTTTATGAACAAGAACTTATTCCTGTTCACCCAATGCTTGAAGCCTTGAGACGCAATGATGCTGACTTGATAGTGAAATACTCGGACTTACACTTACCCTCAATAGATAAGCGCTTACTTGAACTCAGAAACCTAATTGCACAGGAGCAGGAAGAGAAGAAAAAAGAGGTGTCGTTTGGCAATAATGAAAAAGCTTTAAGGCTTTATAATATGCTCCAGGCGATGGGCTGCGAATCTGACTTGCTGCCGGCGCTGGTTGAGAAAGTTTTCAGTGAACATTCTGAGCTTGAGCTGCCGGAGTTAACTCGTATCGTTCTCGAGTGGTATAAAACGGAGCAAGAGCCTACGGCAGTGCAAAAGTCCAAACCGAAGGCAAAAACAATAAAGTCAAAAGAATGGCACACCCTTCCATCCGATGATTTACGCTTTAAATACTCACAACGGAAAAGTCAGTTTTATGGTGAGCTTGCAGTAGGCCGTGACATTTTCGATATGGAAGCTAGGTTAAAACAGGTGGGATAGATGCTCGGTTTTCCGCTTCCTTATCCCGATGAGCTTATCTATAGCACGATAGCCCGTTATGGTATCCACAGCGGTTTAACCTCACCTAAAGAGCTCTTACACGAAGTGTTTGGGAAGAACACAATCATTGCTACGTCTGACTTACACGGTCATTTAGAGCAGGTAGCGGAACTATATCCAGGCCAGCTGAACGTTCAACCTGAGAGTTTGCTTTATAAACATACATTGTTTCCTCTGTACGCTCTGTTTATTGGCGAATCACGAAGAACAGAACTGAAAAAGCAGCTTTTAGCCGATAAAGTGCATTCGGTACATGTCATGTCAGGATTCGCCGCATCCCGAATTACTCAACCGTACTACTTACGATATTGCCCTAAATGCATTGAACAGCAATGGAATCAATTTGGCGAATGCTTCTGGCGACGAGACTGGCAAATTGCGGGTATGGATTACTGTCCTATTCATGGGGAGCTAAAGGAAACAGCAGTAAGACGGACTTCTTATAAGCGCCATGTGTATACGGCCGCAGACCTAAACTTATGTTCTTGTAAGCCGCAAAGCAAAACGAATAGGCAGAGCAATGTCTTGAATTCAAGCATTACATCGATTTTGAACCTGCCTGAGCAGTCGGTACCAACAGTTATCCAATGGGGGTTGTTTTATAAAGCTCTTGCTTGTGATTTTGGATTCAATAGAGGCTGCAATATAGAGCATGAAGAAGTCGCTCGGAAAGTCACTAACTATTGGTCAGAAAGCTGGTTGAAAAGTGTTGGCCTGAAACTAATAGACTCTGATACATGCTGGCTAAGAAGCCTATTTAGAAAACATCGTAAAAGCTTCAGTTACCTTGAGCACCTTGTTGTATTACATGCATTTCTCGGAGATACGATTGCGTTAAATGACGTCATTAAAGACGTCAAATCATATGAGCCGGAAAAGTCAGTTACTCACAGCCTTATGCTCCAGGCTGATAAGTTAACAATACTTAAACGGCGCAGAGTTTGGCTTAAAGCGATAAAGAATAAAGGGACGAAAAGGGCTCGCCTTGAAGGTGCCGGAGGAGACTATACTTGGCTGTATCGCCACGATAGAGCTTGGTTATTGTCGCTTAATGCAAAGTTGATGTGTAAAAGGTCAGCACTGTCTACACGAGTGAATTGGAGCTCATTTGATCGCGGCTTGTTAAAGGCTCTGATATCCATTCGTGACTGCTTTGAAATAAAGCTGGAGAGCCCTAGGAGATCAAGAAACTGGTACTTTAACCAGTTGGATCATAAGTCAAAGGTGGAAAAAAACTTATATAAGCTTCCCCTGTGTAAGCTGTTTCTAAGTAGATACACGGAAACGATTGCGGACTATCAGATCCGCCGCATAACACACGTGGCGATTGAGCGGCATAAACAAAGTGAACACCTTAAACGATGGGATGTTTTGCGTAGCGCTGGGCTTAGTGAAGAGCGCTTAACGGAAGAAGCAAGAGAGTTTCTTTCTGAGGTAATGGGGTTGTAAGCGATGGATAGGCTCGGTGGGTTTGAAGATAACACCTGGATAAATGGTATTGGATCAGTGTTCAAACGGACTGATGGAAGCCAATGGGGGATTAATCTAAGTATTTACCCAAGAAAAACGAGAGGCAACGATAGTGTTCTATTGTCTCAAGCCCCAATTCTAGTCAGAAAAAATGTTATTAATCCCACGCGACCATTTCGGAAACAAGGTTCTGAGATAGAGTTCACCGTCGATAACTTACAAAAATGGGAAGTAAGCAATCTAGAAGACTGCCCTGCGAAAGAGCGAGATTTGCCAAAGGAGCGGAAGTCTCGTTGTTTCGTTAAAACCTTACCTGATGGCATGACAGTGTATTTACCGCAGTTTGAATTAGCCAGGGCGTTATTTTTTCATAATGCCTACTTCTCTCGTGCGTGTATGGAGCACGGAATACTGCAGAATGAGTTTTCAGTAGAGCATGATGCGACTAATTCAGAGCATGCCGTCATTACTGTGCTCCCAAATAGCACCTGCCCCGATAACGTATTTTCAGATCCCGGTTACCGGCGTTACTTAGCTTGGCTTCTCTTAGATAACGATGCTCGGCTCTCCTACGAAAGTATCAGTAAGGCGCAGCTAGAGTCTGGCTTTAACCGAGGCTCATACAGGATTTGGAACTTTGAGTTTGAGCCTCCTCCCCTTCAAGGAGTTAATTTAAAAGTTCGCGGAAATTTAGATACAGAAACTAATACCTTGTTGGTTTATGAAATCACTGAATTAACAGGTATTCCGACAGGTGTGCCTAGTGACGTTGAGTTCTTTAGTCCCAAATTCTATGTGCCTGAGCTGAGTGGTGGAAGGGGTGCCCGTGGTGGAGATTACCGACCGCCTAATCATGAAGTAGATGAGGATCAAGACTCCAGTGGTGAAAATGATCCGGTGCAAATTGATGGAGTCAAAACGAAAGTTGAATTTGCAAAGGCGGTAAATACTCATAAAACGGCAAGAAAAAGGAAAAAGGTTGGTTCCAGCGACAATTCTGACGGAAGCGAAGCATCCAGTCTAGTTAGTACAGAAGAACAATCTCCTATGGGTGAGTTGCCTAGTGCTGAATGGGATGGTTTAGACGAAAATACTGATGATATGCACTTGTACGATAGTAAGTTTGAAAGCTTTTCAAAAATGCTGAACTACTTGGTTACTAATCATAACTGCAGAGTTGAGCGTCTAGCCTTTAGAAAGCTGCCATCTGTTGGTCGATGCAAAATGCACCTAATGCGGGATGACTTAGCGCCAAGGTGTTGGATGTTGGCCAGGGTGACTGTCAGTGGTCACCAATTCTACCTTATGGAGGTTGATACCTCGGATGCTGCAAAGTCATTATCAACAAAGGTGGTTATGGCTTCTTCTGCGAAAGCAGTAGTTGAACACCTATCCGAGATTGAGATAAAGCTACTCAAAAAGTCGTTGAGTTGGCCAAAGGATTATTTTGATAGTGGGTTTGGTAAAGACAATCATTTTTTTATAGTACATCAAGCGTCTGAAAAAGCGGGTTCAATACGGCAAGAAAATGTAAGGAGGTGGGCTAATAATGTTTGCCGCCATTTGTTAGCCAGAGTATGAGTGGTAATGAATAACTAGTGAACAGAAAAGCTATATCGATTAACTTCTCTCTCGTACATTAAGAAAAGCTAATTTCTTCGGGTAAATAGTACCTATGGGGATTGTGGACGTCGACTCAAAAGGTTACATTATATCTATGTAAATACTGGGCAAAGTGCAAAGATGACTGTAAATCCTGAAAGTAACCAATTTATGGATAACTATTTATCAAGGTGTCAAATTGATACGCCAGATAAAATTGTCGAATTTGTTTGGAAATTGGTGAAAGAGTATCGAAGGGATATCCGTTCAGTTTTGGACTTAGGTGCCGGCTCGGGAAATTTTTCGAGATCAGACGTATATGATAGTTATCTCGGGATCGAAGTAGATAGTAAACGGCTTGGCGATTTTCAAAACGAAAATCGCAAAAGGATTTTGAACCAATGTGCTTTTTTTGGTGAGGATTTTGGGGGCGATTTCGATTTGGCTATCGGTAACCCTCCTTATGTTCGACACCACGATTTGTCTCCGAAGTGGAAGCTAGAGTTATCGGGCATACTTGGTCGTGCGCTGGACGAAAAGTTCGATAAGCGAGCTAATGGATTTGTTTATTTTATGTGCCAAGCACTCTTGAGTACTGCAGATGACGGACTTTGTGCTCAAGTAGTTCCGTACGAATGGGTATCACGACCTTCTGCAGCCTTTTTACGTAACGCAATAGAGAAGAAAGGTTGGTCAGTTGACGTGTATCGATTTGAGTCAAATATCTTTACTGATTCAAAGGTTTTAACAACAGCAAGCCTTTCAATAATTGATAAATCTACGAGCTCATGCCGTTGGAGGTTTTTTAAAGTATCGGAAGATTTAAAAATTAAGGAAGCTGAGTCGGTAACAGGGAGTGATGAGAGACTTCTTTCTTATACAAAACGAGATAAAGAAATTTTTGCTCAACGAGGCCTTAGTCCGGGTTCACAGACTGTTTTCTGTCTGACAGAAAAAATAAGAAAGCAGTTTGGCTTGAAAGTGGGATTTGATGTCTTTCCCTGCATTACCCAAATGAAGACTTTGCCGCCTAACATCGACTCTTTAGATGAGAATAATTTTTTTAAATATTACGTTTTGGGCGATCAGAAGTGCTGGCTTGTTTCTCCGTCCTCTTCACCTTCAAAAAATCTTCAACGCTATTTTGATTCAGTTCCTGAGGAGCTTATAGATACCTATACTTGCCGGAAGCAATCGCCGTGGTGGAGATATAGTCCTCATCCATCCCCTTCTATATTGTACAACTCCGGATTTACAAAGTTTGGACCAAGAACTCTTACTAACAGGATTGGTGCCATTGCTATAGGTACAGTACATGGAGTTCATCAAGTCGCTGAGGATGATATTGATAGTTTGATTAATCATTTAAAGGCGGTAGACTTTGAGCGACAGATAGTAAGTCACTCGAATAAGCTAAAAAAGGTAGAGGTGAACCAGATGAATAGCGTGATAGTCGACTGGCTAAAAAGGCAGACTTAAATGAATCGCGATGAAATTCGTTTCAGTGTTGAAAGTGCAATCCTCCGTGAGTTAGGAGAGCAGCTTGTTAGCTCTTCTGAAGTCGCGTTGACCGAATTGATTAAAAATTCATACGATGCTGATGCAACAAGCTGTAATGTTGAGTGGAGTGATAGCCGAATCGTTGTGAAAGACACCGGACATGGAATGAGTCTGGATGACTTTAAGAATAAATGGATGCGAATTGCTACCGGAAATAAAGCAGGCTCACCTACAAGTAAAGTGTTTGGTAGAACAATTACTGGCTCAAAGGGAATTGGAAGGTTTGCGACTAGATTTTTAGGAAAAACTTTACTTTTAATCACGGTCTATGAAAATAAATGTGGTGATAGAAGCAAAATAGTTGCTAGATTTAATTGGGAAAAAGTAGATAGTCAATCCTCGATCGACTCGCTTATTATTAGTTATCGACTTTATAATCGAGTTGAGGATAGTGCGGGAACTACCTTAGTTATAAAAAACCTCAGACACAAATTCGATTACAAAAAAATTAAGCAAATCAAAGATAGCACTTTATCAATGGTATCGCCGATAGATGCACTTTTGTCTGACGCACCTTATGACTTTAAGCTAAAGCATTCCTATAAATCTAAACGTGAAGTTTCATCAGAAGAAAGCGATAAATTCAATTTAAATTTTATAGTTCCTGGCGACAAAACCGAGAAAAGAAAGTCTGAAGTAGATAATATCGCGGACGATGTTCTCAAAAGTTATCTATTTAGATCCTACTTCTATACCAACGGAAATAATCTTTTTATGAAGGTTCTTCATCGTGATAAAGGTTTATGTGATGAAGTAAAAATTCCAATAAAGAATTTAATGGGTTGTGATATATACGGACAAGTGAATTATTTTCCTTCCCGTAAAGGTATGCTCCGAAATGGAACTATTAACGGGAACAAGGCTAGAGCATGGATAAGAAACTCACCAAGTGTAGCTGTATATGATAAAAGCTTTAAGGTACCTCCTTACGGAGAGATTGATGATGACTGGTTAAGTCTAAATGCGGATAGTTCTCGCAGCGAACGGCATTGGCGTTCTCCCTTTATGAAAGAACACTATGAAATGTCGACTGAGCAAAGAACGAGTCCTAAACTCAACCCAATGCTTGCCTTACCTGAAACTCATCAGTTAGTTGGAGGGGTTTTTATTGAGGCTAGCAATGCTCGTATAACTGACGATATTAAATCTCTTTCTCCTAGTACCGATAGGCAAGGCCTAGTAGAAAATGAGGGGTTTCAACAGCTAAATGATATATGCCGATTTTCCATAGAGCTAGTCGCATACCATGATAAAAAATATTCTCTGGATGAAGAGGAAGAAAGAAAAAAAAGAGATTATGAAAGGGCACAAGACGAGATAGACGAGGTAATTGACCTAATCGAAAATACGTCGACATTGAGCCAAGAGGACAAGGAAGCACTAACAAGTAAATACAGCTCTTTGAGAAATGACTATGATAAGCTCATAGATCATGAAAGAAAGACCCGTGAAAATTTTGTAAATATGGGGTTACTCGGAGTGGTTGCGGGTTTTATGACGCATGAATTCAAAAGCACTCTTCATCTTTTAGAGGAAACTCTAGATCGAGTAAAATTTCTCGAAGCTAACTATCCTGAATTATCTGGCCACTCACAAAAGCTTGATGAGTCGTTGTCTGCTTTTTTAGCTTATACCGAGTATACTGAGTCGTTTATTGAGTCGATCAATTTCAGCAATGAGGTCTATTTTAGAGCTTTTCCTCAAATACAGGATGTCGTTAATTCGTTTTCTAAGTTCAGGTTAGAACGCGATATTGATATAGATATGGTAGATGTAGACCGAGATGTGTATGCGCCTAAAATGCCGGTGGCTGTCTATAAAGGAATCATTCACAATTTATATACTAATGCCCTTAAGGCTCTTGTATCTGAATCAAAAGAGAATAAATGCATAAAAATCTCGACTCTGAATCGGAAAAACAGTCACTTTATTCGAGTGAGTGATAATGGTGCAGGTATTCCTCCTGGAACTAGAAGACTCATATGGGACCCACTGTATACGACCACTTCTAACGAAAATAACCCATTAGGTAGTGGAATGGGATTGGGGTTGCCCTTAGTAAAACAAATAATCGAAAAGCTCGGTGGCAGGATAGAGTTGGTCTCGCCTGAGAATGGGTTTGCAACTACCTTTGAAATTGAACTTCCTGTTAAGTAGGTTTTTATGGATAAAATTTTAGTTATTGACGACGATAATAAGAAACGATCCGAAGTAGTAAGTAATTTACGGCGTCAATTACAACAAGATAGTGTAGAAGTTGTCGAAGTCGACGATTCTGTTTGCGAAACTTTGTTGAAGCCATCTGAAAAAGTTGGAGCTAACAATTCAACTGAGAAGCAATTCGAGCGGTACTTAACAGATAACCCTGATATAAAATTAGTTGTAGTCGATCACGATTTGAGCGGCTATAACTCAAAGCTATCAGAGTCTGTAGTGAGCGATGCCTGTAAGCTTGCTGGGGTGCCTCATTGCAGATATTCTCGCGTTATGTCCAAGCAAACTCCGCGTCAAAGAATAAAAGAGCTCGTTCAACGTGCTCATTTATATTCAGCGAAATTAGACCTTAAAGGGACGGGGAACGAGGATATAGAATTAATCCCTGAGGATATTGTACGTATTCATTCAATCTACCTGGGATTTGAAGAACTTAGAGAAAGAATTAATAAGCTAGAAAAGCAAGACTTCGTTAATGAAGATAATACTAGAAAAGATATTGTAGACATAGCCACAGAAATTTTGGATAAAGACGATATGGAACCCATTCTTAGTGGATATGCGAGGTCTTTTAACTTATACGGTGACTATGTTGAGCTTCTTGAAGCTATAGATAATGAAAATTCTGATGAAGATTCCGTTATATTAAAATTTAAAACAGGGTTAGCCTATTTAATAGGATTCTGGCTATATAATTCTGTATTGAAATTTCCTGGTGTCATTTTGAAGTCTGAAGCTGCTGCGTCATATTTGGATCTTAATTACGATGATTTCATAGAAAATAAGCAACAATTTAACTCAGCTTTATACACTGGTCCATTCTCTCAGAAAACAAAATACGAATTTTGGTGGCGATTCGACTTAGATGATATTTTAATTGATGAAGAGGTAGATTCAGGCTATCAACTTCTTCTTAAGAAAGGTATCGAATGCAAGCAATCTGCATGTCTCGAGTGTGGAGAGTCAGCGGGATATTTTTGTTTGGTTAAAGAAGCTCCTGTTTGTAAAAAACACTCTATAGGTGCGTTGGATTGGATGCCTAGAGGTGCTGATTTGAGCCGTATTGCTACAGAAGCGTATGAACTATATCATCCATACTTAGAATCTAAGAATTAGTAACTTACATGTCATTTCAAAAGCTACTTGATAAGAACCATAGTCATTTTACGAATTGTATCTTAACTATGTGTTCTAAGTTAGATATAGGGTCCTTCGTGCATATACCTCCTTGGTCTATTGAAGAGATTGATGATGGTATTTTTAAATGTGATATATGTGATTTAGCTAAATTTGAAAGTGTATCAGACTCGGGCAAGTCAGATCGTAAGAGTAAAATAAATATATATGTAAAAGGCCATATGCACGCAATTAAGAAGGGTAAAGATATTTATTTTACAAAATACAAAACGGATGTACTGTATTGCCGACCTAACAAGCCAAGTGAGAAACTAAATCTTAAAGATCCTATAGGTTTTCATTACGATTTTGATAAGGAAGTTAGTCCGGCACATCCTGTATTTCATGCTCAACAGGACAACTCTGTATTGGTTCATGACATACACGATAAATTGAACGTAAGTCTTGAAAAGAGTAAAAACCGAGGGTTTGGCTCAGTAAGAATTCCAACTAGCCAGTTAGACTTTTATTCTACAATTTTGATGATTATAGCAGACCACTTGGTTGACCACGATGAAGGGATCCATGTTTCTATCTTTAGCGATTTAATTAGCCAATGCCATCAAAAATGGTTCAAGCCAGACTCGGGGACAGAGAGTGATGACTATAGTAAACATTTGTTTATGAGTCATAATTCGGAACTTTGTAGTCATAATTGGTATTGTTTTAAGAAGTAATTTATATCTATTTAGACTTATCATTTTAAAAGGTGTATTTCATGAATACGATTAAGCTTGACAGAGATGAAGGTAAAGTATTCCTTAAAGCTGATTCAGAAGGTCTTTTGATCGTATCTTCAGGCGGCTGGTCCGTTCCGATCGATCCTGAGATTGCTAATAATTATATTAAAAATTATGATCGAAATGATAATCATAAAAATAATATTAATTATGGTTTTTATTCTACGGACTCCGGTGTGACCTTGACACATGGGGGAGCAAAAATAGCTTTTACTAATGCCGAGTTTGACGTAATAGAAAGTTTTATAGAAACTGCAGAAAGAGAACTTTGGTAATAGATTAAACTATAGGTTTAACTCGAATTGATACTTTTTTTGTTCAATAGAAAGCCATATTAGCTAGCCATTAACTATAGTTTTAATTAGTTTGATTATCAAAAAAAGAATATATTCGATAAATAAAATAAAACGATTGACGTCAAAGAAGCCTCTATTACACTAAAAGTAAGAGTTTCAGAAAAATTGACTTTTCAACCAAAATAAAAAATCTGATACTACGGTAACCTCTTTTGACGCAGGGATATGCAATCTGAGGTTTTCAAGATCGTTCTGAGTGCTTAATTGATTTTTATAAATAGTATCTTCTATTTTTTTAAATGCTCCCCCATGGGGTTATGAATAAAGGATGCAATGAAAAGAGAAATCGCCGCTACTGCAATATTGGCGGTTGCAAGAAGCGGTACCGTAAAAAGTCTAGACAATATTGCATCGTCTTTGAGATGTTCTGGCCAATATCTTACAAATACACCTTTATAAGTAGCAAAGTGAACAACAAGTGAAGTGATTAGTGTTAACACGATATAAAAAAGCGCATCGGCCCTTGAGTGAAGATAGCGGATTAGCCAAGCGATAGAGCCATGGAAGAATAGAGCGGCAGGGCAAGATAAGCTTTTCATTCATAACCTCTTAAGACATGGTCTCTCAGCCTCAAGCTATACTGATATAAAGCATCGTATTATCAAGCCTTTTAGTCTGTGATTGTAGAGGCCAGTAGGTATGACACTTTATTCTTAAATTTTAGTCAAGAGAAAAGGCTAATCGATTTATTAGTATGATTGTTTATTATTCAGGTCTGCGAATGTGATTCAATAAATCAATAACTTAGCCGAGTATAGTATGGAGCTTTATTACCACACCACATTTTTTTGTGGCGTAGTAATAAAGTTTAATACCTAGTAATAAAGAACCAAAGTTAGCTTATCTTGATAAAGATAGAAACTCGGTTATGCTGAAATAAAGCATATCGAGTTGATGAAATGGCAAAATAAAAATACTCGCTGAGCAAGGTGCAGATTGCGAAAAGAGTATAAGGAAGGACATGGAGCGATGAAGTTACATCTCTCGGTCGATCTAGGCAAATATACTCTCACCTCACCAACAATGTTGCCGAGATAGTCATGTTATTGAACTTTATTAGTGAACTTAGCTGACAAGTTTGTGGTAACTGAGATGTTTTCTATTGATTAATAATTACTTACGGTAGGTTACTTATATGTGGTTTCCAGCAAAAATTTTTCTAAAGGGCTTTCTGCGCTGTGTAGTGGTCAACAAAACCCGGACACCTTTTTAGCTAATTTCTCTGCTTTTGCCGGTGGTAGACCATCATTAAATTGATGCGGTCGCTCCCAGTTGTAA
>LULR01000023.1_pt1 | contig 45674 bp, 41 predicted proteins | sample 729471 | NCBI WGS metagenome assembly LULR01 (sample SAMN03860284, study PRJNA289734) | marine metagenome | biome: seawater column; feature: ocean; material: water; isolation source: Red Sea water column Station 108 - depth 500m | place: Saudi Arabia: Red Sea | collected 2011-10-15 | depth 500 m
TCTCTATGGTGATGGTGTTAACATTGCCGCACGTTTAGAGGCACTTGCACAACCTAATGGAGTATGTCTTTCAAGGAGTGTTCATGAGTTTATTAATAAAAAGATGGATTTCTTGTTTAATGATTTGGGTGAGCAAACTGTAAAGGATAATAAATTCCATGCTTTTGATGTTGTTATAGATGATTCACACAAACGAACAGTAAAAACTAAATCGAAATCACAAGTGCTGCTATTCGCATCAATTGCTACAGCACTTATTATAGGACTTTTTGGTATTTATTATTTTACCAACACAACTGCAGAGAAATCCTCTATCAAAACCGATTCAACCACATCTTCAAAACCAAGTATACTTGTCGCTCCAATAAAAGCGTCTGGATTATCGGCCGACCAAGGATCTTTCGTAACTGGGATAACTGAAAGTATGATCTCGATGCTTTCCAAATATAAAGCGATAAGAGTTTTATCTAGTAGTACCAGTTTCCACGTCATAAAAACAGAAATGCTGGATGCAGAAATTCGAGACCAATACGGTGTTGATTTTTTGATTCGTGGCTCCATCCAAGTAATGGGAAACAATGCAAGGTTAAATCTTGAAATTACCGACTTGAAGCTAGAGGAAGTGACTGTTTCAAAAAAACGTGACTTTAATTTAAATGACATTTTTAAAGTACAAGACGAACTAAGTAATGAGATTTTGAATGAACTTCAGATAAACTTGGGGGTCGGAAGTAGTCAAGGAAAGAGGTGGGCTGCTGATTTTAAATCTATTGAAGATTTTACTAAATTCCTGAACTGGCGTGATAAATGGCGGACCTTTACAAAAGAAGGCCATATAAAATCTCAAAGTATGCTCGATGACTTAAAAGCCCTTTATCCGCAAGATAGTAGCATTATGTACGTGTTAGAAGCCTGGCAAATCTTCCAAAGAATTATAATGCAATTAAGTACAGATAAAGTAAAAGATTTAGAGAGACTTAAATTCTTAACGAACAAAGCTATTGAATTAAATCCGGAATCCCCAGATACATATGCTGCGAGAGCCTTAATTGGATTACAGCTTCTTAAAACAGGTTGTGAAGCAGCACTTAAAGATATGATTAAGTCAGAAGAAATCGGTAGTACCGTTGATACCCTCAGCATAGCTTCAGCGGTTTATGCTAATTGTGGTGATCTGAGGAAAGCTATAGATTCCAATAGAAGCGCTCTAAAACTACTACCTAATGACACAGGTTGGTTTGTCACAGCAAGGCTAGTTGTTTTACTATATGAAACTGGACAGATAGAGGAAATTTATAAACTTCTCGGTGAAAACATTGAAGCCAAAGACATGGAATATAGAGTTTTGGCGATATTAGCTTTGCTAGAACATCAAAAAGGGAATAAAGAGCTAGCTGAAGAATATCTTTCTCGTGCAAGAAACAATGGCTTTTCAAGAAGTAGCTTTCAATCTAATATACATAATAAAGAATTACGTGATAAAACGATAAAGGGGCTCTTGGAGATTGGAAGTTTAGAATAAACATGTCCCATTACACCTGTCCCATTAGCTATTTAAGTAGTCTAATTATATCTAATAATATTATATAGTTATAGACAATTTGGTGGCGCGGGTTCGATTCCCGCCACCTCCACCACCCTGCTGCTCCTACTTTAACAATTATAACTCTAAACCGTGTTATGTTGTTTATTGAACATGTTTATGTCAGTACATCAAATTCATTTTGATTCAGCAAAGTCATCCCTTTCTCAGTAAGTCTATATTTTTGCAACCTGCTATTTGGTTTTTCCGGGATAGTGTAAGCTGTACACTCATTCTCGAGTAATTCTCTGACTAACCTTTTGAAAGCACCTGTTTTGCTTTTCAATCCAAGTACTTGAATCAATTCGTTAACAGAGAGAGGCCTTTCTCCGAAGCAATGGATAACACTTCGGTCACCACCAACACGGATAACACAAGCTGTTTTGGATCATTAATGTTATCTTCAGACAATTTCAGTACTTGTATAAAGATGTCTTCATCGCCTTCCAGTTCAAATTCAGACAAGACATTTACAATTGACCCCTATGATAATATTTCAAATTCCACTTCATACAAAACCAGAGTTACAACTGGAGTTAAAGACACTGCAGGAAATACTTTAAGCAGACAGTATGAAACATCAACTGGATTCACAACTGCTGCTGCACCATGGGCAGGAACTAAGCAGCTTGGGTCATCAAATAATGATTATGCTTATGGAGTTGCCACTGATTCCCCCCTAAATTTCTATGCAGCGGGCTACACCAGTGGAGGACTTGATGGCAATACCAGTGCAGGAAGCTATGACCTCTTCGTAGTTAAATAAAACTCCAGTGGTACAAAGAAGTGAAATTGGAGGTTGGACACATCAGAAGGAATTGTTCTCAACGTGTATACCACCTTCCCCCGATCAGGTTGAGAGCTTTTTCTCAGCTTGATTGGGGTTTATCCTTCGTGGGAAGGATTACAGTTTACGTATTAGGAACTTCCCATGGATTCACTGTGAATAAATCTACAATATCTTCAAAATCCTTACTGTTTCTGGTGACAAGTATCAGCTTGTGAACAAGAGCAATCGCCGCAATCTGTGCATCTTCCACACTGATTGGTCGGCCGCTGTTAATACGTCGGGCTGACAAATTGCCGTAATACTCTGCTGCAAAATGATCAAAGCTCAGACAACGATCCGGCAGAAATTCCTGCATCATTTGATCAATAGCACTGGACAATATTTTTTTGCGTTTACCATCTGGCAAAAGAGCTAATCCCAGTCCAATTTCAGCTTTGGTGACTGAAGTTGTGAAAAGATTTTCAAGATTCTGTTCATCCATCCAGGAAATGACAGATTGAGCAGGTTTTGATTTCATCAATTCTGACAGCACATTTGTATCAAGCAGGTACATCAACTATCCTCGCCAAAATCAGGAAGATCACGATGAGTTGAACGTTCAGGAATTGGAATTTCTGAGTTTCCTGCTTTTGCAAATAGTTGATGGATAGCACTGCCAACTCCTTTCCGGATTCTACGATGAGCAAGGGAGCGTTTAAGTATCCTTCTCATTTCCTCCTCCATTGAATGTCCGTTTTTTGCTGCTTCAATACGCAGCTGCTGTTTTAAGGATTCATCCAAATTACGGATTGTGATTGTGGCCATAATGTTCTCCGGTTTATTTTCATGGGTCATTGCTGTTACACTTTTAATAAAAAACAGTCAAAGATTTTGTCATATGCATTCATTGTAATCAGTGCTATCAATGAATGCAAATTATTTCTTAATTTATAAATCATTTCCCAACGACCACAAATAGTTTTTTTCATTAATCTTCACTTGATATTTTAATGTCATCCCCGACTTGATCGGGGATCCAAAAGCTGTATCAGAGCCAGCCCCTCACCCTGCCTCTCCCATTGGGAGAGGGGGGACCTTGCCTCCACAAAACTTGTAAATCATTCCGATTGATGTTATAAGTTTATCTGCTTTAATTCAGAGACAGCATTTTGTAAAGGAAACAATGGATTCACAACCAAAGGTTGCTATTGTGACCGGTGCGGGAAGCGGCATCGGCAGGTGTACTGCTCAGGCGTTACTGGAGGAGGGATATTCGGTGGTACTGGCCGGGCGTCGCAGGGAACAGCTGGAAGTTTCCAAAACTGAAGCAGGAAATTCCGGAAAAAGGGCGCTTGTGGTGACGACTGACGTTGGAAATCCGGATTCGGTACGGTACCTTTTTTCAAAAACAAAAGAAAAATTCGGACGTCTTGATCTGCTTTTCAACAATGCCGGATTGGGCGCACCGGCGGTTCCGCTGGAAGAAATCAGCTATGAGCAGTGGAAAGCAGTGGTAGATGTAAACCTGACCGGCGCATTTCTCTGCACACAGCAGGCATTCCGGATGATGAAGGAGCAAAATCCAAAAGGCGGACGCATCATCAACAACGGCTCCATCTCCGCACATGTTCCCCGTCCCTTATCATCTCCGTACACAGCCACTAAGCACGCCATCACAGGTCTGACCCGCTCCACTTCCCTGGACGGGCGGGCTTATGACATTGCCTGCGGACAAATTGACATCGGCAATGCTGCCACCGAAATGACTGAACGCATGGCAGAAGGTATTTTGCAGGCAAACGGGAAAACAGCCGTGGAACCAAGGATGGCCGCGGAGAACGTGGCCAAAGCAGTTGTTTATATGGCAAGTCTGCCGCTTGATGCAAATGTGCTGTTCATGACTGTTACGGCCACAAAAATGCCTTTTGTCGGACGAGGTTAATTCCAATTATCAAATACCTTCCCTGACTGTGACATACAATCCCGGCCTAAAATAAACGTGCATATTTTTGATCCATTTGAATTGACTGGACTGAAACCGAATCATCTGGGTTTCGGCGGGCTGGACAGGGCCGCACCCGCCCGTGAACAAGAAAACCTGCTGGAGGAGATTTTAAGGCATCCGGGAACCCTCATAGTTCCAATCTGGCGCAATCTCAACCTGTTCAGTGAAACTGGAGGAAAAGACAGCAGACCAATTCCGGCTTTCATTTCAGCTGATCAGTCTTCAACGCTGATCGATATTGCGGAGAATTTTGTTTATCTTGGAAAAAGAAATGTTTCTGGAAATACTATCGCATATCTGGCTATTGACATTTCAGTTCTGGATGAAGAACAGTCTGCAATCCAACTGGCGGCATGGGGGCAATTTGCTGATTTGCGAAACATCAGTCCGTTGATTGACGGAGTAGATGGATCAATCCTGGCATACGCCAGAGCCATGCTTTACTGGCACAGCAGAAACGGATTCTGTGGTGTGTGCGGGGCGCAGACAAAAGCCTCAAAATGCGGGCATCAAAGGGACTGCACAAATAAGGAATGTGCCAGTCCGCATTTTCCGCGTACTGATTCTGCGGTGATTGTGCTGATTCATGATCAGGATCGTGTGCTGTTGGGACGACAGCATTTCTGGCCGGAAGGAATGTATTCCCTTTTAGCAGGTTATGTTGAGCCCGGAGAGACAATTGAACATGCTGTGGCACGTGAGGTTTTTGAAGAATCTGGAATAATTGTGAAAAACATCAAATATCAGCACTCCCAGCCATGGCCCTTCCCTGCCTCACTGATGCTGGGATTTACTGCAGAGGCAAGTACAAAAATTATCAATCACAATGGCGATGAAATAGAAGATGTTCAGTGGTTCACTAAAGATGAGCTGCTGAATTTTGGGACGCAGGAGAAATCTTTACCACGGGAATTATCAGTATCCAGGCGTCTGATCAATGACTGGCTTTCATCAGGGCGATGAAAATTTCAGACTGATTTGTTCTGCAGGAACAATCACAGTGCGCTTCTCTTTTCCGGCGTAAGACGCTGGAATGCTTCCACATATTTAGTATCTTTGTCGAAACCGGCATACCTTGCCTGATATGCTCTCTGTTCTGCACGTACTGTATAGTGCTCCTGCAGGTAACGCTGGGCGGCCATTGCCGACATGGCCTCAGATTTCTTGTGCCAGACTTTTGTTACGTCAACGAATGTATCCGGCTTGAATGAACACAAGTCCGGCTGGTGAGGTTCAAATGCGTACATCACAGGCGGCGGAATGGTCTCAAATGACGCGGGTACACCTCCTGCGCCTGTTGCCAAAAGACGTGCCTTCTGCGCTGCGGATGAGGCTACCGGATGATCCGGATTGAATGGATCTTCCGGTGCGTGCACCAGCACTACATCCGGTTTAGTTTCCACAAAAATGGAAGCAAGTTTTTGCAGTGATGCCCCGGAAACTTCAAGTGGATAATCACCAAGATCCATGGGGATAAAATCAGCACCAAGAGCGGACGATGCTGCGGATGCTTCAGCGTGTCGCTTTTTTTTAACGGCTTCAACAGTCTGTCCGGATTCAAGCCACAGGTCTCCGGATTCGCCATTTTCCCCGTATGAGAGCGAAACCACTTTTGCTTTTCCGCCATTCTCAGTGTGCAGTCCAATTGCTCCTCCCGCACGCCACACAAAATCAGCCGCGTGCGCGCTGATGATCAGCATTGATCTTGGTGTTCCCATTACTAATTTATCCTTTAGAATTTTAATTCATTCAGTGACTGGTCACATTGTACCGGACACTTTAAATAATCTTCTTGTCATTCCGGGCCCAGCGAAGCACAGACCCGGAATCCAGGGGAGTTGTTTTAATCTTCCCCGTACCCCGACCCTCTCCCCAGGGAGAGAGGGGACCGCACTCGGTGGGTGAGGGTCAGGTACTGATCTGATATCTGGATCCCGAATCATGCCGGGGATGACATCGTTCATTATATTATTGCTCAGAATTCGAAATCAACACTTAACCTGTATCCTTTTCCGGTTGATACCTGGATTTTTTTCTGCAGATAATTTGAGATTTTAGTTGTATTTAAAAATGTTTTTGAATCAATGTAACGCAGGCCGATTGATAAGCCTTTCTGTCCGCTGTAACTCCATAAAATTCCACTTGAGACCTGCTCGTCAGTTTTATTTTCAAAAATACCTTCGCCGGTTGAATAGTATTTGAAAGTCTTATTTACCCTGAGATGCAGGAAAAAAACCCAGTTATTCAGCATTGTCGGACTGAATTCCATATTCCTGATTTGTATTTCAGACCTGTCGTGCTCGTCCGTAACTTCCTTAGTGTTGGAAGATGAGTCGTAATCACCGGCTTCATTTATTGCTAAAGGTGAAAGGATGTAAGACCATTCAAGCCTGAATTTGGGTACGCCGGGTTTTGTGCTTTTGATGGAAAATCCGTAGTACCTGTCCATCCACTTGTTTCCAAGATACCTGTAATTTCTGTTTGATATATATGCTTCGCCGTCTGTGATTGAAGTCTGCTGTACTCCATAAGAAGCATAAAGAAGCTGCCAGAGGTTGTAGGTAATTCCAATTCCAAGGGTGGTTTTTTTGGTATTTACCGTATTTGTGTCTGCTACGCTTTCCCATTCAATGCAGTAGTTTGTGTAAACGGCGTGGTATTCCTTGCACTTTCCCGTGAATTGTAAAATCGATTTTTCCTCATCAATTCTGCCTGAAGAAAAACTTATTCCAATAAAATATCTGTGCGGATTACCACCAACAGGCTGTCCCAAGCCGATTGCAACATTGAATTTTGTTTCTTCAATTTTGGATTTTTCATCAAGATTATTGAATAAATTAGAGTAATTTTTATCTACATTTCTTGTTGATGAAAAACTCTCCTGGTAAATATTGTTTACCAATCTTGATGAAATCATGTAGCTCACATTATTGATATTTGAAACATTTGCGTCAAAATCAGTTTCTGTGTAAGTTTCCAATGAGCCGTTAAAATTAGTTTTGTCTCGCCATCCGGCAGTAGCTGGCATCAATGACAGTACACTCGCGTCAAGTGAGGGGGTAACTATTTGTCCGAAAACCTGACTGTTATAAAAAATTAATAAGAAAAATAGTAATTTAAGGAATTTCAATTTTATGCGATGAATCGGGAATTATTTCACTGTTTGTTATTCCAGCTTTCACAGAAATGGCAGCTTTTTAAGAGGCCGCCATCATTGATACCACTTTTGTGCGGATCGGCTATTTCAAAACAAAAAGGACTTGCAAAAGACTGTCCAATAAATCTCAACATTTTTGGCTATGAAATACACAGTCGCTTCAACCCTCTCCAAGAGGGAGACGGTTGAACCTTATGCGGAGGGTAAGGGAGCATCTGGAAACTATACCCCTGGATTCCGGTCCTTCACTGTGTTCGCCCGGAACTATATGAGATAAGGTTAATCAGGGGGGACAGCCTCAATTGGTTTAAGGAGAGATTTTCTTAAGCCGTTTCAATACTGAAGAGAGAAGTTGACGGGCAGCTTCTTGATCTTCAAGTTCGGAAGGATTCAGGGATTATGACAAAGCATTGCATAAGTAAGTTTGTAAGTTTTTTCAGTCTGTCTTATTGATGATCGCTCGTTCTTTCAGCAGTTCCATCACTTGCAGTACTGATTCCTGAATGGAAAGATGTTCGGTGTCAACAGTCAGTTCAGGTTTGAGGGGTTCTTCATAAGGAGAGTCGATACCGGTATAGTTTTTTATCTCGCCAGCACGGGCACGTTTGTAAAGCCCTTTCGCGTCACGTTTCTCGCAAATTTCAAGACTTGCCTTGCAGAATATTTCCAGGAAATCTCCATGCGGCATCAGGTTTCGCACTGCTTCACGGTCTTTACGAAACGGGCTGATGAATGCAGTCATGGCGATGGTTCCGGCCTCAAGCATCAGTTTTGCAATTTCGCCGATACGGCGGATGTTTTCCACACGATCTGCTTCTTCAAAGCCCAGGTCTGAACATAGACCATGGCGCACATTGTCGCCATCCAGCACAAATGTACGAAACTTAAGCTGATAAAGCTCCTCCTCAACTGCATGAGCAAGTGTTGATTTTCCTGCACCTGAAAGTCCGGTAAACCAGAGCACAACTGATTTGTGTCCGTTTTGCTGACTGCGGCGTTCGCGGGTGACTGTGGCTTTATGCCAGATTATATTTTTTTCTGAAGTCATTATGCTTTTTAAATTATTTAAGAATTATCGTTGTCATAACCATATTAAGCTGCAGTTAATCGATACTTATAAAGATGCTTGTAATGCGGCAGCATAATTTCATATATTTCTTTTACTCGATCAGGAAATCCGGAAATGTCCACAGGTTCACTTTGCTGAGCTTTCAGCCCATCAGAATTTCTCAGGTTGGCATGAAATGATCCACCGTCCCACCAGCTTACTTCATCTCGTGCTCCGGGCTCCCAGCTGAGCGCTTCTTCAAGAAACGGTATTCCCACCGCGCTGCACCAAATCTTAACCATTTGACGAGGGTTTGTCAGCAAATCATCGCTGTCAAACACCGGCGGATGGTTTCCGGTATTTTCCCGGAGTATGTCAAAAAGCTCTCTCTGTTCAGCAAAACCGGTTTCCTTGATATGGAAATCGGGCCAGTGTTTGTACATGGAAGAGATTGTTTTTGCAGGATCACGGATCAGAAAACTGTGGTTAAAATGTGAAAGGAATTCGCTGTTTTGTAAATGCATAATATAATGCGGAAATTCTTTTGAAAACACCGGCCCCTTGCTTGCCGCGTTACGGAGTTTTTTCCAGACACTTTCTATGGTCAGCCCCGGTGTGCGTTTGCTGTCTGCAGTAAGTCTGGGCCATAAAGGCGACTCCCCCTGGTACCATGCTTCTCCAAAAGGTTCATGGAAGCATTGCATGTCACCGCGCTGACGCATCATCCATTCGAACGCGGTGGAAGTGGAGCGCGGCACCGCCCAGAGAACAAGTATCTTATTCATTTCCGGTTTTGTTCTGAACAAGAGTTGAAAGCAGTTTCCCATGATTTCCCGAGGGTGAGATACCAATGGTTTTGAAAATTCTCCAGTAAAGCGCCGTGTCAGAGGAAACAATAGGTTTGCCTGTTTTTGATTCAAGCTCAACTTCAATAGAAACCATCCGCTCAGGCAGTCCCTTTGAATTGCGGAAATTAGGCATTCCGTTCACAACAATGGCTTCAGCAGTCGGGGCTTGCTCCATGACATATTGCATCGATTTTTCTGCCAGATCTCCCGGAAAAATCCAGCTTAATTCATTTACTTCCTGCTGTGTAGAGTAGTATCCCTGGTCCACAAAATTGCCGCAGTACAGTAGATCAAATCCGGCCTGCTTCAGAAACCTGGCAATTCCATCTCTCCAGTCCGTCCAATAGTAAACAGAATTTAAGGCAATCTTTTCTACATTCAGTTCGAGCAAACCTTCAACAAGGCACATGCCTGCCATGTGCAGAGGAGTCTCATATTTATCACTGACTTGCTCGCAGAACTGTTGAATATCTTTCGGAGTTTTACCTCCGGCATGAACCCAGTTTGTTCCCACTTGTCCGCACACGTCAACACCGTTATTGGACATGCATTCAACAAATTCTTCCAAAAGCTGAAAGTTATCAAATCGCTGATCCAGCCGATGATTGTATTCCGGAACATGCAGCATCCTGCCGTGAACGCCGACTGTTTGAGGTGAGATACGCAGGAAATCAGATGGAGCCGCGTCAAAATCATGAGGAGGACCTGTGAAGCCCACTTGATATGGAAAAAGCTTATTATTAGGATTTTTCCACTTTTCAGGTTTCATCTATCTTTGTTTTGAATTTGTTGGTATCGGCTCAATAACTTTGCCGTTTCTGATACGCTCAGCCATGCCGTCCCTGTTTTTTATTCTTACTTCAAATTCAGCAGTTTCAGCAAGTTCCTCAAGCCTTAAGTTTCTAAATTTCGGAACCGGCAGTTCACAATCACTGATCCCGAGAAGCCTGTCATGCACGGCTTGTTTCAGTCTTACCTGATGAGGCTGGAAGTTGTCCATGTCGCGAAAATCAATTTCTTCAGTAATTACAAGTACTCCGGAATCAACTGCCTGCTCCAGCAAATCAAGTCCGGAAGAGGTGCGGGCAAGAATGCCGTTGAATCCGTCATCTTCACCACTAGGACCTCCTCCAGGCCATACGTCCGAAACGGCGATATCGGCCAGTTCTCCAATTGAGTCCGGACAGATTTTGCAGCGGTTCTGAAGCCGCCAGTTGCCTTCATCAGCCCACATTTCGTTGTAGCTGTGCTCAAATACTCGTCCATCATGTGTTCGAATTGTGGTGGGGCCGGGATTACCATATCCCCGATATCGCAGGTAACTTACGTCTTCTTCCTCCAGTCCATGTTTTTCAATCAAATCAAGTGATTTAGTAAATTCAGAAGCGCCGCCGCAGACCATGGTCAGACAGCAGCTTATCAGCTGATCAACACGAGGATCAATCTTAGATAAATTGCGAATTGCTCCTATATCACATGGTTTTGCAATTACCGCGAATGGAGAGCCCTTCTCCAGCAGTTCCATCACACCGGTTAATGGAGCGGAAGGACCGTAATGTGAGCCGCTGCCTGCCATGATGTCATCCCGGTTTCTGCTGATATGTGCTCCGGACCGCATGGGCTTGACGGGATTAGGAGCAACATGCAGAACATTGTCTACTTTTCCGGACTCCAGCAGATATATTCCCAAGGCTGACAAAACACCACCGGTTGCCGAAGTGAAACGTATTTCAGGATCGGCTGCATATCCGATCACTAACTTTGCAGCCGGTCCCCAGACCATATCCATCTCTATGCCGTCTTCACTGTCCGGACCTGTAATTTTTATGCCCGGACATACTGCGTTGATTTTTTCCAGTATTTCCTGTTCCGGCGGCTCAGTCACCAGCGGACGCTCGCGTCCCTGCGATGTCATTACCATTTTTACCCTCTCTGATCCGGCTAAACTCCGGCAAAGTCCGCAGCCGATGCACAAGCCGTTTTTTACAATTGTTTCAAGATCATACATTATTGATTCTAATTATGTATCAAATAAAGTTATCCGCTAAATTCATTTTTTACAGCTCTGATTTAACTCAATTCTGCCTGAATAATCATTTTCAGAGAGATAATTCATAATGCTGCCTGCAGTCAGCTTAAATGTTGTTGATATATCCAATCCGGCGCGTTCAAGTCCTCTGGCTGTCCATTTATTACAGGTATTGAAGATATGAAAATCACCAACACCTTGATAAAACTGGCTGTCTCCATAGATCCCGTGTTTAAGCTGCTGCACTTTGCCTGGCTCGTCTCTGAAAAAGCTGCCTGAGATGAATTCAAGCAGAGAAGAAAATTCAGCATCTCCAAGACAGAATTTCTCTACTTCACTTTGTTGAAAATACTTGTCTGCCCTCGTCGGTACAGCGACAGCGTGCACAACTGAATCTGAGGGAAAAAATATTGCCTTGAGCGTGATGCCTGTGGTGGTTTCCTCTGCCTGATAAAATTCGCTGTCACCCCAGCCAAATTCAAGATATGGAATATTACCAAAGCGCTGCTTTAATTCCGGTATGATTTGCTGAATATCTGGTGCTGCAACAACAAAACCAGTATGCCATCCATGATTTACTACATACACTTCATTTGCGGGGGTAGTCTCAGATTCCGCAGCCAAACAGTCAAGATTAGGTTTGAAAGAATAAGAAACAATGATAAGTATTATCAGTATAATAGGTTTCTTCATAAAACTTTTTCTTATCTGCTAACTGGATTCAGATACGCTTATGTTATTTCAATAGAAGCATTATTAAGTAAGCAAGATTTCATGATGTCATTCCAGGTGAAGCGAAGCGAAGACCTGGAATTCAGGGGTAATTCGAAGTAGTGTGTACATAACTTCAGCAATTATGAATTGTTTACACAGTTTCTTTTTCTGGATACCCGATCAAGCCGGGCTGACTAATAATGTATGTATCCTTGATCTGGCCGTGAATGACAAATAATGTATGAATCCTTGATCTGTCCGGTGATGACACTATTTGTCAATCAAGGCGAAACGCAGCGCAGATCCGGAATCCACTGATTTTGTTTCAGTTTCCCCTCACACCTGCCCCCTCCCCATGTGAGAGGGAAAATTATAACTGCTTCCACCACCCCTGCCCTATCCCCATGGGAGAGGAGGGACCGCACGTGGTGGGTTAGGGAAAGGACCAGCTATTAAACCAGCTTTGCAGTAAATGAATTAATATATATTTAATCAAAGTACTTGGATTTTTCAGCTTCAGATATTGTACAATTATTCAACTAAAACATGGTAGCAGTTTTACGGCAGTACCTTGTTTTGAACAAATCTAATGCGAATGCTCTTATGCTGAATTCAATTTTTCCTGTACTGGCGGTAACTGATGTCAGTTACACCGTAGAATGGTATAAAAAGGTTCTTGGATTTGAAGCAAGTCTGTTTCCGGAAAAAGAGCCTTTTGTTTTTGCCCTGATGCGCAAAGATAATGTTGAAATTGCTGTTAAGAATGTTTCTCAAGAAATATTCATGGAGAAAAGAAAAAATCATCCCGATCAGCTGATGGATGCATATATTCGCACTGCAAATGTGCAGGAGTGGCACGACAAGATCCGCCGTAAAGCTGAAACAGTTTCCGGCTTAAAAAAGCAGCCTTACGGTGATATAGAATTCACTATCAGGGATTGTAACGGATACATAATTACTTTTGGCGGAGATGTGGAAAAAGAACTGAATAAATCATTATTGTAAAAGTAATTGCATGATGATATAAGTTGGAAACTGATTTAGTTGAAACAAACCCTGATTGAAAAGAGAAAAAATGACATTTAATGCGGAAGTAAATTTATCACAAACCTGTAAGTCAGCAACATCAGAAGTAATGGTAAAATGAAAGACAGCCAAACTGTAAATATAAGTGATCAGCAGGTGGAAACATTTTCCAGAGATGGTGTTGTAATTCTCCGTAATATGTTTTCTGCTGATTGGATTAGATTGTTGAAAGCAGGAATAGCCAGGAATCTTGCTGAACACGGCGAAAGAACACGAATCTGGGACAGGTCATCGGATGGTAAATATACACTATATGACTCAGATAACTGGGGCAGAATTGATGAGTATCGGAAATTTGTCTTTGAAAGCTCAATCAGGGTAATTGCCTCAAGACTTCTTAATACAAGCAAAGTAAATTTCTTTTTTGAGGCAGTCTTTATTCGTTCTGATGGTGTTCAATTCAAAACTCCATGGCACCAGGATGAACCTTACTGGAGTGTGGAAGGGTTTGACACTGTCAGCATCTGGATGCCTCTGATGGATGTTAAGAAGAAAAGCGCCCTGTCATTTGTTCCGGGTTCTCATCGCTGGGACAAAAAGTTCAAACAGCAGGATTTTGGAGAACTTAATCCTGACAATCAAAATGATGTATACAAAGTGAAGTTTGACAGCAGTTGGGAACCGATGCCGGATATTGACAGTGATCGTGAAAAATTCAATGTAGTAAGCTGGGATATGTCAGCCGGAGACTGTGTGGCATTTAACGGGAGAATCATTCATGGCGGTTCAGGACAACTTGAGTCCGGAAAAGAATTGCAGGTCTTTAATACGCAATGGCTTGGTGATGATGTTAAAGTCAACTTCAGATCCTATGGAATGGACCCTGATCATTCAGACAAAATGAGACATTATGGAATGAATACTGGTGATACAGTTGACGGTTCAGTGTATCCGGAATTTAATATACTGCGCTGATGACAAATTTTTGAATTTTCATTAATTTTAATCTACAGTGAGCATTTAATGCTAGTAGAGTTGTACAACCTTACAAAACAAAATATTTCCCGAAAGAAATATACATCTTTTTTTAGATAACAGGAAAACAGACAGAAAAATGCAATGCAGGCACATCATATTTAAAAACATAATTGCGGCCGCAATTATCCTGCTTGCGCAGGTTCCATCTATGAATGCGGATCAGAATGACGCAAGACTGGGAGATCTCTTCAGCAAATTGAAATCTGCCGCAAATATAAACAAAGCCTCAACGTTTGAAAGCAAAATCTGGAATATCTGGATGGAGCACAATGATCCTGAAGTTGAGAGCATTATGATCAAAGGTGTTGAAGCAATGAAGCATCGACAGTTGAAACAGGCTTTGGAACATTTCAACCTGATGATTAAGATAGCTCCCGAATACGCTGAAGGCTGGAATAAAAGGGCAACAGTGCTCTATCTGATGGGACGATTCAGGGAATCTGAAGAAGATGTACTGCGAACACTTGAACTTGAACCAAGACATTTTGGAGCACTTTCCGGTCAGGGACTGATACGGATAGCATTGCAAGACTGGACCGGGGCAATCCTGTATCTTGAAGCAGCGCTGAAGATCAATCCTCACATGCCTGGAGTAATTATGAATTTGAAATATGCCCTGCAGAAAAGGGAAGAGTCAATGACCTGAAAATTTAAAAAATGTATGATAGTAATTTAACCAATAATTTTTTGATTCCCGATGACAAAAGCTTAAACAGGAGAAAATAGATGAAAAACGCAAACTGGTACTTTGATTTCCTTTCACCTTTTACTTACCTGCAAAACTGCCGGATAGATGAATTTTCCCCAGATTTAAACATCCAAAGGAAGCCTGTGCTATTTGCAGGACTGTTGAAGCACTGGGGTACCAAAGGGCCGGCGGAACTGCCGGCAAAACGTCTTTTTACTTATCAGCATGTCCATTGGCTGGCAGATCAATTGGAAGCTCCGCTTCGTTTCCCGGAAAAACACCCCTTCAATCCGATTGCACTGCTTCGACTCTGCATTGCCGGAGGCTGCACTAAAAATGCTGTTGATGCAATTTTTAAGTGTGTCTGGGTGGAAGGTTTGTCCGGTGACAATCCTGATAACTGGGCAAGGTTCTGTGATGCAGTCAACATCCCGGAATCTGAAGCCACAGAAAAAATTTCCAACCCTGAGATCAAGCAGGAATTGAAATTAAACGGTGAGGAGGCCATTGAAAAAGGTATTTTTGGTGTACCCACCCTGCTTGTTGACGGACATCTTTTCTGGGGTTATGATTCAACTGATATGGCACTTGATTATCTTGATGATCCACAGCTGTTTGAGAGCTCTGATATGAAACGAGTACAATCATTGCCTACTGGATACGGAATATAATCAAATGCAGAAGCAGTAATATGAGAATCCTGATCTACATTGCACTGGCCATATTAATACTTTTGCTGCTATGGTGGGTGATACGACTTTTCAGAAACAGACGTGTGCTGCCTGCTTTACTGAATTTATTCCATCTGCTTACCCGATTTGTTTCTCCTTACATTTTAATAAGAATGATTTTGAACCTGCTGAAAAAGCTGAAAGGATTCTGAGTAGAATTTTTATTTCTGACTGCTTCCACAAAATATAATATTTGCAAATTATAATTCTTTGCTGATTATGTATTGAAATAGACAGACAATGAGTGGAGAATCAATTTCAATTATCACAGCATGCGAAAAATTATAGGAAGGGAGATAACCTAAAAAGGGGAACAGAACCTCATTTCATGGAAGAATAATTATCTCCCTTCCGCCATTATATAAGCATGCTGCTGTACAGATTAATAATTTCTCATAATAAATCCACCAAACTTAAGCTAATAGTATCTGATTTTTCGGCCTGTTTCAGCAGTTTGCATAAATATATGTTGATGGCTGGAATAGGCAATCAAGAGGTTGATTAAATGCAGACTGCGCCTGATTATCTTAACCCGGGAATTCAGCCGGGATTAAATAGAGTAAAAATCCCCATTGTAGAGGCGACAGAAGAATCTCTTACAGGTTACGGTTATCTTGTAACTGATCCAAATGAAATTGAGATTGAAATCGTGCGCTGGCCTGCCGAGGGAAGGCGGCCTGTTGATACTGATAGTGGTGATGAGGGCGGTACAACAGAAGGCTTGTTTATCAGTGAATGGAAGGGAGATATTCTCTACGGTCGAAATGATGCCGTTGACGGACATTATATTCTTGGGTATGGAACTGAACCAGAACTGGCAGTTGACAGTCATTCAAATGATCCGGAAACACTGCTGATTTGGCACGCAAATTATCATCCTGACGGTGGTCAGCTCTTTTTCCCACAAACACAAAAACCTTTCCTGGTTCCGCTTGCAATGCCGGGGGATGATGTATCACCGGAAGATTTTGTCTGTTTCCATTTCAGTGGAAACGAAGGACTCTACATTCATCCCAATATCTGGCATGACGGGGCCATGACAGCCAGCGGTGAACACAGTTTTTATGACAAGCAGGGCGCTGTACATGCGCGGGTTTCCGTGGATTTTCCCCGCGAATTCAACTGTTTGCTGGAGGTTCCGCTTGAGGAATTTCAATTGGATTAGACAGCCCCCTTATTGCTTAAGATTGGATAAAATTGACAGATTCCGTCAGTTAAATAAACATATCAGCAGTTAAGGATCAATCATGAAACATTTTAGGCCCTACCTGTTTTTCAATGGAAACTGCGAAGAAGCCCTTAATTTCTACAAAGAATGTTTTAATGGTGAAATTGCTGACATCGGAAGATACGGTGATTCACCCATGCCGGTTCCGGATTCAAACAAAAATAAAATTATCCATGCCGAATTCAAGTTTTGGGGTGGTTCGATTATGATGTCCGATCAAATGGAAAGCACATCGGATGCCTCTGAGATAGAAAGTACGAGAATTCAATTGAGTCTTGAATTTGAGGATGCAGACAAAATGCAGGCAACATTTGATAAACTCAAACAGGATGGATCAGTAACAATGGAACTCAAAGAACAGTTCTGGGGGGATAAATTCGGGATGATGACAGATAAGTACGGAATCAAATGGATGTTTAACTGCCCTAAAAAAGGTTCCGTAAAGTAATTGTAAAAATGGCGGACACCTTTCCCAGAGATTACACATTGTCCGGACTGATGGAGGGAGAGTCCCGTATAACAGTGATTACAGGCTCAGGCATTGATGTGGAAGCAGGGCTGCCGTCATTTCGAGGAGAAAAAGGATATTATGAAGACAGGGAAGCAGCCTACCTTGCTTCAGTGGACGCACTCCATTCTGAACCTGTACGTCAATGGCGTTGGTACCTTAACAGATTTGTAAGTTACCATGCCACCCCGCCCGCAGCGTCACATTTCGCTCTGGCTGAACTAGAGGTAAAATCAGTTGAAAACTTTTTAGGAATTGTTACTCAGAACATTTCCGGACTTCATCGTAAGGCCGGCAGTCAGAAGGTTTTTGAAATCCACGGCTGCATACATGAAATGAGAAGCCTTAAAAATGGGCGGAGACAGCCTCTGCCAAAATCATGGATTGATTCACCTCCGGATGATCAGGAATTAAAAGCATGGCGACCGAATGTATGCTTTATCGGAGAAAGCTATGATGACTACCCTCTTCCGGAATCAATTGAAGCATGCCGGAACTGTGATGTTGTACTGGTGATCGGTACTGCCGGTGTTATCCATACACCGGTTTGGCTTGCAGAGGAGGGACGCATCTCCGGAGCTGTTGTGGTCAATGTAAACCCCAATCCCGGAGAAGTTGACAAAGTATCAGACCACACCTTTCGTGGAACTGCATCTGAGTATTTTAACTATAATAAATGATTTAGTATATACTCAATTAATAAAACATTTATAGATATTTTTTACGCTCCTCTGATCAGAAACATCTTCAAAGATTTTTTTTCTCTTTTCCAGCATGTGCCCCATTCTTGAATTCCCTTCTAAGTGATGTTATATCTTGTTTTTACCTGAACTGTCCTGTTTGTAACACTTTGGGCACCATACTCTTTCACACATAACTGCAACGCCGTGTTTTCTAAAGTTTAAGGAATTATAAATAAAATCAAAAGTTATGATCAAATATTTGTCAGCAAGAATTAGGTGAAAGATTTATTTCTTATTTTCTTAATTATATGCTTAAGTTTAAGTACCGTTGCGTGCACCACAAATACAACATCTGAAGGCGGGGTGTTGTTTTACCGCGAAAAATATGAAGAATGGGGCTGGCATGCAGATGGAGATGAAACGAAGGATGGGAAATATGAAGGTCAGGTAAAAAAAGGTAAACCTCATGGTTATGGAAAATTCACTTACTATAAAGAATCCAAAGATTCTGTGTGGTTCCTTTCACTGATGATCCCCGGTTTAGCAACAACCCTGATATATGGTGTAGTTGTCTGGAGTATGGTACACCAAAAAGTATCAAGACCTCTTGACACCATCTATATTGGTAATTGGAACAGAGGGAATAAACATGGGAAGGGTACATATTTTTTCCCCAATGGAGACAGGTATGAGGGAAAATGGAAGAGGGGAAAACAGCATGGAGAGGGTACTTATTTTTTTTCAGAAGGTGACAAGTATGTGGGAAACTGGAAAGATGGGAAAAAACATGGGAAGGGGACATACTTCTTTGCTGATGGGGACAGGTTTGAAGGAAACTGGAAAGATGGTGAAGCACATGGCAAAGGAGCTTATGTTTATCCCGGTGGTGAAATTTATTCAGGTGAATGGAAGGATGGGAATAAACAGGAATATGGCCCGCTGATTTTTCCGAAATGAATCAGAATGAAATTTTTTATGAAACCATCATGAAAATTATTATAATCAATTTTGTAACCATTCTGTTTTTTACTTTTTCAGTTTTTGCTCAGTCCGTAGAAACCGGTATTTTATACCTTTGGGAACTTTCATCCGGGAAGGTATGGAAGAATTTTGGAGATGAAAAAACCCAGCATGTTTACAAGGGTGAAATCAAAAATCAAAAACCGCATGGCCTTGGAATCATGCTTTTTCCTGATGGAACAAAGTATATGGGATTGTGGAAATCCGGTAAAAGACATGGACAGGGAACCCTCACACTTTCTGATGGTGAAAAGATATCAGGTGAATGGAAGGAAAATAAAGAATGGATTATCACAAAATATGACTCAAATGGAAAAATCATCGCAAAATATCTGGATGGAGAGGAGCTTGTTGATTTTAAAAAAGAAGGTATTTTGTTTTATCGTATAGAATCTGGAATAGCAGGTTGGTTTAACAGAGGAGACAATAATAGCGATTACAAATATGTTGGGGAAATTGAAAATCAGCAGCCAAACGGCTGGGGAAAATTAACCTATCCTTCCGGAGATAAATATGAAGGGGAATATAAGGACGGGAAAGCCCATGGACAGGGGACATTTAACTTTGCGGATGGCAGGAAAGGCGTAGGCGCCTTCAGGGAGAATAAACCCTGGAATGTGACTGAATATAATCATGAAGGAAAAATAATTGGACGTTACACTGAAGGTGTAAGGACTGTTTTTTTTAAAAAGGTTGGAGTTTTGTTTACACATAAGGAAAAGGGAAATTGGGTATGGTATGTAAGTGATGAAAAGAGAGATGAAGGAGGAAGATATGTAGGAGAAATTGAAAAAAGCAGGCCTGACGGAAGAGGCACATTAACATACCGTAATGGAACAAAATATGTAGGTGAATTCAAAGCTGGCGAGTGGAACGGCCAGGGGAATTTCTATTTTCCTGATGGTGAAAAATGGGTTGGTGAATTCAGAAAGGATGAACCCTGGAACATCACCTGGTATGACAATCAGGGGAATATTATTGCCAAATGGGGAAATGGAGTTAAAATAAAATAAAACTGCTAAAAACCTTGGCTTGCACTTAGCTAAGGCTTAACCTGTTGACTTATGAAAATAACTGACTATGCCCAGATTTGTACTCATCATCCTGATTGTTTGTTTGCTTGAGCTGGCATATTATTTGATCAACAGGTATTTTTTTAAAAGGGCATTAGCTCAAATAAACTGGTGGGAATGGGTTGCAGTAATATTGATTATCCCCTCAATAATGGCATATCTGTATTACAAGCAATCCTGAACGATGTCCAGTATTTAGTAATCCAGTTTCTACAAAATCCAATTTCCCGCAAAACGAGGGAATAAAGCAGCAAGTTGAAATTTTTTTTTTAAAAATCTTATTTATTTACCACTGGCATAACAAAACATGAAACAAGTTATTTGATAATAGCATGGGAAAAAAAAGCGGAACAAATCATCACTTAAGATTTGAAATAGCAAGTGAACGGCAGACGATAAAGGAATATTCTTTGATTCCTGAAGCTGATCCCTCAGCAAAGGCACAGCACATGTCAGAACACCAAATGCTGCAGGAAATTCAGCGACTTGCACAGAGTGGGGATTCAGAGGGAGTTAAGGAGTATTTGCTGAATTTTCCGGAGTTCAAGAGAAAAGACTTGAGTACAATGCTGATAAGAAGCGCGGCTGAGAGGGGTAAAACTCTGGAACTTTAACAAATTCATTCTTACCTGAAATCAAGATTGGTAAGTAAAGTCAGTGTTGACACTGCATGTATGATGAAGGTAAGGCAAAACAGTGTAATAAACCATAATAAATAAGTGTTCATTAATGTCTGCGTTTTAACTGGTTGAGGCGTAAACACACTTTTGTTCAGCAAACGAAAGACAGCCATTGCTGCTGTGGTACAGTATACAATATTCCAGGCCAGTATTTGATTTTCATAGTTATGAACGACTGTCTTATCATCTTTATGCTCCCACAGCATAAGTCCGGTGAATATTGTACCCGCAAGTCCGGAAAACAAAATTATACAAAGTACTTTTTGACGGGCAATCATTCTTAACCAACTCCAGTTCCGGACAGACTGAGCAGTTAAGGTGTCAATCAAAACTACTCCCAGCAATGCTCCGGATGAATTGATGACCATATCCTTCCAACCGAAATATCGGTCAGGATACAAACCCTGCTGCATTTCATCCACAACCCCTAAAAGCGAGGACAGAATAAATGTCAGCAAAAGTATTCCTCCGCCCCTGTAATCCACTGATAATGCGAAAAACAATAACAGACTGAGAATCATATATTGAGGAATATGAATATATTTATTGCTGTTTTCTTCAAGGAATGTGACTGAAATCCAAATCACAATAGATAATGTGATCAACGGGAAAAATCTTCTTAAAGTCCAGGTTTGGTTTGAAAAATGAACATATACTGCTAATCCAAAGATTAAGCATAAAAAAACTGCGAAAGGAATCCTGCCTACATTACTACCTGACATGAAAGCAGTTGCGGCACGGTACAAAAAAATTGCATGGGGAAGAGCAAGAACAAATACCACTACTGAAGACCAGCGAAAAAACCGCTTAAATTTCTTTGAAGAAAAAAATAATGTCACTGTTTCTATAATCACCTTTCTTGTACTAATATCTTATTAATGTTATACATTTTAATCTTTAAAAACTAAATATACAGTTGAGGCAAATAATATTTTTATGTCTTCTACAAATCTTCCTATGAAATATAAATTACTTTTCAGAAACCTGTGCATGGTTCTGTTTTGTATTTTCCCTCCGGTATTCACTCTATACGCGGCCGATTTCCAGAAGGGATATGAAGCACATCTGAAAGGGGACTATATCACCGCAATCAAGGAATGGGGTCCACTGGCTGCACAAGGTGATGCTGCCGCACAATTCAACATTGGGAATATGTTTGACTTCGGTAAAGGTGTTGAGGAAGATAACGCCCAGGCAGTGTACTGGTATAATAAATCAGCAGAACAGGATAATCCAAACGCGCAGTACGCGCTTGGTTGGATGTATGAAAACGGCGAAGGTGTTGTGAAGGATTTAACCATGGCGTTCCGCTGGTACGAAAAAGCCGCGGAGCAGGACCATCCTGCAGCACAGACCAATCTCGGCTGGCTGTATGAAAACGGAGAAGGAGTTGTTAAGGACTACGTACAGGCGGTTTACTGGTATAGAAATGCGGCTCAGCTGGGCCAGGCTGAAGGACAGTTAAATCTGGGAATTATGTATAAAAAAGGGCAAGGAGTAGATGAGGACTATGATGAAGCGATTTTCTGGTTTGAAAAAGCTGCCGCCCAGGGGCATGTAAACGCGCAGTTAAATTTGGGAGTAATTTATAAAAACGGTGAAGCGGTTGCACCAGACTACGATAAAGCCGTTTACTGGTTAAAAAAAGCTGCTGAGAAAGGACACTCTGCCGCGCAGACAAACCTGGGGTGGATGTATGAAAAAGGTAAAGGTGTAGCTCAGGATTATAAAAAAGCAGTCTCATTGTACAAAAAAGCTGCTGAGAAAGGACAGGTAGAAGGACAGTTGAATCTTGCTATAATGTACAGTAACGGCTGGGGAACAGAGCAAAATTATAAAAGGGCTGTTTTCTGGTATAAACAGGCTGCGGAACAGGGCAATGCTGAAGCGCAGTTAAATCTTGGCATAATGTACAAATACGGCAGAGGTGTAGAAGAAAACTATACACAGGCTGTTCACTGGTTCAAAATGCCCGCGGAACAGGGTAATGCTGAAGCCCAGGCCAATCTTGGCTGGATGTATGAATATGGTAAAGGTGTGGAGCAGGACTTTACTCAGGCAACTTCCTGGTACCAAAAAGCAGCAGAACAGGGCAATATCAACGCTCAGCTCAGTCTGGCAATTATTTATAAATACGGTAAGGGCGTCAACAAAGATTACAAACAAGTTTTTTACTGGTACACGCAAGCCGCTGAACAAGGAAATGCTTCTGCTCAGTTCGATCTGGGAATTATGTATCAATATGGGAAAGGAGTGGAAGAAGATTATTCTCAGGCAGTTTTATGGTACAAAAAAGCCGCGGAGCAGGGTCATGCAGAAGCACAGACCAGTCTGGGCTGGATGTATGAAAACGGTAAAGGAATTGAAATAGATAACAAAGAAGCAATTTACTGGTACAAAAAAGCCGCGGAACAGGGTGATACAAAAGCGCAGCTGAAACTGGGTATACTTTACAAAAACGGACACGGTATTGCCGAGGATTACACACAGTCTTTTTACTGGTTCAAAAAAGTGGCAGAACAGGGTGACGCAGGCGCTCAGTTAAATGTTGGGATTATGTATCAATATGGCAAAGGTGTGGCACAGGATTATGCAGAAGCAGTTTTTTGGTACAAAAAAGCCGCGGAGCAGGGGCACGCAGAAGCACAGACCAGCCTGGGTTGGTTTTATGCAAACGGCAAAGGTGTTGAGGCTGATAATACACTAGCTGTTGAATGGTATAAAAAGGCAGCTAAACAGGGAGACACAAAGGCACAGCTGAGTCTTGGTAACATCTATGAAAACGGTAAATTAATTGCTGAAGACTACACTCAGGCATTTTACTGGTATAAAAAAGTTGCAGAAAAGGGTGAAGCCGGCGCGCAATACAACCTTGGCCTGATGTATGAAAACGGAAAGGGTGCAGAAGAAGATTATACCCAGGCTGTAATCTGGTACAAAAAAGCCGCGGAGCAGGGTGATACAAAAGCACAGCTGAACCTTGCTTTGATGTACAGATATGGTACTGGTGTGGCAGAAGATTTTTCTCAGGCAGTTTACTGGTACAGAAAAGCCGCGGAACAGGGAGATACTAAAGCACAGCTGAATCTGGCAACCATGTATCATTCAGGTGAGGGAGTTCCTGAAAATTATGTTTTATCCTACAAGTGGGCAAATCTGGCTGCAGCCCGTGGAAATGAAAAAGCCAAGGATGTGAAAAACGAGGTAAGAAAACGCATGACACGCGAACAAATTGCTGAAGCGCAGCAATTGTCGCTGGATTGGGAACAAGGCAGAAGCGCTGATTGACAAGGCAGCAATTATTGTTTTTTGAAAATTTTGTAGCCAAATAATTTCTCAAAGTTTTGGAAATCTGACTTGCTAAGCCCACGGTTTCACAAGCGAATGAGCTTCAATTTTTTGAATTGAGGCAGCTTTTTTTTGATTCCGTAAACCGTTCTTTTTGCTTCTTGTTTTGTTTCAAAGAAGCCAATGCGGATGCGATATACTTGTTCATCTGAAGAATCAGATTGCAGTTTTTGTGAAATATAGCTGAAATCAGTTTGTGTGCTTAAATCAGCAAAATCTTTCAGCACGTCAGCATGACTTTCATATAATGGAAGCTGTATTACCCAGGGTTTGTTCAGGGGCTGACGCAGGTCTATTACAGGGCGGGAAAGTTCCTGAGGTCCGGGCTGCACCGGCCAGTATTTTGATGAAAACAATTCCTCCTCCTGAAATTTCTGCATAATTTTATTTCCTGCAGCGCGGGTATCTTCAAGATTTTTGAAAAATCCTACCCTCACTCGGAACCAGTATTTATTTTCAAATTCAGTTTCAGTCCGCTGCAAATAAGCATAATATCCTTGATGCAAAAGACGTTTCAGCAATGAAACTGCATGCGGGAATCTGTCATGTTCAATTGAAATCAGCTGTATTGAAAACTTCCCGCGTTTTTTTCGTGCTAAAATGTCTTTTACTCCACTCATTTCATAGGGGAATTGAACCTTGATTGAATTTTTGCTCCTGACGAGGTGCCATTCTCTGGGAGAAAAAGGGGTGATCGTGTAGTCAATTTTGTGACGATTCTGCACCATGATTGTGTGCCAGTTTTCAGATGATATGCCGGCTTCAGTAATTGGTATAACGTCCCAGTATGGGCTGGATGTTTCCACTAAATGTGACAACTCATAGTCTATTGAAAATACTTTTGCCACTTTTTCCGGCATTAATTCGGTCGTCTCATTGTCTTGAGACTGTTCAACTGTTGTATTATCAGTCAACTCTTCCGGAGGTCCGATTAACAGTGTTCCTACAACATTTTCCTGATGATCAGACATTTGAAAATAGATCATCAGCCCGAGAATGCCTGCCATTGCAAATGCGGTAAGCCACATAAACAGTAGCCTAATAGTTCGTTTCTTACTCAACAGTTCACCTCTGTGCAGGTTTGAAAACTTGACATATCACTCTTTTGATTCGCAATTTTGTTTCCTAAAGATTAGCATACAAAGCTGAAAAACAGCAGTTTCAGCTGCTTTGGACGGTTTCTGATTAGTAATAGAAATATTGTAAATTTTCATCCACAAAATGAAAATAACTGACAACACACTTTATTTGGAAGATATTTCAGCGGAATCGCTTGTGCAGGAATATGGATCCCCGCTTTATGTCTATGAAGAGTCAGTATTGCGTTCTCAGTTCAGGCAGCTGCGTTCCGGATTTCCTGAAGAATTGCTGAGTATCCATTATTCCATGAAAGCAAATTCCAATCAATCTATACTCAGAATTCTTCGTGAGGAAGGTTCTTCTATTGATGCAGTTTCAGAATTAGAGGTTCGTCTTGCGTTGGAATCAGGCTTTGAGCCGCAACAAATACTATTTACCGGAAACAACAATAATATTGAAGAAATTGAGTACTGTGTAGAAAAAAAGGTATTGATCAATATTGGATCATTGGCATTGCTTGAACTTTATGGTGAACGGCATCCGGGGACAACGGTTTCAGTAAGGATTAATCCGGGAATTGGGGCAGGACATCATGCTCACTGCATCACAGGAGGTCCGGATTCCAAGTTTGGAATTTATCATGATCAAATCGATTCCGTTCTTGCTATGTCAAAAAAATACAGTCTTACGCTTAACGGTGTTCACTCTCACATCGGTACAGGTATTTTTTCCTCGGAGCCAATGCTGGAGGCAATGGAAATGACTCTGGGGGTTGCAGAAAAATTTCCTGATTTGGAATTTGTAGATTTTGGTGGAGGCTTTGGAATTCCGTACAGGCCTGAGCAGTTGGCTTTGGATATGAAAGATTTAAGTCAAAAAATGACCAGCAGGTTCAGACAGTTCATAAACAGTTACGGACGTGATTTAAAAATGAAAATTGAACCCGGGAAACTGCTGGTTGGGCCTGCGGGCATTTTGTTGACAACCGTGACAAACATTTCTGATACTCCAAAACATCGATTCGTAGGAGTCGATTCCGGATTCAATCATCTTTTGCGTCCGACAATGTACGGAGCTTATCACAAGATAATCAACGCCGGTTGTGCTTCCGGAAATGAAGAAGATGTTGTAGTTGTCGGCAATATCTGCGAAAGTGGTGACATTTTAAGTAAATCAGGAGATGAAATAATTCGTAGTCTTCCCAAAGCGAAAATCGGTGATGTACTGGCTTTTTTGGATGTTGGCGCATACGGTTTGTCGATGAGTTCCCAATATAATTTTCGTCCTCGTCCGGCAGAAGTACTGGTTCAAGAAGGGCAAAGCCGGCTTATCAGACGTGCTGAAACTTATGAAGATCTGACGCGGTGTTTTGTAGAAATTAAATAAACAGCACAATAATGAAACAGAAAAGACAGGGCAAACATAAAGGCAGACAACTGGATGCGGTGGCATTGCTGGAAGTTCAGGAATTACTGGATGATATGCCTCGCAGAAAGGATTTGTTGATCGAAGCACTGCATTTGATTCAGGATGAGTATCATTATTTGTCAGCAGAACATCTGGTGGCACTGGCACATGAAATGAAACTTTCCCCAGCGGAAGTATATGAAGTTGCTACGTTTTATCACCATTTTGACGTGATTAAAGAATCAAACGCTGAGGGAAATGTCCAGGCTCCGCCACCACCGATTACTGTTCGAGTATGTGATTCAATTACCTGTGAAATGTCTGGAGCAAAAGAACTTTCAGATTCACTCAAAAAGCAATCACTTACTGTCCAGGGTTCAGGTGAACAGGTCCGGATTCAGGCAGTGCCTTGTGTTGGACGCTGTCAGCATGCGCCTGTGGCTGTAGTAGGTAAAAACCCTGTAGATTATGCGTCTCCGGAATTGGTCAGGCAGAAAGTGGAACAGAAAGCACTGATTCCGGAAATTCCGCAATACATTGGATTTAACCAATACAGATCATCGGGAGGATACAGTCTTTTTCAAGATTGCCTTTCCGGAAAGCGAGACCCGGAAGAAGTAATTAATGAATTGAAAAATTCAGGTCTGAGGGGGCTGGGCGGCGCTGGATTTCCTGCAGGAACAAAATGGGAGATTGTAAAAAAGTTTCCTGCGCCCCGTCTGCTGGCAGTTAACATTGATGAAGGAGAACCGGGCACATTCAAGGACAGGTACTTCCTTGAAACCGATCCGCATCGTTTCCTGGAAGGATGTTTAATTTCAGCCTGGGCTGTTGGGCTTGATGAAATATACCTTTATCTGCGTGATGAATACGCCGCAGGACATCAGATTTTGCTCAAGGAAATTAAAGTACTGGAGAACTTTTTCAAAGATAAGATTTGCAGGATTCATTTACGCCGAGGTGCGGGGGCATATATTTGCGGTGAAGAATCGGCAATGATTGAATCGATTGAAGGTAAACGCGGCATTCCCAGATTAAGACCGCCTTATGTTGCTGAAGTGGGTTTGTTCGGTAGGCCCACGCTGGAACACAACATGGAAACACTGCACTGGGTTCGGGATATTATTGAAAAGGGTGCGGAATCATTTTCTTCAAATGGACGTAGAGGCCGCAAAGGACTGCGTGCTTTTTCGGTAAGCGGACGAGTAAACAAGCCGGGAGTTCACCTTGCACCGGCAGGAATATCTATGCGCGAGTTGATTGATGAGTACTGTGACGGTATACTGCCCGGACACACATTTTACGGTTATTTACCGGGAGGAGCATCCGGAGGAATTTTGCCTGCTTCACTTGGAGATGTTCCGCTGGATTTCGATACCCTCCAGGAATATGGATGTTTTATCGGCTCAGCGGCAGTGATAGTATTTTCTGATCAGGACGCTGCTCGAGATTTGGCGCTGAACGCGATGCGATTTTTTGAACATGAATCATGCGGCCAGTGCACTCCGTGCCGCTCCGGCACAGCAAAAGCTATTCCGCTGATGCAGAATAATAAATGGGATCAGTCACTTTTAGAAGAACTGTCACGTACAATGGAAGATGCTTCAATTTGCGGTTTGGGCCAAGCCGCGCCAAATCCATTACGAAGTGTGATCAAATATTTCCCGCAGGAGGTGTGATTAATGGAAACAATTTCATTTGAATTGAACGGTCAGTCGATTGACGCTTTGCATGGAGAGACTATTCTTCAGGCAGCGGATCGAGTTGGGATCAATGATATACCCCGTCTTTGCTACAAAAAAGGATATCGATCAGATGGTAATTGCCGTTCATGTGTAGTTGAAATTGAAGGGGAGCGGGTGCTTGCGCCATCCTGCTGCCGCTATCCTCAGCAAGGCATGAAAGTAAACAGCAGAAGCGAACGAGCTGTCCATTCACAGAAAATGGTGCTGGAACTGCTGCTGGCTGACATGCCGGACGGCGGAGAATCACCATACACACTGAATTCTGAACTTGATGAGTGGGTTGGGAAACTGAATGTTGGCAAACCAAGATTTAACGGTCGTGTTCAGCCGGTTGCTGATGTTTCTCATCCCGCAATGTCTGTTAATCTTGATGCCTGTATCCAATGCACACGCTGTGTCAGAGCCTGCCGTGAAGAACAGGTCAATGATGTGATCGGTATGGCTTTCAGGGGGTCACATGCTGAGATTGTATTTGATCTTGGTGATTCAATGGGGGACAGCACATGTGTGGCATGCGGAGAATGCGTACAGGCCTGTCCTACCGGGGCATTGATGCCGGCAAATGATGTAGGTCTGATTGTGGCGGACAAAAAGGTTGATTCAGTTTGTCCATACTGCGGTGTGGGATGCTTGCTGACATATCATGTAAAAGACGGCAAACTGCTGCAGGTGGAGGGACGTGACGGTCCCGCAAATAACGAACGTTTATGCGTAAAAGGTCGATTTGGTTTTGATTATGTGCATCACAAAGACCGCTTAACAACACCGCTGATTCGTCGTGAAAATGTGCCAAAAACAACGGAATTGCTTCAACCGGGGGACTGGAAAAAAGTTTTCAGAGAAGCGAGCTGGGAAGAAGCACTGGAATTTGCTGCGGCAGGATTAATCAAAATCCGTTCAGAGAACCTGCTTCCGGATCATAATGGTACAGACGCACTGGCTGCATTTGGATGCGCAAAGGGCAGTAATGAAGAAGCGTATTTGCTGCAAAAATTAGTGCGTACGGGATTTGGATCAAATAATATCGATCACTGCACACGACTTTGTCATGCTTCCTCAGTAAGCGCTCTGCTTGAAGGAATCGGATCTGGAGCAGTGTCCAATCCATTCACGGATGTAGTTGATGCGGATGTTATTTTTCTTATTGGCGCAAATCCTGTCAGCAACCATCCTGTTGCAGCAACTTTCATGAAAAATGCCGCTAAAGCAGGAAAAAAACTTATCCTGCTGGATCCCTATCGTACTGAACTTGCACGATATGCAGCATACAGTCTGCAGTTTCGTGCTGATACTGACGTGTTGCTGCTGAATTCGCTGATACACACGATTATCGAAGAAGACCTGTGCGACGAAAAATATATTGCGGAACATACTACAGATTTTGAAAAATTAAAAGCAAATGTGGTGGAATACAGTCCGGAATCAGTTTCACCTATTTGCGGAATTCCGGCAGAGACTTTGCGTGAAGTAGCACGTGTTTTTGCCACAGCTGAGGCTTCTATCATCCTCTGGGGCATGGGTATTTCACAGCACATTCATGGCACAGATAATTCACGATGCCTGATTGCCTTGTCGTTGATGACCGGTCAAATTGGCAGGCCGGGAACAGGGTTGCATCCTTTACGCGGACAAAACAATGTTCAGGGGACATCGGACATGGGCTTGATACCAATGTTCTTCCCGGATTACAGATCAGTAGTCGAACCGGCATCAAAAAAATGGTTTGAAGATTTTTGGGAAACACCCCTCAATCCCAAAACCGGTTTAACGGTTGTGGAGATAATGGATGCTGTGCATTCCGGAGAAATCAAGGGTTTGTACGTGCAGGGTGAAAATCCCGCCATGTCTGATCCGAATTTGAATCATGCGCGTGAGGCGCTGATCAGATTGGATCATTTAATTGTTCAGGATATTTTCCTGACTGAAACAGCAGGCTTCGCTGATGTGATTTTGCCTGCTTCGGCATTTCCGGAAAAGATCGGAACCTTTACCAACTCTAACCGCCAGGTACAGCTTGGCCGTCAGGCAATTGATCCGCCAGGGGACACACGCCAGGACTGGTGGATCATACAGGAAATAGCCAGACGGCTTGGCCTGAACTGGAATTATACTGGTCCGGAGGACATTTACCTGGAAGTGCGGGAAGCAACCCCAAGTATGGCTGGAATAACATGGGAACGTTTGCAGAACGAACATTCTGTAACTTATCCATGTACCAAAGAGGGCGACCCAGGTGATCCGATTGTTTTCCAGGATGGTTACCCTACTGAAAATCAAAGAGGACGCTTCGTTCCGGCAAAATATACTGAAGCCGATGAACTGCCGGACGAGGAATATCCATTTGTGTTTGTGACTGCAAGACAGCTCGAACACTGGCACACAGGCAGTATGACTCGCAGATCAAGTGTGCTGGACGCTATTGAACCGCAGCCAGTGATTAATGTTAATCCAAATGACCTGCAAAAACTGGGAGTTGAAGCCGGAGAGGCAGTGACCATTGAATCACGACGCGGAAAAATTACTGCTTTTGCGCGTCGGGATTTGGGTGTACAGCAGGGAAATATATTTATGGCGTTTGCATTCAATGAAGCTGCAGCAAATTTGATAACATCCTCAGCGCTTGATCCATATGGAAAAATTCCTGAAGTGAAATACTGCGCTGTAAAAATGACTGCAGGAGGAAGCCCGGAAGTGCGTGTCGGCTGACAGTTGTTTATGTCAGGAATTCCAGGCAAAACTGGTATTTCCATCTGACATTTACAGGTTTAATTACTTCTTCTTTTAATTGGAAATTTCAGCATATAATTTTTAATCGAAACTTAGAAAAAGTCCAAAAAAAGCTCCTCAGGAAGAAAATTGCAGAAAAGTGCCTGCCATTATCAAATTTAAATATATATAAATCAGTTTTGGCATTACTTCTGTATGTCCAACCGCGATGTAGAAATTCTGAAAAATCAGTTCTCCCTCACACATTCAAACATACTCATGCCGCAACAGTATTCCAATGATTTTAAGGAAATGGTGAAGTGCGGGCGTTACATAGACTCAGTGAAAAAACTAAACCAGGAAATATAAATGAAAGATAAGTTAGCAGGTGTATTTACCCAGGATTTAGCTATTGATTTAGGTACAGCAAACACACTTGTTTATACAAAACAGCGGGGGATAGTGATTCGTGAGCCTTCTGTTGTAGCTGTACAAAAAGACAGTCGAGGCAGAATACAGGTACTTGCAGTAGGTGAGGAAGCAAAGCAAATGCTGGGGCGTACACCGGGTTCAATAACTGCAATTCGCCCAATGAAGGATGGTGTTATTTCTGATTTTGATATCACTCAGGAAATGCTGCGTTATTTCATCCGCCAGACACAAAGTAAGTTTTCCTTTCTTCGATTTAAACCACGCATTGTTGTTGCTGTTCCTTCGGGTATTACACAGGTTGAACGCCGTGCGGTCAAGGAAGCCGCTGAATCTGCAGGCGCTCGTGAAGTATTCCTGATTGAGGAACCGATGGCTGCCGCGCTTGGAGCAGGGCTTCCTGTAACGGAAGCCAGCGGAAGCATGATCGTGGATATTGGCGGAGGTACAACCGAAGTCGCGGTGATTTCCCTGGCTGGAATTGTTTACAGTGACTCTGCGCGAGTGGGCGGAGATAAAATGGATGATAGCATCACCGAATTCATCAAGCAAAAATACAATCTGCTGATAGGAGAGCGCACCGCTGAAGAAATAAAAATCAGCATCGGCACCGCGTTTATCAAAGAGGAACCAAAATCCTATGAAGTAAGAGGGCGTGATCTGGTAACAGGCATTCCCAAAACACTGGTGCTTGGTGAAGAGGAAGTACTGCAAGCTCTAAGTGATGTTTGCGGACTGATTGTAAAGACAATCCGCAATGCCCTTGAATCAACACCTCCGGAACTGGCCGCTGACATAGTTGACCGTGGAATAGTGCTTGCCGGAGGCGGATCATTATTATCCGGAATAGATGATTTACTTCGCGCGGAGGTCGGACTGCCAATTTTTCACGCAGATGATCCGCTGACAAGCGTTGCCACAGGCACAGGAAAAGTTCTGGACGAAATAGATTTGCTTGCCACTATTGAATTGGCATCATGAAATAATTCCGGAAGTCTGTAATTCGGTTTAATTTCCACTTTCCTGTTGATCATCGATATCAGCAATAGTATTCAGGCAGGCAAAGCCGGCACAGACTCCTCCTTCATTGACATTTTCAGCTTTGGTACGTACCAGATAACCAACGTCCCTGTTGTTTTTAACTACTCCATTTTCAGCAAAACAGATTCCAAAACGTCCTATCTCACTAACACAGTTTAAAGTCTCAGCCTGTCCGTTAACCACCAGAATAGCGGAATGAATTTGAGGTTTAATTTTCACCATCAAAATATATGCTTTTTGTTCTTCTTTTCTGATGGTTGGAAGTAAATTTAGGATATCGCTGCCAAAATAATTATTTCCTCCGCCTTCACGTTGAGGTTTCAGCACATAATCTTCAGGATGCTTTGATACCCATTCTGCGGCGCTGACTTCTCCTTCAGGTGTATCAATTATTTCATCCAGTGTATGCATTTTAGCGAATGTTTTTGAAAATCGTCCGGACAAATCCGGAGATACAAAATCTGATAATACTTCCTGCTTTGTCAGTACCTGCTGTATTTTTTTCATTCCGGAAAGATGCATAGCCAAATCCGGAACCTGGATAGATGATGAAGCTTCAATTAACTGACGTCCTTTGACAGCATCCTTTGTGGAAAAATCGTCAGGTGTGTAGCCAGCACGAAAATATGTGACTGCAACAGTTTTACTGTCAACAACAAGATGACCTTCACGCAGTTTACCATCTCTGTATATTTCAGATAAAATTTTTCTTATTGTGGAAATTTTGTGTTTTTCCCACATGAGCTGTTCCAGTCCAAGCTGATCAAAAATGTTTTTCTCTTTCGGTTGTATTACTATAAGCATAACACTGTCAGCAATGTCATAGTCTCGTACTGCTTTAGCAAAAGCATCCACAACGGCATCAAGAGGATTGTTCTGAATTACCTGCTTTAAGCAATTTTGTTCATATAAGTAATGATGCAATTGCGTCAGTTTTGTGGCTAGAAAAGGAAAACTGACTGAGACAGTGTTTAATTCAACCTGGCGCAGTAAGGAAGCCGCATTGGTTTCATATTCTGGCGAACAGTTTTGTTTGTCAGGACTCTGTTCATCATTTGTTATGAAGAAATCATTTCTCTGTACTAGCAACTGCCTGCTCTGCATGATTTCACTGGTTCTGCAATTGAGCAGCATTTGCAAAAATGGATCATTGGCGGAAATTGGTCCCAAATGATGTTCAAGAAAATCCCAGTTCTGAGAGACACTAATCATCAGCTCACTGAATGCCGCTGTAAGTTCAGTCATTTCCGCCAAATCTGATTTTGTAATGCAATACGGACTGAGGGAAAAAGGCGCGTGAGTCAGCTGTCCATCAGGCAGATATTTTAGAATTCCGTGAAGTTGTGCCAGTTCTATCGCATTTTCGACCAATTCTTTTTGTTCTTGAGTTTGCATCTAATTTCAGTTAATTTTAAAAGGCCAGTGGCGACGTGGCCGAGTGGTTAGGCGGAGGTCTGCAAAACCTTATACAGCGGTTCAAATCCGCTCGTCGCCTCCAGATCCCACCTGCACTGCCTGGGTGGCGGAACTGGTAGACGCAAGGGACTTAAAATCCCTCGGTGTAAACACCGTGCCGGTTCGAGTCCGGCTCCAGGCACCAAAAAATATTAAGCACAAACATTAACAATCATTATTGAAATATTCTGTAAATGATTATTTAAATTTCAATCCTGCCTATATTCCTCTGAAAACATGAAAAAATTGTCATTCCCGCGTAAGCGGGGATCCAGGAACATGTAAGGATAAGTAATCATCGTTTCCAGCTCTTCCGAAAATGACTAATGAAGTCGTATTTATTACTTATGCAATTGTAACAAATCTTGTTTAAGGCAAAAAATTTACAAAAAAAGCCCTTTACAAGTATGTGATGAAAATTTGCATCACAGCATAATATACTTGAAAACAAATAGTTTTTACAGCTTGCTTTCTTTAAGGAAGGAATATTTCAATAGTTCTTGATGGTTTCAAAAACAGAGAAAATTTATTCTGGAATCATTTAGACATGTGGGTGCAGCACAATATTAGGTGCAGCAGTTTGGCCATTATCAAGGTCTGAAAAAGCTGATGAACCTTCCGCAAGAGGACGTTCCTCGATCCAAGAGAGATCACTCAATGCTCCTGAGTTCAGTGTCAGCAGGGCTTTCTCAAGATCATTATGGGTATAGGTGTATGTTCCGACTTTAAGTTCTCCTGTTTCCACAACACCGGCTGCTTCATGACCAAGAATAAGAGGAGGAACCCTGCGTTCATTCTTTCCATGGTAAGCGTGTATGTCGGAACCGCAAATTCCCACAGCTTCTATTTTAATTCTGGCTTCACCATCTGCCGGTTCCGGAACTGAAACGTCCTGATACTTAATTTCTTCAGTAGCGGTATAAACCAGTGCTTTCATGGTGTGTAATTATTTTGCGGTAAAACCACCGTCAACTCGACATTTTCACGTAAGTTAATTCCTGCTGCGTTTACAAGAATGTCCGGAGGACCAAAAGGTTCAGAGACCCACTCATATAATTCTGGTATTTTGTCCACGTCATTCAGTTCAGCAACCACATAATTGCTTTTACCACCCTGAGAAGCAATTTCGTCCATGGTCTGTGCAAGCAAATCTTCACGTCGGGCTGTTACAACAACAGATGCTCCGGCTCTGGCCAGAGACTGGGCCATTGTTCTGCCGATTCCTGCACTTGCACCTGTCACACAGGCTACTTTCCCTGACAAATCAAAAAGGCTTTTCAGGTATTTTTCTTCACTCATTATTCAGGATTATCGTGAAAAGGATTAATTTGTTTCCTGTTGAATGACAATGCAGATGTATCAGCAATCAGTTTGAAAAGTTTCTTCTGGGAAGTATTTTCGCAGCCGAACATCGCCGGTGCGGGCGTGCGCCTCCATGCCTTCAAGGCGGGAAATACGAGCAGTTACTGCTGCTACCTCACGGTTCGCTTCTCGGCTCATGCGCTGGTATGTGACAGTTTTAATGAATTTGCCCACTGAAAGTCCGCCGGTATAGCGGGCAGCTCCTTTTGTAGGCAGGATGTGGTTTGTTCCCGAACATTTGTCGCCAAAAGCCACAGTAGTTTCTTCACCAAGAAAAAGGGAACCATAATTTCGCAGCCGATAAAGCCACCACTGCTGATCTTCAGCCTGGACTTCCAGATGTTCAGCAGCATATTGGTCACTCAGCTGCGCTGCTTCTTCACGGTTATCACAAAGTCCAATTTCTCCATAATCCCGCCACGCGGCTTCTGCTGCCTTGGATTGTATTTCCGGAAGATCTGCAATTAAGCCCGGCATTCTGGATTGTACCTGCTCTGCCAGTTCCCGACTGGTAGTGATCAGCCAGGCAGGTGAATCAGGCCCATGCTCGGCCTGTCCCACAAGGTCCGAAGCAACAATGTCCGGATCTGCAGTTTCATCTGCAATTATGGCGATTTCAGTTGGACCTGCAAAAAGGTCGATGCCAACACGCCCATAAAGAATCCGCTTGGCTTCAGCTACAAAGCGATTTCCCGGGCCAACCAGGATGTCCGCAGGATTCCCAGTAAATAACCCAAAAGCCATTGACGCAATACCCTGTACCCCTCCAACAGCAAGGATAGTGTCTGCTCCACACAAATCCATGGTATAGAGGATTGCGGGGTGTACACCTTCACCAGGTTTTGGAGGTGAGCAGGCCACAACATTTTTAACACCGGCAACCCTGGCTGTAGTGATGCTCATTATAGCCGAAGCGACATGCGCATAGCGTCCTCCTGGAACATAGCATCCTGCTGTTTCTATCGGAATAAGTTTCTGTCCGCATATGACTCCGGGCGCGGTTTCAGACTCAAATTCAGTGATGCTCTCCAACTGTTTTTTTGCAAATGTCCTTACGCGATTGTAGGCAAACTTAATATCATCTTTAATTTGTTTTGATAGGCTTGAAGCTGATTTTGCTATTTCTTCCGGAGTTACAACAACGTTGCCTGAATATTTATCAAGAGTTTCTGTATACTCCCTGACTTTTTCCTCACCAGCAGAATCTATTGCTTGCAACATTTCTTTTACAAAACGTACTGTCTCTTCTTCTCCGCTCTGAGGTGATTTTGCAGCCTTTTTCAGGAATTCTATAGTCATGATTTTGTTGGCAGGTGAGGATCTTATGGAAATAGGCTTTAAGTAAAATTTTTAAATCCTAATTCATAAAGGATTTTTACAGATAATTGAAGTTTAAGTGGATAAATTCTAAAGGGCTTACCAGTAGCTCATTGCATCATGAAAAAGTTTTTTCAGCTCATTCCTTGCAACAGGAAGAGGCCCATTGTCAATCAGTCTCTTCTGCGCAAAAGAACGGTCAGTAAGCGCGTCCAGGTCACTCATTGAGTATCCGACTCCTGAAAGACCGTTAGGTATGCCGGTGTCACGCATCATACTGATAATTTGGTCTGCAAGGATTTCTCCTCCATCTTCCATTTTTTTGTCAGTAAGGTCTGCCCCCATTGCATCTGCAGCTTTCCAGTGACGTTCCGGACAAGCTGGGCCGGTTTTACGAAAGACAGCTGGAGAGTTGACTATCACAGATATTCCATGAGGAACCATCGGATGGTCTGCAGGCCAGCCTTGCGGCTGATAATCCTTAACCAGCCCAGCAACTGCGTAAGACATCCCATGAGGCAGGTGGCAGCCAGCGTTTCCAAATCCTATTCCGGCAAGCATTCCGGCAAACATCAGTGCGCCATAATTTTCTTCTCTAGGATCATTGACAGCCTGGACAATATTTCTGCCTATAAGATTTATTGCTTCCAGGCATGTAATGTCACTGTAAGGATTTGCTCCCTGACTCAATGGACGTTTTTGTGATGATTCAGGAGCAGGACGATGAGTGTAAGGACGTGCCGTAATGGATTCACAGGCATGGCTGAATACGTCAAAACCGTTTGCAGCACGGACAAGAGGAGGTAATGAGGCCAGCACACTTGGATCAAGTACACCGATGTCAGCCCGTATCATTGGGCTGACAATACCGGTTTTGGCTTCCATTTCAAGCAGGTCGAAGATAGCAATTCCGGTGCACTCACTGGCAGTACCGAAAGTTGTCGGACAGGCAATGTGCGGTTTGAGTTTTCCAGGAACCGGTACTGCTTTACCGATTGGAGCGTTCACATAATCAAGAAAATCCGCAGGATAGCAGGAATAGAGATTCGAGGCCTTGCAGGTATCCATCACAGAACCACCGCCGACTGAAACAAATCCGTCAAATTTGCCTTCACTGGCAAATTTTGAGCCCTGTTTAAATGAGATGTCTGTCGGTTCAACTGCAACCTGATCATAAACTACTGTATCCATACCTTTGGATTTTAGAGATTCAACAACTATGGAAACAGGTTCCAGCTTAGCAACTTTAGGGTCTGTAAATACTGCAACCCTAGTCATTCCAAGTGCCGTGGCATCATCTCCAATTTCTTTTAAAGAACCACGGCCGAATTTAATTTTAGAGGCTTCAACTGAAAAAATACGATCGCCACCTTTTTTGTTTGTGAAATAACTGGAAAAACTCATATATACCTTTCTCAAAATTTAGTAGCACATTTTTTCATTCCTAAAACATCATTTGAAAAAATTCATAGTAGTAATTTCAAGTACATAATTTTCAATTTCTGTAGAAATTTAATTATTATTTGTCTGTAAAATTGTCTTCTTTTGAGCCAATTAACACAGTTAAACCAGTCTTCGAAAATGTTCTATTTACATCCACTGAACCATAAATTATGATTGCATGTACTTCCTCGTCAGTTTCATTTATGAGTTCGTGTTGAATCTTTGAAGTAATAAATGTTGAATCGTATCTGTTGCAATTAACCTCTTTTTCCCCATTTAAAATAATTTTAAGCGAACCTTTTAGAATGGTTACCTGCTCTTCTGTATTGTGCGAGTGTGCAGGAACAGATGTTTTTGGCGGAATAATTGTAATTCCGGAGTGTATTTTACTTGCACCTATGTTTTTACTTGCAATTAAATGATTGACTATTCCATTACCACGAGAAATTTTAGGGATCTTTGAAAAAGGTAAATGGTGTACAGCTTTTTTCATATTTCTATGCTATTTTGTTGTCTAAAAAGTTGTGAAAAGTGTTTTGATAAGTAAATTAATAACAAAAGTTTTTAAAATGTTAAATTAATTTTGAGATTAAATCCCTGGATTCATATGAAAAACCTTTGAAATTATTCTCCATTTACCAGAGACTTTGAATAAAGACAGATAGTCAATGTAATTGTTATGCAAAATATTACATTTAACCTTGACCATCGCTGTAGTTGGACTGGATATATCAATCAAAATTATTTTATCATCATGCGTTTCACCAATGCTTTCTGGAGATTGTCGTTCTGCTATTCGTTTCCGAAAGCCGTCCATATCAATTTTGACAATTTTGCCATTGGATAACGAATATACATTTGCTTCTGGCAGGAAAACTGTTTCGATTAAGTCCTTGTCCCCTTTATAAAGAAGATCAAAATATGTTCTGATGACCTTTTCGATTTCTACCATACTTCCGGATTTAGAATTGAGAGCAGTCATCAGAAATTTTTATTATATAAAGTAAAGGTTTGTTTACAAATCTTTCTTCATACCAATTATTAAATTGCTAGTGAATTGCATCACAACGAATTTCTTGTACTTAAAAATGTATAAACTTTCTCATTTAGCCAATCATTTCATTGGACCCAACCCTGCAAGTTTTCGCAAAGTCATGAAAATGGCAGTCCAGTCATTCCTGCCCATACCATTTGATTGGGCAATAGAGTATGCCTGACGAGCTGCAGCTCCCAAGAAAGCCGGAGTGTGAAGTTTTGCAGTTGTTTCCAGTGCCAGTCCCAAATCTTTATGGGCCAAATCTATCATAAAACCTGGTTCGAGGTTCCCAGAAAGAACCTGGTTAGGATAAGTTGCGTTCATATGTCCTCTTCCTGCAGTTGTTTCTCGCATAACCTCTATTGCAAGATTAATATTTAAACCACTGGCTTCAGCAAAAGTTAGTGTCTCTGCTGTCAAGACATTTAGAGCTGTTGACTGATAGTTGTTGACTATCTTCATACGTGTCCCCATCCCTACAGGGCCGCAGTGCACAATCTTGTCTCCTAATACATTGAGTATTGGAAGGGCACACTCAAGATCAGATTTTAATCCTCCAATCATAAATAAAAGTGTCCCTTCTCTAGCATTTTGTGCCAACCTTCCAACGGGAGCATCAATCATTCTACACTTACGAGAAGCTAATTTCGCTGAGATCTCATCAGTATCTGCTGGCAGGATAGTGCTGGTATCGATTAGTAAGGTTTCCTTAGACATCGATTGTGCAAATCCTTGGTCGCCAAAAGCTGCTTGAAAAACTTCCTTACCGCTTGGCAACATCGTAAAAATGAAATCAGCATTTATAACAGAATCTGCAGGAGAACTTGCAATCTCAGCTCCCTCCAATGCAATTCTGTCTAGCACATTATTGCTAACATCATAAGTTCTTACATTATGGTCTGCTTTCAATAAATTACGGGCCATCGGTTCTCCCATCACACCAAGCCCTATAAATGCTATTTTTGACATATTTTTTATTTCTAATTTAAGTTGGATATTTATACATTTTTAACTGTACATTTTATGCAGAAGTTCACCAAATAATTTTCAATGAAAAGTTATGGTGCTGAAGTCATAATCTGTTTCAAAAAATTTGATTTCAATTTGTGATTTAGTAATATTAAACGTGTTGACTTCTTGATATATAATACTTTAAAAATTTTCATATCAGGCAGTTAAGATTTCATTCTATGCTTACGAGTTTTTTGTGGAGAAAGGCCTCCACTCCTTCAATACCTCCTTCGTAACCATAACCACTATCTTTTAATCCTCCATATGGTAAGTCACTTGGTACAGGGGCAGCAGAATTAAAAGCAATACCGCCTGATTCAAGAGAATTAATTAACAACTCTCTGGTATTATCTGACTGTGTAAAGACATAAGCAGCCAAACCATATTGGAGTGAATTTGATTTTTCAATTACCTCATCCAATGAGTCAAAAGGAATAATAGGTGCCACAGGCCCAAATGGTTCTTCTTGCATTATTTTGGATTGGTCAGGCACATCGACTAAAACAGTTGGTTCCCAAAAAAAACCAACATTACCCCAGCGTTTTCCACCAGTCACTAATTTTGCACCGCATTTGACAGCATCTTGAACAAAATTTCCCATCGATTCTATTCTCCGGTAATTAGACATTGGTCCCATAGTAGTTTCTTCTTCAAGACCATTACCTAAACACTGAGAATGCGAAGCATCAACAAAACCATCCACAAATGAGTTGTAATGACTTCTGTGAACAAAGAATCGACTAGGTGCAATACATACCTGACCTGAATTTCTGAATTTGAAGGCAGTGAGTGTCGAGAGTGCGTTTTCAAGATTTGCATCTTCACAAACAATGGCTGGAGAATGTCCTCCAAGCTCAAAAGTGCATCTTTTAAGTCCGGAAGAAGCAAGTCCGGCGAGTTGCTTGCCAACAGGAACAGATCCGGTAAAACTGATTTTACGAACTATTGTTGAAGCAAATAATTTTTCTGAAATTTTTGCGGGCACACCAAAAACAAGATTTACCACACCATCAGGAACACCCGCATCGTAAAGAGCACGAATCAATGAAACAGCAGTGCCTGGAGTCTCTTCGGAAGCTTTCAAAATCATGGAACAACCTGCGGCTAATGCCGGTGCGAGCTTCCTAGCCGGTAGAAAAGCAGGGAAATTCCAAGGAGTTAATCCAAGAGCAGCCCCCACAGGCTCAACTCTCACGCTTTGACGAAGCCCGTTTGGTCTTAATACAGATCGATTCTCAAGATTCTCAATTCCTAATTCAGCGTTCCATCTGAATGTTTCTATTGTCCTGAGAATTTCACCTTTTGCTTCCCTTAGTGGTTTACCCTGTTCCAGGGTAATTATGCGGGATATCTGATTCGTTCTTTCTTCAATTAAATCTGCAGTTTTGTGAAGAATCGAAGCACGCTTCTGAACTGGGGTGTCACGCCAGATTTTAAACCCTTTTTGGGCAGATTCTAGAGCGTCTTCAAGATCTTTTTCAGAGGCATGAGGGAGGAAAGCTAAAACACTTTCATTGGCTGGATTGAGAACATCTTGGCCTATTTCATTGGTAGTTCTCCATTCTCCATCGATAAAGTTACCCAGTTTCTCATACATGATTTTCTACCACTTTTAATATTAAGATTACTCATCATTTAAATATTTGGGAGATGATAGCCACGAAAATTTTTTTAAAATTCAAAAATGTTTAAAATAGGTCGTTAGTATTTTTTGTTGATTTTTGAAGAATTTTTCTAACCCTAAAAATTCATTTAATACTTGTTCAAGGTTTATACAGTTGAAAAATTCCTGCCCCTTCATGAACAAGTAGCGCAGTTGTCAATGTAGGCCAAAAGGCTATTATAAACCACGATATCATAAGAGCAAATAAATAAGGCCATGTATGTCTGACTATTCTGAAATAAGGAATTCCAGTGATACCACTTACAACATAAAGATTCAGTCCATACGGAGGCGTAATGAACCCAATAGCATCACCTACTAAAAATATGACAGCGAAATGAATAGGATCAATACCAATACTAGCTGCTATGGGAGCTAATATTGGTGCTAAAATAATTACATCAGGTAAAGTTTCCAAGAATGTTCCAGTAATAAAAACTAATAACATACAAGCTAATAATATAGCGTAATAACCTCCTAATGCGCTAATTATTTCAGTGATATAAGCTCTAGCACCAAGTAATGATAGTATTTGTTGCATTACTATGGAAACAGCTATTAGAGGAGCCAATAAACCTGTAATTTGACCAGATCTAAGAAGAATATTTGGGATGTTCTTTATAGTTATACCTTTGGTAATAAATATTCCGGAAAGCAAACAAAATCCTGCAGTTACCCCTGCTGCTTCAGTAGGGGAAAAGATTCCTCCGTAAATTCCAAAAATTACTATGAAAATGGCCATGAATCCTAAATATGCTTGTCCCCCTTTGGAAATAATATTTTTAAGATCAAATTTTATTAATTCTCCCCAACCTTTCTTTTTGCAAACTAGATAACATGCCAGTTGCATTGCTATAACCATTAGAATTCCAGGTAGAAGTCCACCGACGAAAAGATCACTTATTGAAAGATTCATTAAGAATCCATATACAATAAATATTATGCTTGGGGGTATGATTATGCCCACGGTACCCCCTGCTGCTACTGTTGCGGCAGCAAAATGCTTGTCATATCCACCCTTAGTCATTTCTGGATGCATGATCGAACCGATAGTTGCTGTAGTAGCTGAGTTAGAACCGGAAATGGCAGCGAATAAACCGCATGCTCCGAGTGCAGACATGGCCAGTCCTCCACGCAACCAACCCAACATACTGTAAGCAAAATCTGAAAGACGTTGAGCTATACCAGCGGCTTTAATAAAATCACCAGTTAAAATAAACAGAGGGAGAGCCAACAAACCATAAAAATTTAAGCCTTCATAAAGTGTTACTCCAATATTGGCCAATGTGAAATCAATCACCAAACTGATCCCAACAACCCAAAGCCCAATAATAAGGAAAATTGGTACTCCTAGAAAAAACAAAACGCTCACCACAATTGAAATTAACCAAACCCAAGTTGAATCAGCCATCATTTATCCTATATCTCAATTTACTCACTTATATTTGTCATAGCATTCTGTATTGGGAGTGGCTTCCCTTTTATAAATAATTTTATATCTTCTAACAAATTTTGAAGAACTCTGATTATAAGTAATACCCAAGCTAAAGGTGTGGCTACATAAAACCACCATTGCAAAACATTATCAGTGCCTTGAACTATCATAAAATTTTCTCTGGCAAGATGTACTTGTTCAGTAGAATAGATAACTACGATAATTCCGAACACAATCCAGAGTACGGCATCAAGAACCTGAAGTAGAAATTGAATATTATAAGGCAACCTGACACGAATCTCATCAAACTTAAGATGAGTTCGAATTCTAACGTTATAACTTGCTCCCACCCAGGTTATCCACAAAAAGAGATATATTGGAATCGTCGTGCTCCAGGCTGCTTGTTGACTAAAAACAAAACGACGTATAACCTCCACAAAAACTATTCCAGCCATGGAAGAGTAACAGATGAAGATGACCAATTTTTCAATGTTCCGGTCAAGCCATTGTACCAACGCCATAAAATTAACCTAGATTTAATTGTGTTTTTTACCAGAATTGGGGGGGAGGGGGGCTGTCAAAAAGCAGCTCCCCCTGATAGTTGGTTAGATTTACTTCCACCAACGTCTTGGCTCAACATTTTCAGCCCGTGTATCCGCAGGAATTTCTCGAGCGATCTTGTAGATAGAGGAATAGGTGTCAATACCACCAGACCATTTATTAATGCGTTCTCTCCACTCTTCCCAATGTTGTGGCTGAAATTCTGGTGAACACATTTCTTCGGCTTTTCTCCTTTCACTTGTAGAAATGTTTGCTACTCTGGTACCATGCTTTGCAAAAATAGTATCAGGCATCTGAGGATTTGTAGCTCCACATGTATGTACCAGTGACGCTTCATGAACACCTTGCACATGAATTTGTGTTGTGTAGGCAGATTCCATAACAGCATCCTGCAGATCACCACTAAGTTTATCAAATACCTTGGAGCTCATTGCAGTATGTTCAGTACCACAGAAGAATCTTAGATCAACGCATTGAGAAACTACCGGTGACATATTTGCGTAAGCAACTGCAGACATCCATGTTTCTGCTCCGTCAATCAGTCCTTGCTTGAGCCCATCAAGGGTCTCTTCCCACGCAATGGGGACTGGGTTCAGTTTCATCAGATTCATTGCAATACGACCTAACTGTGTTCCCGTAACGCGGTTTTTAGAACCTGCCAGCTGTTCTACTGAAGTTACTGTTGGTTTGTCTTTCCATTTCAAACCAAGCATAATTCCACGGAGTTCTGCATGAGAGAAGAGGAACTGGATATTATGCCTGCGCCTCATTGGCTCACGAAGGATTTTTTCGCTGTCAGGATGATATAAGAAATAGTAAATTGCCGAACTTCCTGGAAAAACATATGCATAGTCAAGAACATTTAGATATGGAGCTCCACCAGCAGCGTTTTGTGTAGATGAAGCATAAATATCTGTGATTCCTTGCATTGTCTTTTTTACACAATTTAATTGACCACAGAGTTGATTACTTCCTATAAATTCAACTCTGATTGCACCATCTGTTCGCTCCTCTAAATCATTAACAAACTGTAGGCAACCAGCTCGTTCAATTAGAAGGTTACGCTCATTAAGACCTGCAGCACCAAACTTCAATTTGACCTTTGGAGTGTTTTTAAATCGTTTTTTATAGGTTGAATTTGCAGCAGCGGCTAATTCTGGAAGTGTTAACGCTCCTCCTAAAGTAGCAGCACCTAACAAAGTGGAACTTAAACCATATCTTCCGGCAACTTTAATCAAGTCCCGTCTGGAAATCTTGTGTGTAAACATTTGCTTTCTCCTTAGATTAAAGATGACCCCAAAAAGGGGTAAGCAGTCGAAAATAAACAGAAATTTTCGGCACCATGCCAAATTTCCTTTGCAAGCCTGCAATGAAGATAGACGCAATGCAGGTATACAGACAATAATGTTTCAAATTAAATTCAGATCATAAATACAAAGGTTTGTCTAAAAACTTCCTTATTTCAAATATGATCATTAATTTGAAGCATCATGTCTCATTCATTGAGACATACGATCCCAATACTGAATGGTCGGAAGTTTAGCCATAGAAAAATTGCTTGTCAAGCATTATTTTGCTTATTTTATAAGAAAATTGATTATTGATTAAAAAAGTTTTTTCAGACAAGAAAAAATTTCTGGCTTAAAATAATATAATGCCAAAATACCATAATTAGATTTAGGTTTAATAGGCTTCTCTTCAACTTCTTCCACTAAATAGACCGATGATGATTTCTTTTTTATTTGTGGTACGCCATATTTTTCAGCATCTTTTGTTTTTTTACAAACTAAAATCGCTGAGGCATCAGG
>LULR01000084.1_pt1 | contig 44708 bp, 57 predicted proteins | sample 729471 | NCBI WGS metagenome assembly LULR01 (sample SAMN03860284, study PRJNA289734) | marine metagenome | biome: seawater column; feature: ocean; material: water; isolation source: Red Sea water column Station 108 - depth 500m | place: Saudi Arabia: Red Sea | collected 2011-10-15 | depth 500 m
TTCTTGAATGTCTCTATGTATTTTGACATTTTTAGATTTTAATTCATTTACCGCTGACTCGACATCACCAACTACAAGACCGATCAGAATTCCATTATCAACTGGAGTACCAGAATGTGGTTCAGATTGCGAAGCAGGATGAAGACTAAGTAAGGCTCCACTTTGCCCAAGATCAACCCAATTAGAACGTGTTCTTTTGATTGGCATGCCTAAAATGTTGTTATAAAAACTAACTGATTTTTCTAGATCTTTAACTGCTAAAATTACATTTCCAACTTTTTTAACATTCATGGTTTATCTATATTATCCCTCACGTAAATTCTTTATCATTGAATCTGCACCATTGTTTCTGTCCTCTCAACACCATGTATTTTTTGGATATTAATAGTAGCATCCTTAATTTTAGATAAATTTTCTACTTCTATCACTGCAACAGCATCAAATTGTCCACTAACTGGAAAAGATTCATAAACTGACTTAACTCGCTTTAATTTAACAGCAATAAGCTTTTTTGGTGATTGTACTAACACTACAGCTTTTACCAACCCATATCCACCTCTAATTCAATTAATGTTTCTGTCGAAACTATATTTTTAATTTTTTTAAAATCAATCACAGTAGTATTTATTTTATCAATGGAGCTTTGTAAAAGAACACAAATATCAGCCCTTCCAGTTACTGGCATTATTTCCTTTATAATACCATATTTTTTTGAAAAAAGTGTTTTTTCTACATTATCAACAACACCAGGCTTAGTTCTAATCAAACATAATGCGCGCATATTTTAGATGCGCCTAGAAATCAATAAAGATTTATGTAAAATTCAATCAGATGAATCCTGAGAACGTGCTTCTTCTAAAAATGCTCTACGCTCTTCTAATTCTTTTTCTTTATCCACCATTAAATCATCATCAACCACAATCACTCCATTATCTTCAAAAAGTTCAGAATTTTTTAATTTTTTACTTTTAGATGCACGCTTAGTTTTAGTCTTTGTAGATTTAGATGAAGATTTTTTTGTTTTTGATTTTTTTGTTTTATCTTTATTCATGGAAAATCTGAAAAACAGTGGAATGTCCTATATTAAAATATTATTATTATTTTATGCCAGGGGCGGGATTTGAACGCGCGACGGCTCGGTCTTCAGCCGAGTGCTCTCCCGGGCTGAGCTACCCTGGCATATCGGCAATTCAAATTGTTAAAAAACATTCCCAGACAAGGATGGAAAGACAAACTTCAAATTGATAACGTTGAATCAGTAGCAGAACATACCTATTCAACTGCAATCATGTCAATGATTTATTCTGATTTACACAAGTTTGACACTGAAAAAATTATAAAAATGGCATTACTACATGATTTATCTGAATCAATCATAGGTGATTTAACACCAGATAAAATTTCAAAAAAAAGTAAGCATGAAAAAGAAAACCTCGCAATGAAGCTAATTTTAAGTGATCTTCCAAACAAGGTTTCTAAATCATATTATAAAATCTGGGATGAATATCAAAATGTCTCATCAGAAGAGGCAAAACTTGTTCATGAAATCGATAAGCTTGAAATGGTTTTTCAGGCAAAATATTATTGTGATAAAGGATACCCGAAGGAAAAATTGCGATCATTCTTTCAAACTGCTGATATTGAAATTAAAAGCAAATATTTGCGCGAAATTCTTTCAAAATTTTTAGAATGATCAGTAATTTGTTTTCCTAATACATCATAATTTTAATTTTTTAACTTTAAAAATAGGGTAAATTAAACATGTTTTATGGCTAAAAAACGTAGAAAAAATAAACGTTCTACAAACCAACGTTCAAAACGCCAATCAATTGTAGATAAAATTATTCATGACATTATGAATCCAAGGTATGATATTAGTGAAATAGATGCTAATCGAGTTAAAAAGGCCCTAAATTCTTCTTCTGAAGTAAGAAAGATAGCTGATGATATGAAAAAAGATATTGATGCAGTTACAAATACAATTTTTGCATCACGAAGAAAGCTGATTAAGAAGAAAACTTCGTCGGAACAGTTGAAAATCAACGTAATAGAAAAAAAAGATGTTGTTAAAAGAGCATCTTCATATTTGACTCATATAAAGTCAAAAGCCAATGCAGATGAGATTAAATTCATCAAAACGGAAAAAGAACTTCTTGAAATTCAAAAGGCTATTAATGATATTACTAAAGTCACTACGAAATTAAATCCTACAGATGCGGATATTGCAACTTATGGCTTAAAAGCATCACTTATTGGTAAAGAAGCAAATACTCAAAAAGCGAAAATACAACTACGTGCATCAGAAAAACTTACAGCCGAAGCTACTAAAAGACATCAAGAATCAACTAGAGAACTTGCAAAATTAGAACGTTCTCTCGCTAGGGAATCCTCGGATGTTAGTGATATAGCATCTAATTTGAAAGAGGCGCTTGATACAATCACAAGTACATATGGTGATATTAAGAATCTCTCATTAAATCTCTTGGATGAATCTTTTCCTACATCAACAGAAAAAAATACTGCCAAGACTCAACCACTCACTACGTAATAATTAATTCCTAGAATACATTTATCATAGATAATCATTATTTATTTAGCATGGGTTTTCGAGATTTTATTGGTTCCGGAAAGAAAAAGACTAAAAAAAAAGAAGACAGTAACAAAAATAGTATAATTAACATTTTTAATCCGAAAGCAGCTTCACATGATTACTATAGCGAACCAAAGAAAAAGAAGAGTGGTCGTCACCCACGAAAAAAAGGCAATAGTAAGAAAAAGTATTGAATAATGTATTAATAATAATCTCTCAAGTAAACATCATGCAGTATTTCATGGCTCTAAAAGTAGGTCAGAAACGTGTTAATGATTCAAGAGAATATCTTAACAAGTTTGCAAATGGTAAAGCAATGCCTGCATTAGCACTGAAAGACCTAAAATCAGACAGTATTGAGGAGTATCATGGCGAGGTTACACTCCCGGTATAGTATATAATCAATTTATTTTATCGTAACATTTTACTTACCAATAATTTAGATAAATACATGAAAAAATTCTCATCGGAGATAGAACTGCAAGGACATCTTATAGATTCCCTAATCCTGACAAAGGTCTTTGACGGTATAATGGATCATGGTGGGTCGTTTGAGGTTTTAGACATACATGTTGGTAAAAAGAAAAAAGATGAAAGTTATGCAAAACTGCTTGTAACAGGAAAAAATGCAAAAAACCTAGACAGAATCTTGAACTATGTTTATCGTCAAGGTGCTACATCAAAAACTCAAAAAAATGTGAAACTGACCTCTGCATCAAAAGACATGGTTATGCCTGATGATTTCTATAGTACTACAAACAACCAAACGCAAATTTTCCTTAACAACAAATGGATTGATGTAGATGATATAATGATGGACAAATGTATTGTTGTTAAAGCAAAAAAAGCAACCTGTGTTCCTATCCGTCAGATAAAAAAAGGTGATAAAATTGTAGTAGGAGAAAATGGAATCAAAATAATCCCTCCTGAGAGACCCAGAAAAGGAATGAATGCCTTTCAATTTATGGGAAGTGGAAGTTCAAGCGAAAGACCTACACAACATATAGCTAAAAAAGTTGCAGAGGATATACGACGTACCAAAAAAAATGGTGGTAAAATTGTACTAGTTGGTGGACCTGCAATTATTCATACAGGTGCAGCTGAATCAGTTTCAGCACTTATTCATTCTGGATATATTGATGCAGTTTTGGCTGGAAATGCACTTGCAGTTCATGATATAGAATACGCCACACTCGGAACATCACTTGGAATGAATGTTCGTGATGGAACACTTGCTGTAAGAGGTCATAGAAATCATATGGATGCAATTAATGCCGTCTTTAAAGCTGGATCTATAGAAAAAATGGTAAAATCAAAAAAGCTAACAAAAGGAATAATGTACGAGTGTGTAAAAAAGAAAATTCCATTTGTTTTAGCTGGATCCTTACGCGATGACGGTCCTTTACCGGACGTAATTACTGATGTTTCACTGGCTCAAAAAAAATACAAAGAGATCCTAAAAGATGCCTCAATGGTGATAATGGTGGCTACAATGTTACATTCAATTGCAACTGGAAATATGCTGCCTGCTAATGTCAAAGTAATAGTTATCGACATAAACCAGCCAACTGTTACAAAGTTAATGGATCGTGGCACATGGCAGGCATTAGGAATTGTATCTGATGCTGGTGCATTTTTGCCAATGGTTAGTAAAGAATTATAATTTCAAATTAAAAACTAGCGTGGCATAAACAGGCTTTCAGGATTATAGAAAAATGATACAAGGAAAATACCGCCTAAAATTCCCGCTACTACACCAGTTGCTAAATAGAAAAAAACCATGTTCATGTACTAATTAATGATTAATGTTTAATAACTTGATATGAAGATTTTGCCTGAATATCATCTTATTTCTTATTAATTAGATAATAGTCATTCAAAATATGATTGAAAAATCAGTTGAAATTAATGGTAGTAAAATACATTATTTGGAGGAAGGGGATTCAGAAAATATTCTTCTTTTACTTCATGGTTTGGGTGCTTCTGCTGAAAGGTGGGAATATGTAATACCACTTTTTGCCAAAAAATTCAGAGTAATTGTTCCGGATCTTATTGGCTTTGGGTATAGTGATAAGCCAATGGTTGATTACACAACAGATTACTTTTCAGAATTTGTATACAAATTTGTGGATAAACTTGGGATTAATCATCTTAATATCATTGGCTCCTCACTTGGTGGTCAAATTGCTGCCGAATTTATCATAAATCATAATGTCGATGTAAGAAAACTTGTTCTTGTTTCACCATCTGGTGTTATGAAACATTCAACACCAGCTCTAAATGCGTACATTTCTGCTGCATTATATCCAAATAAAGACTCGGCTTTGAATGCATTTCAAGTTATGTCTGGCAGTAAGAATATAGATGAAAAAATCATCTCAAAATTTGTGGCAAGAATGCAGTTACCAAATGCAAAGATGGCCTTTATGTCAACCTTATTAGGATTAAGCAATGCCCAGGTAATTACTGAAAAATTACAGTTGCTTACAACTCCTACACTGGTTGTTTGGGGTGAAAATGACCCTGTAATCCCTATTGAATATGCACAATCTTTTGTTTCTACAATTAATGATTGTAGATTTTACAAGATGATAGGATGCGGTCATACACCATATGTAGAAAACCCAGAATCATTCTTTCAAATTGTGTCAGATTTTCTTAATTAGCGATCATTTTATAAGGTAATATACCTACTAGTGGTAATGGAAGGAAAGAAAAACCCATACGATCCAGCTGAGTTATTCAAGCAATGGCTAGAAAATGCATCAAAAGCACAGTCTGATTTTGCAAAAAACATGAACCCATTTCAGACAAATGCCCAAAATCCGTTCAATCTACAAAACATGATTCCTAACTTTCTCTCTTGGGGTGCTTTCAAGACTACTGTTGGTAGCAACGGAAGAATCTCAATCCCTGAGGCTGAAAGACAAGCTCTTACTGTAGATGAAGGCGATTTAGTCCAAGTTATTGTCATTCCTGTTAATGCTAAAAATAACTAATATGGTAATAAAAGGTAATGAAAACCATTCATTACCAGTAGATATATATAGTAATACCAATTATAGCAAACCATGAGTAACGAATCAAACAAAACCGAAAAGAATGACGTTTTCGCAACTGTAGAAGAAACTGTCGAAAAACAGATTAAATCTACTGAAAAATCATTCCCAAACTACCAAACATCTGTTACAAGCTTGCAGCAAGAATACACTGAAGCATTCCAGAACGTTGTGGAATCCAGCATTGCTTTGCAAAGAGAATTTGCAAACAAGACAGGAATTAACACTGCTCTTCCAGAAGCAACAGAAGATGCTGTACGCAAATCAAATGAACAGATTGGTAAGGTTCAAGATGTTCAAACCAAGATAGCACTCGCAACAATTGATGCTACCCGTCAGAATATCAAGACCTTCAACGAGAATGCAAAAGCCTTTGCTGATCTTAACAAAAGCGTAATGCAGTCTTGGATAACCGCATTCACACCAAGATACTAGTGTGAATGACTACTTTTTTTATTTATGACCTTTCTTTGAGCCATTGACCAAGCTCTGGCAAGACAGTTTTTTGGCTAAACGAGCTAGCTATCATGCCAACATGTCCTGTGGGATATAATTTCAACATCTTATCAGTACTTGAAACCGCATAATGCAGTGGCATACTACATTCCGGTGAAACCAAATGATCGCCTACAGCAACTTGGGTAAAAACAGGCATGTTGAGATTTTCTAATGAAACCAATTTACCCCCAACAGACATCTTATTTTGTATTAGTAGATTATTTTGATAAATACCTTTTATCCACTGCCTGAAAAGCTCCCCAGGAATAGGCGGGGTTTCATCCAACCATTTTTCAATTTTAAGAAAGCTATCAACAAATTTTTCGTTATCTATATTATTGAAAAATTTTAGGTATTTTTCAACACCCTGTTCAAAGGGTTTTAAAATTGAAAAACAATAGTAAATAAACTCTGGTGGCATGTTTCCTACAGTATCAACTAATTTATCAACATCAAAAAATTTTGCAATGTTACTTACAACTGTTGTATCTTTCCACCCATCAATTACTGGTGCAGTTGCGATTAGATTCTTAACCCTTTCTGGATGAAGTGATGAATATACAGTGGCCAACGTTCCGCCTGTGCAATAACCCTGAATTGATATTTTGTCAACATCAGATTCGTTACAAACAAAATCTACACAATTATCCATGTAACCATTTACGTATTCATTAAATCCTAAAAATTTATCAATCTTAGACGGTGTACCCCAATCAATCAGATAAAGATCAAATCCCTGCTCAAGTAAATTTCTGACCCAGCTTTTCTTTGGGTCAATATCAAAAATGTGATAGCGATTAATAATTGCATATGAGATAAGCAAAGGAGTTTTGACTTGCCTTGACGTAAGCGGCTTAAAATGTAACAAGCGAATTTTATCTTCTTTGTATACAACATCAAATTGTGTTGATCCAATTTTAACCTCATGTGGAACAGAAACCTTCATTGGCGCCTCAGCCAAGCTACGACCAAGATTCAAAAACTCTCCAATAATTTTTGCATCAAATTTATTTTCTGGCATTTTTTTCAGCTTTCTTTTTATCCAACTCTAGCTTAAAAATTCGATTCTTTAGGTTATGTACCTCTTCGTAGATTTCGTCTATCTCCTGCTTTGTTGGTAAGTTAGCAGATTTTAACATTACATCGGTAACAGCATTCCATCTTTTCAAAAGTTCTAATTCTTTAGAAATAAGTCCATTATAATTTTCTGAGAATTTTTTGGAATCAAACAATCCAGTAAAGTTGTTCTCAAAAATGTCAATCCAGACTCTTTTGTAGGCTTCAGTTCCCTCCTCATTTTGTGGTAGTTCAGATGCTTTTGATGTTACTTCCTTTTGGGCAGTTGACCATGTATCCGCTAGTTGTTTATAATATTCTATTAAAAAATTATTAAATTCTACAATTTCCTTATTTGCCTCTGTAAGCTCGGCTGTAATTTTCTTTAAATTAGATGAAAGAGTACGTAAAGGCCCTACACCAGTTAGTGCTGTTGGCTTTGATGACATCATTGCTATCATGTCGGACCAAAACATTGCTGTTTTTTTATAATAGTCAGTTATGCTAGAATCATTTTCCATGTAATTATTGATAAATAGATCGCAATAAATAGATCACTTGAAATTATTGAATATGGATTATGAAAAATTATGTGAATCTGCTAAAAAGACTGATTCTAAGATTAGATTTGCTGGTATAATTAACTCTAGAGGAAGGCTAATTGCTGGTGGCATGGTTTCTAACAAAAAAGCATTAGAAGATGAAAAAAAGGATGAAATGCTATTCATGGAACTTGCGCTTAGAGTGAAAATGAGAAGTGAATTTAATGATGAGCTTGGCAAGGTAAAGTTTTCAATGTCACTTCGTGAGAAACTTATTGTAATGAGTTTCCCAATAAAAAATGATATCTTAATGGTCTCAATGGAAAGAAAAACCAGGTTTGAAGAAACTGCATTTAAGATTTTAAAATTAGTTGAAAAATTATAATTCAATACCAAGATTTTTTTTCAAAAGGGTTAATGTTAATTCAGGATCTGCCTTTCCATGCGTTTTTTGCATAACTTTCCCGACCAAAAAGTTCACTGTTTCTGGATTTTGTTTGGCATCTTCGGCTGCTTTTCTTTCTTCGTTTAAGACTTGGTTTATAATATCAGATAACATAGCTTCATCCGAAATATGACCTAAACTAAGATCATTAATTATCTGCGATAGTGGTTTACCGTTTTTTATAATCTCGTCTAGTGCTAACTTTGCAGATGCTCTCGTAATCTTATTTGATCTGATGGACTCAGCCAAATCAGAAAGATGACCCGCTTCTAGTTTTGATATTTCACGCTTTTCACGCGTATCAAGCAATCCCATAATATCCGTGGTAATTATATTCGCAACATCCTTCGCATTTGTTTCGTTGTTTGCTTTTTCAAAAAGTTCAGAAAAATATTTGTCTGATGCCAGTATATCTGCAACTTGCGATGTAATACCATATTTTGTAACATACCGCTCTTTTTTTGTGCTAATACTTTCAGGCATATGTGCCTGTAATTCATTTTTTACTTTGCTACCAATGTTAACCCATGGAACATCAGCTTCAAGATGGTACCTATACTCCTCCTCTTCCTCCTTTGTTCTTGCTGAAACAGTGATTTTTCGTCTATCATCCCAATGTCTGGTTTCTTGAATAACTTCGATTTTTCTTTCAGCAAGACTTTGTTGCCTTGTTATCTCAAAATGTACCGCTTTTTCTAAATCATGAAATGAGTTAATGTTTTTTATTTCAACTTTTGAGCCGCCTTCAATTGAAACGTTGGCATCAGCACGCATTGCACCATCAAGTCCAGGATCAGAAACATCCAAGTTTTCTAACAAATCTGAAAGTATGTTGAGAAAGTTTCTTACATGATGTGGGTTTTCAAAATCTGGTTCTGTTACAATCTCAACTAATGGCGTCCCAGCCCTGTTATAATCAACTAGGGTTATCTTAGTTCTTTCAGTAGCACCCTCATAAATCAGTCTGCCAGGGTCTTCTTCTAACTGTATTCTTCTTATTCGTATTTTCTTGTTATCTACAGTAATTTTACCTTCCCAACCAATACTGGTCTTATCATATCCATCAGCATTTAGCTGAGTGATTTGAAAGTTTTTTGGCAAGTCAGGATAAAAATAGTTTTTTCTAAAAAATGCGATTTGAGGTGGTGTGTCACAATCAAGTGCCATGGCAATTAGTGTAGCTTTTTCAACTGCTTTTTTATTTAATAGTGGTAATGAACCCGGAATTCCCATACAAATTGGGCAAATGTTTGTATTAGATTCAAATTCTCTATAATCTGCCTTACAGGAACAAAATAATTTACTTTCAAGTTTTGTCAACTGACAATGTATCTCAAGTCCAATCTTTGCCATTAGATTGGCACCTCAGGTAATTCTACAGTTTTTTCTAATGCATATGCTGCTTGCAACAAAGAATGATCTTTGAAACTATCTGCCATTATTTGTATTCCAATTGGCAATCCGTTTACAATCTTGTAGGGAACAGATATTGCAGGTTTTCCAGTAAGATTTGATGTTACAGTATTGTAATCAATTTTCATGAACTGTACGGGATCCTTAATCTCACCAAATTTGAATGGCTGAATAGGAACAGTTGGAGAAATTAGAAAATCAAATTTATCAAAAATTGGTTTTAATTCAGAAACAAGTTTAGATTTTATTTTTAATGCCTTTAGGAAATATTTGCCTGCATGACCAGCAGATGGCACAAAACCACCAAGGATCATTCTTCTTTTAACTTCAGGTCCAAGCTTGTTTCTTGCTTGTGAAATGTATGAATTAAATTCAAAGCCTTCCGAATCAAAATCATAGCCATACCTTATGTTATCATATCTGGCAAGATTACTTCCTGCCTCTGTTGATGTTATTGTATAATATGCAGCAACAGCATAAGGAACCATTGGTAATTCTATATTCTCACAGTTTGCACCAATACTTTCAAATGTTTTAATTGCATCTTTAGTGGAATTAAGAACTTCATCACTTAGCACTTCACTGCTTGTCATTTCTGACACAATTCCAATTTTTTTACCCTCTATACCCACATCAATATCTTTTAGATAGTCCTGATTTTTCTCATCCCTTGTAGTATTATCATTAGGATCAATTCCAGAAATTATGTTTAGTAAAAATGCAGAATCCTTAACTGTCTTTGTTAATGGTCCAATTTGGTCCATGCTATTAGCATAAGAAATTAGACCATAACGGCTTACAAGCCCATACGTAGGCTTTAAGCCAACTACTGAACAAAAACTTGCAGGATTTCTAATAGAACCGCCAGTGTCTGAACCTAGTGAAGCAACACATTCATTCGCAGAAACAGAAACTGCACTTCCTCCTGATGAACCACCAGGAACATAATCAATATTCCAAGGATTTTTACTCTCTCCATATGCACTATATTCAGTACTAAGGCCCATTGCAAACTCGTCAAGATTTGTTTTTCCAATTATAATTGCGTCTTCTGACTGTAATCTATCAACAGTAGTAGCAGTATATGGTGCAATAAAATCTTCCAAAACTTTTGAAGCACATGTGGTTCTATATCCTGCTACACAGATATTATCTTTCACAGATATCGGCATACCAAAACATTTTCCAACATTTTGATTTGATTTTATTTTATGATCAATTTCCTTCGCTTTTTCCAATGCTGAATCATTCATTTTCAACAAAAATGCATGAATGTCATCTTCTACCGAATTTATCTTCTCAATTGATTTTGAAATAAATTCTTCAACAGTAAAGTCACCATTCTTTATACTTGTTTGATAATCTAACGCAGAAATTGATAAATTCAAATTAACTCAACTTTGGAGCCTTGATGTATTTTTCCTTGTAGGTTTTCATAAACTTTAATAATTTTTTGTCATATGGAATGCATCTATCATTTCTAAGTTCGTCCATTTCAATCCCAGCATATTCTAGTTTTTCAGATTCAACATTTGCTTCGTCCAAAATGTCAAAATACTGAAGCATTTTTTGAACCTTCTCTACGTGTTCACTGTGATCTTCGATTTCAATTTTCATTAATTTTGCGACATGTGCAATTTCTTCCTCAGTAACCAAATTTTTCACCTATGGTGTTAACCTATCAACATCTCTGGGATAAAATGTTGTATCACGTATATTCTCAGTTCCAGTTAACGCCATCATTAGTCTTTCAAGACCAATTCCACAACCAGCATGTGGTGGAACACCATATTCAAATGCACTTAGATGATAACCAAATGTATCAATTTTCATGCCTTTAGTTTTCATTCTGTCTTCAAGTTCAGTTTTTTTCTCAATCCTAGTACTGCCTGAAGAAATTTCCAAGTCGCCATACATCAAATCAAACGATTCTGAGATTTTTGGGTCATTTTTACTCACTTTCACGTAGAATGGCTTAGGACCTACCGGCCAATCTTTAATAAAGTAAAATCCAGTTATTCCAATCTTGTTTAACTGTGCTGGATACAAATCATCACCCCACTGACTTTTTGCATCGGTAGCCTGAATTTTCTCTAAAAGTTCGGCGTATGTATACGCTGGAATTGTGTTTATCGAATCAGGAATCACAAATTCAGTGCCAGAATTATCGTTTGAAAATTTCTGCACCGCTGAAATTGAGCGCGTTATGACTTGCTCAATTCGTTTCATAATATCATTATAATCAACATATGCTTCTTCAAAGTCAATTGAAATTGCTTCAGATAGATGACGGTTTGTCCTAGATGGTTCAGCCCTAAAAATTGGTGCGATTTCAAACACTTTTTCAAAACTCATTGTTAGCTGTTCTTTATACAGCTGTGGGCTTTGGGCAAGAAATGCTTCTTTGTTATAATAAAAAATTGGAAACAATGCAGCACCACCTTCTGTAGCTGTTGCAATCATTTTCGGCGTATTTGTCTCAACAAAATTTTCTTCATAAAAATATTCTCTGATCATCTTTAATACTTCACTACGTGCTTGAAAAATTTTTTTCAAACTATCTCGACGCAAATCAATTGCTCTCATCTCAAGTCTAGTATCAATATTTTTGATTGTCTTAACGTAAGGATCAAATGGAGGAATTTTTTCAACCATGGAGAACACCCTAATATCTTCAGGATAAATTTCAACACCAGTTGGAGCTTTCTCAGACGCGTTAATTTTTCCTTTTAATCCTATACACGAATGCTCTTTTAATTTAGAAATGATTTCAAACACGTTATCTGGACATGAGTCCTTCTTTGCAACAATTTGAATCTCACCAGCTCTGTCAATTATGGTTAAAAATGAGATGTTTCCATGACCTCTAACACTTGAAACCCATCCCATAATTGTAACATCTGTTTCTGCCAATGAAGGATCTAAATTATTTGAATAATGAGTCCGCCGCCATTTCCCTAATTCAGTTTCTATCATAACTTTATTTTTGATTATGAGTATTTATTATAATTTTTTGGTATATACTACACTATTGTGAAATTAATGTTTGGTGTAACATAAATTCTCGTGGATTTACCATCAAAAAAAGTTGAAATCTCTCGTATTTTGCTTTGATACACAAAAAATTTTCCAACCTTGTTAATCCCACCTGAAATTTTTACCATTTTGTTTTCTTGAAGAAGTTGTAATCTTCGATAAACCGTACTAATTGGAATGTTTGTTTCTTTTCCTATCTGAACAGCAGTTTTAGCCTCTGGTATAATAGCAGACATGATTCTCATAGAAAATTGATCTGATATGATTTGAAGGTAAACTTGTTGTCTTTCAGGTTCATCTATCAAAGTAGTAGTTGTAGAGATCTGCAATATATGAGAAAAACAAGACCGATATAAATGGGATTCTCTTATTTATATGCAGAAATTACTTCCTTCTAAAATAAATTATATTAGATTTTTAGTCATAAAACGAATATTATGTTCGTGCCAAGCATATATTTTGACAAATAGTTTCATATTGAGTGTGTATTAAAATTATGGTATAATTTGACGTCAATAGCAACTTTAGGTTCACACTGTGCGCTTCAAGTTCTAAAAGGTGCAAAAGATGAAGGATTTAAAACAGTTTTAATATGTGAGAAAAAGCGAGAACATCTTTATCGTCGTTTTAAATTTATTGATGAATTATTTATTGTGGATTCATTCATAGAAATAACTGATAAAAAATGCGAGTCTGTATTACAAGAAAATGATTCTGTACTAATTCCTCATGGAACACTAATTGCTCAAATGGATTCAAAACAAATTGAATCTATAAAAACACCAATCTTTGGCAACAAGTACATCTTACGTTGGGAATCCGATCGCATGCTAAAAGAACAGTTAATGAAAGAAGCAAAACTAAATGTTCCAAAATCACTTTCAAGTCCAAAAGAAATTTCTAACCTTGTTATTGCAAAAAGACATGGCGCAGCAGGTGGAAAAGGATACTTTATGGCCTCTACTGAACAAGAATATAATAAAAAACGAGACCAATTAATTAAACAAGGAGTAATCACTGGAGATAACGATTTGTATATACAGGAATATCATTCGGGGGTTTTGGCATATCTTCAATTTTTTTATTCACCGATAAAAAATGAACTTGAATTTTTTGGAGTTGATAAAAGACATGAATCAGATATTGATGGACTGTCTAGAATTCCTGCTGAAAATCAACTTAATACTGATACTATTTCTTCGTTCAACGTTATTGCTAACAGTCCGCTTGTGTTACGTGAATCATTGCTTGATGATGTGTATACGATGGGCGAAAATTTTATTGAGGCATCATCTAAGCTGGTTCCACCTGGTATGAATGGTCCGTTTTGTATTGAAGGTGTTTATGATGAAAATGCTAACTTCCACACTTTTGAATTTTCAGCAAGAATTGTTGCGGGCACTAACCTTTACGTTAACGGCTCCCCATATACAGCACTAAATTACGATGAACCCATGAGTATGGGTCGTCGCATAGCTAGAGAGATTAAACTTGCTGTAACAAAAAACGAAATAAAAAATATTACAACATAATATTGCATATAAAATATTACGATTTCTTATTTAGACATAATGCATTCTATGTTATTAGAATAGAGAATATGTCTATATATGATATATAATTAAAAAAATAATGCAACATAAGATTACGGCTCAAAATTTAAAAAAATATGATATTAATCAAAAAGTGATTTCGGCTTTAGCAGATGCCGAATCAAGATCCATTATTTTTTCAATTGTAAAAAAGGGTAAAACAGCTAGTGCAATTTCTACTTCATTAAAAATTCCATTAAGCTCTGTTTATAAAAAATTATCAGAATTAGAAAATTTGACGTTAATTGAAGTCGAAAAATATCATATATCTGATAAGGGTAAACGATTCAAAATTTACCGTAGCCGTATCAATAAAGCGGAAATACTAATTAAAAAGGCATCTCCGACACTCTGGTTATCCGCAAACTGATTATAATGAAGCGTACATTACCAAAGCCAACTTTACTCGAGCTTGATGAATATGATATGAATCAGCGTATAATAGAAGCATTAACACATGTATGCTCACGTGCTATATTATTTTCAACTGTAGATAAAGCAAAAGATGCAGTAAAAATTTCTGAGGAAACTCAACTATCACTATCTAATGTTTATAAAACACTAACTAATCTTGAAAAATTAACTCTTATAACAATTGAAAAATTTGATACTAGAATTGAAGGAAAAAAAATAAAACTGTATAGAAGTAGAATTAAAAAGGCAGATATCACAATTGGTACAATTAATTCAAAAGTAAGACTTTACAGAAACATAATCCAAAGCAATAACTAAACTAATGACATGGAAATCCAGCAGCATGTCTAATATCATGAGTTAATTCATGAATAAATTGCTCTACATAAGCCTGTTCGCCTTGCACAATACTAAACATATGACCCTGATCATAGCCTACAATAAACAAGCCAAAAACACACACGACTGAAAGAATTATTATTGAAAACAATGGTATTCTAACAACTGGTTTAGTAACTTGATTTGATACTGACAACAATCGTTTAAATCAAAAAGACATATTTAAGTCATGATAAGTTTTTTCGATAAAAAACTGATCGTATACAGAAAATATATTATATAAAATTCACAGAAAATGAAACAAATTTGTTATTTACAACCAAGATTTTTAAAACATTCACCTTAATATTCATAAATTCAAAATAAAAATATGGTTGAAATAAAAATTCAAAAGCAGGATTCTGTTAAGCTTTATAAAATTAGAAAGATACTCAAAGAATTAACAAGTATAGCAGGACATGGTACAGAGCTAATTTCAGTATATATTCCAAAAGGAAAACAACTACACGAAGTAATCACTATTTTAAAGGAAGAACAGGGCACTGCAGATAACATAAAGTCAGATCTGACCAGAACACACGTAGTTGATTCATTATCAAAAGTGGTACAACGATTAAAACTCTATAAAAAAACTCCTGAAAGAGGTTTAGTCGTATTCTGTGGCGCACTCCAAAGAGAAGGTGGTGGACCTCCTGGAAGTGAAATTATTAAAGCATTTGAAATTGACCCGCCAAAAGATCTTAAGACATTCCTATACAGGTGTGATGATCATTTCCACGTTGATATACTAAATGATATGTTGAAAGATGATAATTTAATTGGATTTTTAGCACTAGATGCTAAAGATGCAGGTTGGGGATTATTACATGCAGATAAAATTGAGGTACTAAAAGAAACTGGCTCTGGAGTTGCTGGAAAACATAGACAAGGTGGACAATCTGCAAAAAGATTTCAAAAATTAAGGGAGATGGAGCTTACATATTACTTTAATAGAGTAGCAAACATTACACGAGAATATTTTATTGATATTTATCCCATTAAGGGGCTTGTTATTTCTGGGCCTGGACCAACAAAAGAAGAATTTGTTAACAATAATTATCTAGAATATAGATTACAAAACATGATTATTTCAACCATCGATGCATCATATTCGGGTGCAGAAGGGATAAGAGAAGCTTTTGATAAATCTGCTGAGATTCTTTCAAACTTTAGAATGGTTGAAGAAAAACAAATTATTGAAAAGTTATTTAAGAGAATAAATAGTAATTCAGGACTAGGAATTTACGGTCTTGATGATATTATAAATCATTTAAAAAATAATATTGTTGAAACACTGATAATTACAGATAACACGGAACTTTACAAAGTTGAATCAAAATGTAATAGATGTAACCATATTCAAGAAAAAATTATTGAACAACAAAAAGTAATACCAACTAAAACAGAATTTAAGAATTCCCCATGTCCATCTTGTAAAGCAGAAAATATTGAAACAGATGAACAAGATATTGTAGATTATCTTGCATTACTTGCGGCAAAAACTGGTACCAAAATAGAAGTCATATCAGGAAACACTGAACATGGTTTAATGTTAGGTAGTGTTGGTAAGATCGGTGCTATCCTACGATACAACCCAAATTATTCTAGTTAGATAATTATTCTATACAATTTCGTATTTTTTGTGCTAATTCATCAAGCTCATTATCTTTTAGAATTTTTCTTTTTAACCACAATGTTCCCGTTTTGCTATATCGTGGAATTATATGAACATGAACATGTGGTATTATTTGTTTGGCAGATTTTCCATTATTCTGTGCTATGCTAAATGCATCAGCATTTGTGGCTTTAATTATTGCATTAGCAATCTTTGGTATTTTGGAAAATAACTCTGCAACTTCTTGGCTGTTCATATCCGTTAATTTTTCGTATGGTTTTTTTGTAATTACAAGCGAATGGCCTTTATCTATTGGATATTTATCCAGAATCGCTATAATATTACTATCATGATAAATCTCATAATATGGGCGCTTTCCGTCTATCATATCACAAAAAATACACGATGACAATATTATTTATTAAAACAAAAATCAATTAATATATTAGCATTAATTTGTGAGAAAAATATGAAATTTCATTTTGAAATCATTATTGGAGATAGATATGAAGCAACTGATTATTTGAGTGATGATGAGGTACATCAATCCCTACTAAAAATGCAAAAACAAGACATTTTGAAGGCAGAAACAGGGGATGAATATTGGGAAGATATACCAAATGAACTTTTTGAATTATTAAAAACAAGTATTGAAGCAAGAACCTATGATTTTACTATGGCACGTGGTCACTTATGGCTAAATATAGAAATACAAATTGACAATGAATCAAATTCTTGAAGTCTTTTAAAATATCAAATTTGAAAGAAAGTCATTATTTATTTTAATGATATAACAAATTGATCAAATAATTTCATATGTTATATAGGGTAAAAATATGAAATCTCACATCATATGGGTAGAAAACATAGAGAAGAACGAAGAGAAAAAAGAGAAGATTTTGTTGCTAAACGTACACAACAAAAGCGAAAAAATACGTTATTAGCTGTAGGTATTTTGGGAATAATTGGATTAATTGTTGGCTATGCATCTTTTACATTCGTTACTATGGGTGCCGATACACCAGGTGCACCACCAGGAGCTGGAAAATTGGGTGACGAACATGAACATGCATCAATGTTGGTACGAATTTTTGGTGACAAGTTTGATTTCTCTGCCACTACATATCAAATCAAAAGCAGTTGGATCCATTTTGAAGAAAGTGATGGTAATACAATTCATAGACATGCGTCAGGTGTAACACTTGACTACTTGTTTGAGACATTAGGTATTGAAATAGATGAGGATTGCTATATCTTTGCCGATGGCAGACAATTCTGTACCAACGAAGATTACTCACTAAAGTATTTTATTAATCGTAATTTTGTAGATAGTATAAACGATCATGTAATTCAAGATGGTGATAGAATTTTAATCTCATATGGTAGTGAGACAGAAGATGATCTTGGTGAACAATTAAATGAACTTTATTCACAAATAATACGTGACTAAACCAAAATTTACAGTGAAAAGTATTACAAAGAAAAAACACTAATCGTTGTCCATAATTATATGCTAATTTAGTTTTTTTCGTATATCAGGCAAATATGATTTTATAATCTCTAAAATATCTATTCGTACAATTTCATCTATATCAGTATTAAATCTACTACGAAAAAACTCGCAATATCTTTGATCTAACATTCCAACTACGGTGCCCTCAAAAAAACTTAATTCATCATTAGGGTTAATAACAATTTTTCTTATATTATGATTTTCTAAAAATCCATAATAACTAAACAAGCCCTCTAGATTACTTGAAATATCATCTCTAACATCCTGGATGAATATTTCAATTTCTTTAGAATTCATATTTTTTATAATTTTTACTTGTTTATGAGATTTGCATTTTAGAATTTAAATTATAGTAATACGTGCTGAAAACAATCAAAATGAAAATATCCAGTAGAAATGTAGTTGAGGGAACAGCAAGAGCCCCGCATAGAGCGATGTACAAAGCTATGGGATTAACTGATGACGATTTAAGCAAATCATTCATTGGTGTTTGTCATACGGGTAATGAGGCAACACCATGTAATATCCATCTGCCTGAATTAGCTATAGGAGCTAAACAAGGAGTAAAGGATGGTGGTGCAACTCCTAGAGAGTTTTCTACTATCGCCGTTAGTGATGGGATTGCTATGGGACACGAAGGCATGAAATCTTCACTTGTATCTAGAGAAATTATTGCTGACTCAATTGAATTGATGATGAGGGCTCATCAATACGATGGGCTTGTAGGTATAGCTGGATGTGACAAAAGTCTTCCGAATTAAAAAACATAGAAAATACTGCATGCCCAAATGCTGGTTCATGTGGTGGAATGTTTACAGCAAATACTATGGCCTCGATATCTGAAGCAATTGGCCTTGCATTGCCGGGAAGTGCTAGCCCACCAGCTGAAGATGACAGAAGAAAAAATATGGTATATGAAACTGGTAAAACATGTGCTAAACTTCTGGAACTAGATATCAAACCTAGTGATATTCTAACCTTTGAAGCGTTTGAAAATGCTATTACAATGTTAAATGCTGTTGGTGGTTCAACAAATGGTATTTTACATTTGTTAGCACTTGCAAATGAAGTAAGAATAAAATTAACTTATGATGATTTTGAACGAATAAGAAAAAAAACTCCACACATAGCAGATATGAAACCTGGTGGAAGCTATGTAATGAATAGCTTGGATAAAATAGGTGGAATACCGCTTGTAATGAAAAAACTGATGGATCATAATCTAATTCATGCGAATGTGTTGACAGTTACTGGAAAAACAATCAAGGAAAATCTTGAAGGTATAAAAATATCGAATGTGATGGATGAAAAAATTGTTAGAAGTGTCAAAAACCCATTACATGATGTTGGAACAGCTGTAATACTAAAAGGGACTTTAGCTCCAGATGGTGCAGTAATTAAGACGGCTGGCATGGAAATAACAAAATTTACTGGAAAAGCCAAAGTGTTTGATGCGGAAGAATCTGCATTTGATTCAGTATCTAAGGGTAAAATTGAGGAAGGTGATGTTTTGGTTATTAGATATGAGGGTCCCAAAGGTGGTCCTGGAATGAGAGAAATGCTTGCTACAACTGCTGCTATTATAGGACAAGGATTAGGCAAAAAAGTTGCAATGATAACAGATGGCAGATTCTCTGGTGGTACACGTGGTTTTATGGTGGGGCATGTTGCACCTGAAGCATTTGTTGGAGGACCAATTGCTTTTGTTAAAGATGGGGATCAAATAAGTATCAATATTAAAGATAACAGTATCAATCTTCACGTTTCAAAAGAAGAACTCGAAAAAAGATCTAAAGAATGGAGTATGCCTAAACCTAATTATGAATCAGGTGTTTTAGCCAAATATGCATTCCTAGTTGGCTCTGCGAAAAGAAGTCTTTTTGCTTCGTCTCTGATTTCAAAACTGGTTCAGGGTCAATGGCTAATTCTGAAGCAATATCCTGCTCTGGCTCGGCTGATACTATTGGTAATGGTTCTGGATCAAGAACAAAGTCTAGGCTTGTAATTGCATCTGACATGAAAACTGGCTCAGGATCAATAACCAATTTAGGTTCAACAACTGATTCGGGCTCCGGTGTAGATTGTAATATTACCTCAGGCTCTGATTCTTCCTGTAATTCTACATCGTCAGTGTATGAACTTCCGTCATTTTCAACTACATTTAACGCATCGAGCACGTAAAGCACCTCTGGAATTCCATAATGATTCGTTGTTTCAATAACAATATGTGATGTGTCCATTGGATTATCAAATATCATTGTGAAAGTATAATTTACTCTATAGGCGGTTTGATGTATAGGATGCGAAACTATCTCTGAATCTGCATCAACAGAAGACCAAAGACCAACATTATCGTTAACACCTACTTTATCTCTTACATTTGGAGAATAAGACATTGATGGACTATGCTTGTAATTGTTGGGTGAACCATACACATCCATGTATAAGATTGTAGAAGTTACAGTGGTAGCACCATGAGAATAAGGAACACTAAGAGTAACTGTTACAGGCTCACCAGTTTTTACCACATTAGTGTCAATGTTATTGTATTTTTTTACCAATGTGTAAGTATTATCATTGATTGCAAATCCTCCATGTGTTCTAAGGACTTTACATTGTGAGCATGAGGCACCAGAACCTGAACTAGAAGAGGAAGATCCAGAAGAGGCAACCCCAATAGGAGAAAGTGTTGAAACAGTGCATGTAAATTTGTTGTTTGTTGTATCCTGTGTACACGTATCTTCCGTAATCCAGCTAGTTCCAGTATGGTGGACTACCTCAAGAGTTTCCTCTAATCCACCAGAAGGTATGTTGGATTCATCATATTCAACTGTGATATCCATAGTTCCTGTAGTTACTGCAGTTCCCATTGAAATATTCATTACTGTACCCACAGTTTCATATTGTGTGCCTTCAGCAGATAAACTCCTAGCTCCTGATGTTGCAGTAACCTCATTAGAGCTAACAAGAGTGGCAGGATCAATAGGGTCCACAGTTACAGTGCCAGCAGTTGATACATCACCGTTAAATGTCATTGCAAAACCAAGTCCATCCATTTCAATACTTTTTGAATCTTTTGTAATTGTACTAGCTATAGGATCTGGGTCAACACCAGGTGTTAAAAATTCACCAGGTGCCAAATAAGCATCTGCATCAGTTGGAACACAATTTGCATCTACACATGTAAATGCAGAAAGCATTAATCCAAATGGAGGAACTGTGTCTGCTGGTAATGACTGTCCAACCGCAAAAGTTGTGCCGTCACCAAAATGTGCACCATCCTTAAATGTCTGAATAGCAGATGTAAAGTCTGTATTATCACCAAAATGCATGTGCTCTCCAAATGTTTGTGCTACAGTGAACGCCTGAGCAGGAGGCATATGACCGCCATCAGCAAATATGTTTGCAAAGCCACCCATGTCAGGTGATGCCGTACCGGCAAAGAAAGTACCAACACCAAATGTTCTAGCTTTACCAAACTCTGGTGCATTTGCAAAGTCCATATGACTACTAAATGTATAATCTTCACTTGCATCGAATGTTTGTTCATCTGCAAAGCTAGCACCTGCAGGGAATGCTTGGTTATCAGCAAAGTTAACAATACCAGAAAATACAGGGTCTGCGCCAAATGTATGAACATCATCATCCCAATTCTGTGCACCAGTAAACGTCATAGATGCACCAAATGTTCTAGCGGCACCAAAATCAGTACCAGAACCAAATGTCATTGAATCTGCAGTAAAGTCATGTGATTCACCAGCGCCGAAACTTTGGCCTGTACCAAAAGTCGCACCGTTGTTGAATTCTTGTGCAGCACTAAACGTGTGTGTACCAGCACTAAAGTCCATGTTCTCACCAAATGTATTGGCTGCACCAAAAGTTGTACTAGCGCCAAAAGTTGTACTAGCGCCAAAAGTTTGAGCGCTACCAAATTCCTGGCTTGCTGCAAATTCAGTACCAGTGCTAAATTCAGTACCAGCACCAAATGTTTGTGTACCAGAAGTGAATGATTGTCCTGCATTAAATGACTGTCCTGCAGCGAATTCCGAGCCAGCACCAAATGTTTGTGTGCCAGCAAATTGTTGTGTACCCGCCGTGAATGACTGTCCTGCAGCGAATTCAGTACCAGCACCAAATTGCTGATTATCACCAAATGTCATTGTACCCGCAGTGAATGACTGTCCTGGCTCAAACTGTGTCCCCTCACCAAACGAATTTCCTGCAGAAAAGTCTTGCACACCCTGACCAACATAATTAGTATTAGCTGGAACGCCAAGTGTTGTCACTGAAAGATTAGATGAATGAGTACCAGTTCCTTCTGAACTAATTGCCGCAACTGTGAATACATATGTCGTATCCGCCGTAAGTTGGAAAATCTCTTCTGTCAAGCCAGTGCCTACTGGAGTAACAACAGTAACACCACCTTTTTTAATTTCATAGTCTGTTATTGTAGAGTCTGAAGATGGTGCAGTAAATGCAAGTTTTACAGACACGTCAGTTTTACTAACAACTGTGGGTGCGCTCATCGTGGCAGGCGGTGCAGCATAAACGTCTATGACTTGTAAAGGTGCAATCATTAAGAATGCAATAGTAATAATTAGAATAACAGGCACCTGCTTTTTCATTATTTTTTGGGTTACCAAAACCAGTATGATTAAAAACTAATTTTTAATATATTTTTCGCTAAATATAGTGATTTTTACTCATAAAAACTAGTAAAACTAAGATGGACGTATTATTCTCATTCATTTGCTGATATCAGGCTAATATTGAGCCTATTTTGACTGGTATTGAATAGGGTTCATTTTTATACAGTTCAATTTTGCCTAATTGCATGGGTGGACATATTTGGACACACAAACACTCCTAAGATAATTTCCCTAGACTATACTGGCACCCAATTTGAAATCTATAATAAAATTTCTAGAAACTATTCAAACACATTTTTGTTTGAATCATTAACTGGTCCAGAAGAACTGGCCGAAACTTCAATCATGGGTTTCGACCCAGAATTTATTGTTAAGGGATATTATAACAAAGTTACAATTCAAAGCAGAGATAATTCTATTAAGACAATTTCCACAACAGAGCCACTCAATGTAATAAAGGATTTAGTACAAAAAACAAATGAACAATCATATCGTTACTTAGGTGGAGCCGTTGGAATAATAAACTATGATGCAATCAGATTGTGGGAAAACATACCAAAAAAACATGACATAAAGGAACCAATAATGCAGTTTGGAATTTATAATGATGGAATATTATTTGATAACAAACAAAAAAAATCTTTGTACTTCTACTATGACAAGAATAGAGTAAATGAGATAAAGATAACAGAGCCTAAGTTTGGTAATTTTACTGTATCCGACATTAGAGCTAATCTGGATGAAGATGAATTTACTGATATTGTAAACAAGGCAAAAAAATACATCTACGATGGAGATATATTCCAAGTTGTACTAACAAGAAAATTTTCGTTTGATGCTAGTGGTGACTATCTAAAAGTGTATCAAAAACTTCGTTCCTTAAACCCTTCACCATATCTATATCACTTGAAAATGAATGAAAAAACAGTGATAGGTTCATCTCCTGAAATGTTATTACGCGTTACAAATGACCAGGTAGAAACATTTCCGATTGCTGGTACAAGAAGGATCACAGATGATGAACGTGATAATGAACGTATGAAAAATGAACTAATCAGTGACAAAAAAGAATTAGCTGAACACACAATGCTGGTTGATTTAGGCAGAAATGATGTTGGTAAAATTTGTGATTATGGTACTGTTCATGTCAAAGAATTGATGGAAGTAAAAAAATTCAGTCACGTTCAACATATGGTAACACATGTTGTTGGAAAACTTGGTAAAAATTATGATATGTATGATGCATTCAAAGCTATTTTTCCAGCTGGTACTGTTTCAGGTGCACCAAAAGTTAGAGCAATGGAAATTATCGACGAGCTTGAACCTGAATCTAGAGGTCAATACGCGGGGGCTGTTGGATATTTCTCGTTTAATGGATGTTGTGACTTTGCAATTGCAATTAGAAGTATTTTTGCAAATGAAAAATCAGGTTTTGTACAGGCTGGTGCGGGAATTGTATTTGATTCAATTCCAAAAAATGAATTAAAGGAAACTGAACACAAAGCAAATGCAATGTTAACTGCACTTAGAGAGGCGTCAAAATGAAGTTTTTGATTATTGACAACTATGACTCGTTTGTCTATAACCTTGCTCAGAGACTGGGTGAGCTTGGTATTAATTCAGATGTCATAAGAAATGACAAAATTACAATTAAGGAGATAAAGAAAAAAAACTATGATGCAATAGTTATTTCACCAGGACCTGGAACACCAGAAGACAAAAGATATTTTGGAATTTGTAAAGATGTTATTCTGAAACTTGGGCCAGAAATACCAATTTTAGGTGTATGTTTAGGACATCAGGGAATTATTGACTGCTTTGGTGGAAAGGTTACAAATGCTAAAAATATTAGACATGGAAAAACAAGCAAGATCAAACATTATGATGACTCATTATTCAAAGGAGTTGAAAATCCGTTTAGAGCAACACGATACCATTCGTTAGTTGGTAAAAAAACAATAATTCCAGATTCATTAAAAATTACTGCCGTTGCAGAGGATGATGATGAAATTATGGGAGTTAGCCACAAAGAATTTCTTATTGAAGGCGTACAATTCCATCCAGAATCCATTATGACAGATGAAGGCAAAAAAATACTAAAGAACTTCATTGAGAGGGTTAAAAATGATTGATGAATTAACAGTGTTGTTAGGGAACAATCAAAATCTATCTTTTGATCAAATGACAATTGCTATGAATGAGATTCTTAAAGGAGAACACCCAGACAAGATAGTTGCAAAATTTTTACAAAACTTAACTTCGAAAGGTGAAACTGATGATGAGCTTTTGGCAATGCTTACGAAAATGAATCAGTTTTCAGTTAACATATCACCAAATTGTAAAAATAAAATTATTGATATGTGTGGTACAGGAGGGGATAATCTAAAAACATTCAACATTTCAACTGCTGCATCATTTGTTGTAGCTGCAGCTGGTGGATATATTGCAAAACATGGAAATCGTTCTATCTCAGGTGTCTCAGGAAGCGCTGATATTTTTGAGTATTTTGGCTTTGATTTAGGCTCAGAACCACCAAAAATTGTCAATATGATTGAAAATATTGGTATTGGATTCATGTTTGCACCCACATTTCATCCTGCGATGAAAAATGTTGCTAATGCTAGAAAGATGCTGGGTAAAAGAACAGCATTCAATATTTTAGGACCATTAAGTAATCCAGCAAATGTAAAACATCAGTTGATAGGTGTATTCTCAGATGACTATGTTAAAAGAATCGTAAAAATTATGCAAAAAAACAACTCAGAAACAATTCTTGCTGTAAGATCAGAAGATGGTATGGATGAACTATCAGCAACATCAAAGAACAAAGTATGCATGCTGAAAAATAATGAGATTACTGAATTTGTAATTAATCCAAAGGATCATAACATTATAAATGGCAGTTTATCTGATATCCAAGTTTCAACAAAACAAGAAGCTATAGATGCATTTGTTAATGTATTGAACAACACATCAAATAAAACAATGAAAGATGTTACAGTGCTTAATGCCGCAGGTGGAATGTTGGTAGGTGGAATATGTGACAGATTTGATGATGGCGTGGAACTAGCTCGAGAAACAATAAACAGTGGAAATACATTTAAAAAATTAAAACAGTTTGCAAAAATAAATGGTAGATTAGATAAATTAGAGGAGGTCAATTAAAATGGAAAATATTTTAGAAAAACTTGTTAACAATTCTAGAAAAGCAATCGAGAATGATGTCTATGAGATTTGTGAGTGTCTACCAAATTCGGGAATGAATTTAGAAGAAAACATAATCAAATCAGAACATGCTGCATTAATTACAGAAATAAAGTTCTCATCCCCTACGTTAGGAAATATCAAAAAAATATCTCATCCAGTAGACATTGCAATGAAAATGGTTAATGGAGGTGCATGTGCATTATCAGTATTAACTCAGCCATTTTTGTTTGATGGCTCGCCTGAAATTTTTATGAAGGTTAGAAACGCTATAAAAGTTCCAATGTTAATGAAGGATATAACAATCCATAAAATACAAATCGAAGCTGCAAAAAGAATGGGAGCTGACTATTTCCTACTGATACAATCTCTTTTTGATAAAAAGTTAGTTCCAGACATGGAAGAGTTAATTGAATATGGGCATAAAAACGGACTAAAAGTACTTGTAGAAACACACACAGCAAAAGAATTTGAAAATGCATTAAAGACTAATGCAGATATTATCGGAATTAATAATAGAAATTTAGATACACTTGAAATTAATCTTGAAACCACAAAGCAACTTTTAGAGAATTTTGACAAATCTAAAATAATATTATCTGAAAGCGGAATTCAATCACCAGATGATATTAGATTTTTACATGATTCTGGAGCGGATGGATTTCTTATAGGTACAAGTATAATGAAAAGCCCAGATATAGAAAACAGTGTATCAGAATTGGTGAATGCGATATGAAAATAGGAATGCCTAAAGATGGAAGATTTGGAGATTTTGGTGGAAAATACATTCCAGAAACACTAGTTCCAGCCATCGAAGAGCTTGAAGAAAATTATCAGAAAATTAAAAATGATAAAAGCTTTCAGAAAGAATTTGATTATTATTTAAAAAATTATGCTGGAAGGCCAACTCCACTTTATTTTGCGGAAAATCTAACAAAATCTGTAGGTGGTGCAAAAATCTATCTCAAGAGAGAAGATTTGTTACATGGTGGAGCGCACAAGATCAACAATACACTTGGTCAGGCACTGCTTGCAAAAAGAATGAAGAAGAAGCGAATAATTGCTGAGACTGGTGCTGGGCAGCATGGTGTTGCAACTGCTATGGCATGTTCTTGTTTGGGATTACCATCAGAAGTTTACATGGGATACAAAGATACGGTAAGACAACAACAGAATGTTTTCAGAATGGATTTGCTTGGCTGTAAAATCTACCCTGTAAAATCAGGCTCACAAACACTGAAGGACGCAATTAATGAGGCCATCCGTGACTGGATCACAAATGTTGAGACAACATATTACCTGCTAGGTTCTGCTGTTGGCCCACACCCATACCCAGTAATGGTAAGAGACTTTCAATCTGTAATAGGAAAGGAAATAAAACAACAGATGAAAAACATTCCTGATACGGTTATTGCATGCGTTGGTGGTGGATCAAATGCAATTGGTACATTTTATCCAATGATAGATAATAACGTAGAAATGATTGGTGTTGAAGCAGCTGGACAGGGATTAAAAACTGGTAAACATTCTGCTACACTCAATGCAGGCAAAAAAGGTGTGTTACATGGGATGATGACATACCTACTTCAAGACAGTGATGGACAAATTAAAGAAACACACAGTATTTCAGCAGGGCTAGATTACCCAGGAGTTGGTCCAGAGCATGCATTTTTGAAAGATGCTGGTAATGTAAAATACAAAAGCGCAACAGACCGAGAAGTGATTAATGCATTTTTAACACTAACAAAAACTGAGGGAATAATACCAGCGCTAGAATCTGCACATGCAGTTTCACATGCAATTAAAATTGCTAAAACTAGATCAAAATCTGATTCAATAGTGGTTACATTGTCTGGGCGTGGGGACAAAGACATTGACATCGTAAAACAATATCTAAGGAAAAATGTCAAAAATTCAAGATAAGTTCAAGGAATTAAAATCCAAGAACGAAAAAGCGTTAATTTCATACATTATGGCAGGATATCCAAACGAAAATACAACATTATCGATTATTAACGGTCTTGTTAATGGTGGTACTGACATCATTGAATTAGGATTTCCGTTTTCGGATCCAATAGCAGATGGACCAGTTATACAAAATGCAAGTACAATTTCATTAAACAAAGGGATGAAAATTGAAAAATTTTTTAGAATTGTAAAAAAAATTAGGAAGAAGACAAACATTCCACTTGTTTTAATGACATATACGAATGTGCTCTACACACATGGTTACACAAAATTCATGTCAAGAGCAAAAAGTGCCGGTATCGATGGACTAATTCTACCGGATATGTCTATTGAAGAATCAAATGACTATCTAAAAGCTGCTAGAAAAAATAAACTTGATACCATTTTCTTGGTATCACCAAATACGAATAATGTTAGACTGAAAAAAATAGCAAAAGCAAGTACAGGCTTTTTGTATATGGTAGCTGTTTTTGGTACAACTGGTGTTCAAACAAAGATCCACAAATACACTATAGATTCAATTAAAAATACTAAAAAAATTGTTAGTAACAAACTACCTATTGGTATCGGATTTGGTGTATCAACCCCTAGTGATGTAAAAAAGTATGTTTCAGCAGGTGTTGATGCAGTTATTGTTGGTAGCGCCAACCTCAAGATTATAGAGAATACGCCTTTATCTAAACTAGAAAACAGGATTACATTATACACAAAAAAATTGAAGGTAAATACAAAAATTTAGGAAAAGCTACATAAATGGGAAACCATTTACTCATATATGCAGACTAGGTTTATTTTTGTTACAGGTGGGGTAATGTCCGGTCTTGGAAAGGGTGTAGTTTCATCTTCTGTATCTAAATTATTACAACTATCAAATCAAAAAGTTTCATGCGTTAAGATTGATCCATATCTGAATTTTGATGCTGGTACAATGAATCCTATTGCACATGGTGAAGTGTTTGTCACCGAAGATGGAGGTGAATGTGATATGGATATAGGAAACTATGAAAGGTTTCTTAATCAAGATATACCAAAATCTCATAACATTACTACTGCGCAAATTTATTCTAGCGTAATCAACGCTGAGCGAAAGGGAAAATATCTTGGTGCATGTGTCCAAATTATTCCACATGTAACAGACGAAATTAAAAAACGAATTAGAGCTATAGCAGAAGATGAAAGCCTTGATATGCTAGTTGTTGAATGTGGAGGAACAGTTGGTGATATAGAAAGCTTGCCGTTTCTTGAAGCCCTAAGACAATTAAGGTTAGAAGAGGGAACAGAAAATGTAATTTTTATTCATGTTACGTTAGCACCATCACTAGATGTTGTTGGCGAACAAAAAACAAAACCTACACAACATAGTGTACAAGAACTAAGAAGAATCGGAATTCAGCCAGATATTTTATGTGTAAGATGTACTGAACCATTATTAGAAAAAACACGAAAAAAGATTTCATTGTTTACAAATGTTTCACCGAATGATGTATTCTCTTGCCATGATGTGGAATCTATTTTCATGATTCCTCATACGTTGTATGAACAAAAATTGGTTGAAACAATATTTAAAAAATTTGCCAAAATTGGTTATGTAAACACATCAAACAATTGGGACAAATGGAACTCTATTGTCAATTCATTACATGATACCGGTGAACAGACAAATATTGCAATGGTTGGAAAATATGTCACACTAGCAGATAGTTATGTTAGTGTTAATCAAGCGTTGAAACATGCTGGTGCATCTATTGGACACTCTGTAAACATAAAATGGATTGATTCTGAAACGTTAGATGAAAATATTGATATTATTTCAAAATTTGATGGTTTTCTTGTTCCAGGTGGGTTTGGTACACGTGGCTCTGAAGGTATCATAAACACTGCAAAGTTTGCACTGGAAAACAACAAGCCATACCTTGGAATATGCTTTGGATTTCAATTAGCTGCTATAGCATTTGCTAGAAGTAAATGTAACCTGAAAAACGCAAACTCTACAGAAATTTCTCAAGATACACCATATCCAATAATTGATTTGCTGCCAGAACAAAACAACGAAACAGACATGGGTGGTTCATTACGTTTGGGTGCAAATAAAATCAAAGTTAGTAAAGATTCAATCGCTCACAAAATTTATGATTCTGATATGATTTCTAAACGACACAGACACAGATATGAATTCAATACAGATTTTAGAGAAAAATTTAAGCAAAATGGAATGATTTTTTCAGGTGAAAGCGATAACAATAGAAGAATGGAAATTTTGGAAGTGCCATCACACAAATTCTTTTTTGGCGTGCAGTTTCATCCAGAATTTAATAGTAGACCAGGATTCCCAGAACAAGCGTTCAAATCGTTTGTTACCGCAGCCTCACAAAATTAATCTAGCTTAGTAATTTCATAAATTTTTTGTCGAGCATCACGAATTGAGACTTTCCGTTTTATGTATCCCTTATTCATGAGATGTTTTAACGCAAGTCTTACTGTTCTGTCCGGAAGTAATGTTTTAGATGCAAGCTCTTTTTGTGTCATAGATCCCTCATATTCCAATATTTTTAGTAATAACTTAGAGCTTGGTGGCATAGCAAGCAACTCCTCTGCTAACTTTACTTTTTTAGCAAGTGCAGAAACAGCAGTAGAATCTACTTTCATGCGAATTATTCTTGCTGGTGGTATGAATTTTGTCGTTTCAACATTATTGTTAACTTTGTATCTGTCGATTCCATCCAGAACAACATCACAATGCAAACGTGAAGAAATTTCGTCAATTTCGATTATACTATTATCAGATACTATCAGCGGTCTTCTTGTGGTGTCTAGTGAATTTACTGAAACTATTCCAAATACATTTGATGATTGAAAAATAACTGGTCCCCCAGCAGACATCGAATATGCAGATGAGCCAATTGGTGTTGAAACTATAACACCATCACTGCTATCATGCCATACTTCCTCTCCATTAACACGTAATACATATTCCATTAATGTGGCACTTTTTGATGTAAAAACAGCAACATCATTAAGAACAGGATAAACATTTTTGCCATCAATTTTAACAGCAATTCTTGGAACATCCTCAATTACATAATCCTGTTTTTTTATACGATTAAGATGAGATGATAGTTCTCTCAATTCAATTTGTGCCAAAAAACCATTTGATTCAGATTCACTTATTCCTAAAACAGGTGTATCCAAATCTAATGTATGATGAAAATAATTACGAACACCACGATCACCACCCAATACAATTATCAAATCAGCCAGTGTAGCCTTAGAACTATTTTTGAAGTAAAATGACTCAAAACCCGCGTCCAAAAGTGTTTCTTTAATTGATTTTGCTAATAGTTCTGTGGTTTGAATTCCTGCAATGCCAATACGCATAACAAACAATTGTTAATGTATAATAAAAATCAGATCTGCCTGAATTTTACTGTGTTATAAAAATAATAAGCATTAGTTTCAATAGCACCTCTAGATGGAATTTTTTCTAAACCAATTTTTTCACTATCCAGTGTTGCCTGTGCTGCACCACCAGCAAAACTAAGTGCCCAAAGAATATCATTTTCTTTTATCATTGTGCAACAAAATGCGGCACTAAATATGTCGCCAACACCAGTTGTATCATAAAGATGAATATTTGGTAATTTTATTGAATAAATTTTATCATCTGATAACACTGAAATATTTTGCTTGTCTGTTAAGATTACATATTTAACTCCATTTTTTTGTAGAATTTTCATATTATCAACTTCATGGCCTCCTGTAATACATTCCAATTCCTCTGGGTTTGTTTTTATTGCTGATATATGAGAAAAATCCAGTTGAGTATTTTCAAGATAAATTTTATTTTCTGAACTTTTTCGTCTCAAAAACCCCTGTGGATCCAACAAAACGAAATTTGCGTTTCTTTTAATTTTCATGAATGCTTCATTAGATATCTCATCAAAAACTGGGCTGATTAAAACACTATCACTATCTAAGCTGGTATCAGTTATAGGTTCACACTGGTTTTCTAGAAACAATGTTCTTTCAGAGTCTAATATTTTTAATGTAAACTTGGTAGTAGATTCACCCGATACTGCATTATCATGTTTAATTTTTTGTTCGTTCAAATAATCAACGAAAGGAAAGTCAGAACCAAATTTTGTATGTAATGTTACATCAAATTTCAGGGCTCTGGATGTTAGGCTACAATAGCATGCAGGACCACCAGGTGCAACATATTTTGAATTATTCAGATGAATTGTATCAATAACACAATGTGAAAAAATGTCTAATTTCATTATCTACTAACACGATACTAGGATTATAAATAGGGAGAAACGAGCATCAGCATGCCATCAAAGCGTGCAAGTAGGGGTCGCAAGAAAGGCGGAAAAGGTTCTTCAGCAGTTGTTCAATGTACAAATTGTGGGCAAACTGTACCCAAAGATAAGGCAAAAAAAGTAACATCACGTTTGAGTCTAGTTGAGCACCAACTTGCTAAGGAGCTTCGGGCACAAGGAACTTACATTGCATCTCCCAGAATTCTCAAATGGTATTGTATATCGTGTGCGATTCACTTTAAGATCCTAAAAATAAGATCTGCTTCAAAAAGAAGAGAGCGCACAAAACTGCGTTAAGATATCTAGAAAATTATCATAATTGTGTATGAATGATAAATTTATCAGACATCATAGTTATTTTGAATAATTTTGATTCCAGCTAAAATTATAATTGCTATAACTATACCTACCAAAATTATACCGTATGGAAAAGATGTCTGTTTTGGATAAATCTTGTAAATGCTTCCATTATCAAATGGAGAAACTACATACATTGCGTCATTACCAAATTTAATATCAGTTATTCCACCCGAAAAAGCCTCAGCAAAAATAATTTCATTTAATTCATCACCGCCATCATAAACAAGATCCCTTAGATTTGGAGTAGAAAAAATGAATTCTGTTCTATCTGAATTTAGATGGAACTTGTAGATTTTTCCGTTATTAATATCTCCTACAAATAACCAATCTTGGTAATTCCCAAAATTATTCATATCAGGAAAAGCAATTGCAGTAACCCCAATTGTAGTATGCCACGAAAATTCTGGGTCACTATAAACAAAACCTTGAAGAGGGGGTATTAAATCACTTGTATCAATCCATGCATCAACTCTATCAGCTGGACCCATGATACTTTTCCATCCGCTATTGAACCCATTTTTTACGAGATTAATTTCATCGTAAACCAGTACACCGTTTTCAGTTTGCCATAAATATCCTGTAACAGGATCAACAGCCAATCCAAAACTGTTTCTTATTCCCACTGCAAATAATTCAACACGATTATTATCATTAGTGTGTATTTTGAATATACTTCCAGTACAGCAGGTACTTTTGATAAGGAGGTCTGTAGGATTGGAAGGAATGTTTGGTGTTCTTGTAGATTTTTGGTCATCTCCCATTACAAAATATATTTCCCCATTCTTACCCGTGGCAAAAACTCCTCCATTATGGATCGGACTATCAGCAGATAGCTCTTTGATCAAAATTGGATTAGTTAAGTTCTTTCCATCCCAATCGTACTGATAAACAGTATTTTTTGGTGGTGTGTGTACATAATATGTTGACCTATGTTCTGTAAAATATAAAAAAACATGATTGGGTGTAGTAACAATTCCAAGCAAACCACCTTCGGCATCTTGTGCTGCAGGAACAACTAAAACAGGTTCCTTATCAATCTCTCCATTTTCATTAATTCGAATTACTTTTCCTGTCATTTTTTCAAGAACCAATAAATCATTTCCAACAAAATCTATAGTTGTTGGAAAATCTAATCCACTAACAAATTTTTCAACTATATAATTATCATCAAAAACAGTTAATCCAACGTTAGCTTCAGAAAATGATAAAAAAGAAGTAAAAAAAATGATGATTGCAAAAACAGAGATGTATCGCAGCATGTTAGTTTTAAAGTATTATTGGTTTAATGCTTTTGCAGTAACAATAATTCTTTGAATGAAAGTAACGCCAGCAATTATTATCACAATAATTACAGCATATTCCATAAATCCGATTATTCCAATTATGGCAATTACGAGTAATCTTTCTGCCCGCTCACCAATTCCAATACCCTGTAACTTAATGCCTAATGATTCAGCCCTTGATCTTGTGTAACTAACTAGCAATGAAAAAGTAATTGCTAAAAATACTAAATATGGTTCAGCAAATCCACCAACCAATATTCCAAGAAATATTGCAACTTCCGCTATCTTATCAAATACAGAATCAAGAAAACCACCAGTTTTCGTTATTTTTTGAGATACGCGTGCAACTTGTCCATCAACTATGTCAAAAAAACCAGCTATGAGTAAAATAACTCCTCCTATAATTAATGCAAATTCCATGTTCATGCCATAGATGAATGCTGATGCAAATGCAAATGCCAAGCCAATACATGACCATCCGTTTGGTGAAATACCAGTTGATGCAAAGCTACTGCCTATTTTTTCAAGATGCGGTTGTAGCGAGTCACGTAAATTATTTAACAATAATATCACCTGCTTAGATTCATTGCAATAATTGTTGCTACCATTTTTGCAGCCATAGATGCAGTAGAACCGTTATCATAAGTTGGATTAAGTTCTACTATATCTGCGGCAACTATTTTTTTGTTCTTTAGTGTAGTAATTAAATCATATAATTCCCTAGATGAAATACCTACAGCTTCAGGATTGCCAACACCTGGCGCAAATGCAGGATCTAACACATCCAAGTCTATACTGAGATAAACACGGTCAAAAGTAGATGTAGCGTCTTTGAGTAATTTAGAACCGTTACCATTACGAATTTCTTTATCTGATACTGTTGCAATTTTATGTTCTTTTAGAAATGCGAGTTCCTCTTTGACAAATGCCCTTGCCCCTACATGAACAATGTTTTCAGAACCACGCTCTTCAACTATTCTCCTAAGATACGCAGCATGACTAAGTTTAATGTCTGCATATTGATCTCTTAGATCATAATGTGCATCAAATACTACATATCCAGTATCCTTCGGAAAACATGTAAAACTTCCTAAAGTAATCAAATGCTCTCCGCCCAAAATTATTATCTGCTTATCCTGTTTTTTTAATTCAGATGTTACACCCTTAACTATTTGTAACATTTCTGTTGCAACAACTGTATGCTTAGTATTACCAAGATCACTGATAGCCTCCGCTTCTAAGTCAATACCAAACTCAGGTTGAAAAATTTCAATATTATTAAATGCGTCACGAATTGCGTCAGGTCCAAATCGACAACCCGGTTTGTAAGAATGTGTTGAATCAAATGGTACACCAAAAATAGTAGCTACAGGTTCAGAATTCTCATTCGGGCTAACAATTAATGGCGAATTTGTCATGTGAAGATCCAGAAAACTCATTTTATTATACCATTATTTGTGGTCTCTGTGATAACAAAACCGCTGAATTTAGTTTTGAAACTGGTTTACCGCTTGTTTCATCCTTAATCTCCTTTACAAAGTCTTCAATAGAAAGTTGACGTATATCGCCAGTTGCTCTATCACGTACACTCAAAGTAGGAGAATTCACTTCTTTTTCTCCAATAACCAATACATAACTAATCCATTCTTTTTCCGCGTCTCGAATTCTTTTACCGATTGTATCATTTCTATCATCAATATCAACTCGAATATTTTGCTCAGTTAACTTACTAGCAAGTTCAGTAGCGAATGCTAGAAAATCATCTTTGAGAGAGATTAGTCTTACTTGTGTAGGAGCTAGCCAAAGTGGGAATTGTGGTCTTTTGCCATCTTTTACTTGTTTAGCAAACTTCTCCAATAGTGCATAGATTATTCTTTCAACAGCACCAGATGGAGAATTGTGTAAAATTATTGGGTTTTGTTGTTCATTCTTTTCATCTGTAAATGTAATTCCATAACGTTTAGCATTTTCAACATCTATTTGATCTGTTGACAATGCACTCGCTTTGCCTAAATTATCAATAAAATTAAATTCCCATTTTAGTACAAAATAAAAAAACTTCTCCTTCCACATTTCAACTAAAACCGGCTTTCCTACTTTTGAAACCATTTGTATGATTAATTCCTTATTTTTATCATAAAATTCCTCAGTAAATCTAATGCCCATTTCATAGTCATTTTCTTCAATTCCTAATCCTGACAAAACTTCGCGAGAAAGATCAAATCTTTTTTTAAGTTCGTTAATAGCCTGTGGAACATCTTTACAAAATGCATGACAATCAGGCATAGTAAATGCTCTTAGCCTCCTTAGACCAACAAGTTCGCCTGATTGCTCCCTTCTAAAACTATAGCGAGTAAGTTCATAGAGTTTGTATGGTAAGTTTTTGTATGACAGTTGAAAATCACTTGCCATTAAAAATTGCCCAAAGCATGCTGCAAATCTTAAGAAAAGATGCTTACCTTCTGAATCTATACTGTATTGCCTTGCAGGAAATCGGTTAAAGTAACTTTCCATACTTGGATGATATGAATCATACATGATTGGGGTTTCAACTTCGACACCGCCATAATCACGAATTTTATCTGTAACATATTGTTCAATTTGAGACTTGATTAGTCTGCCATTAGGATAGAATCTCATGTTACCTGAATCAGATGCAGGCTCATAATCAGCAATTGCAAGTTTTTTCATCAAATTTACATGAGGTGGTGGTTCATCTACACTTCTTTTTTTTGCAGATTCATACTTTGCAAGTATTTCTAGCTGTTTGTGATTAGAGAAATTGAATTTTTCAATTTCCTCCATTTTACCGTCAGGTGTCATGATATACCAATATGATTTGATCTTAGATTCAGAATCTAGTGCAGTGGATGTTTTTTCCTTAGCCGAGTCTTTAGAAAAAACTTTAGAGCTCTCTGCAAGTGGATGGCCCTTAACCTTAATGCTAAATGCTTTTGTCCAACCAAATGGCGCGCGCATGACTTCGATTCCAATACATGACTCTTCCATTTCTTTTAAAATTTTAAGGCCAGTACTTGGCGATGCAAGATTAGAACTCAAATGCGCGTATGGATAAAGTAATAATTTGTTACAGCCAATTTTGGTCATTGATTTCTGAATCTCAGTTATCGCGTTTTTTACTATACCAGAATCATCGTCTTTCTCAACTGCAGTAAAACACACTACAACTTCTTCTATGCTAGTTGTTTTAGGTTCAATCTCCTCTGCAGATTTAATTTCTTTTTTTGTTGGTGTATATTGAATACTATCACAATGTAATTGTAAAATACGCATCATTCACTGCCTTTTGTTTTATTATCTTGTTCAAGTTTAGCTAATCGCTTCTCAATTTCAAGTAATTTGTGAATAATGATTATGTGTGTCTTTTTAGCATCAATTCCCACAGGGCTATCTGCACTAGTAATCACTTTTTCTATCTTTGTCTTTTCATCATTCTCAACTTCAAGACTCATTTCATTATTTTTTAACTCACCTTAAAATATACATTTTGCTTTTTGGCTGGATTTATACATAATTTTTAGTTCTTAACTAGCTAAACCCAGCACCAAACTCATCACCTTTGGTTAATGGATCTATATCAGGTGATTCCTTAAGTTTTAGATACAGAAATGCTTCATTAACCAATTCTACAGCGCTGTCATGATCAAAACCATAATTCCGTTTTAGAAAATTATGATATTTTTCCAATTTATTTGGATCCTGCTCATCAAGAGATAGATTGTCCAAAATGATCATTTCAGAAATTTCCTTAATTCTTTTATTGTGCTCAGTCTCTGTCATGATTAAGATGGGTTTTAGAGACTAAAAAAATTGTGCTATTACTCATTTTCATCATGACCTAAAACATGACTTTTACAATAATATTGATCATTAATGGTACAGTAGTAAAGTGAAAAATTATCACATAATGAACAGATCGGTTTGTCATCATCCTCTGATAATTTTTGGTGATAAAATTTACGTGTCATCTTATTTTTCTAAAATTTTTTCTAATCTGATCAGAATATAGTACTATAATAGAATTAATTTCAGAAAATTCTGACGTTGATGGTTCACGTTTGTATATCTCAATGAATGATCTTATAATATATCCTTCAATCCAGCCAATGGTTTCACCATACAAGAAATCGAATGCGTGATCATAGTTCCATTTTTTTCTTGATTCCGTTTGTTCCATGGTAGGATTTGAAAACGCCTCAACCATTTTCGGTATTTCGATAGCCAAGCCATCCAAAAATTCCTTACTCAAGTGCACATTATCTCAACATTTCCAGAAGTTAAAAATTGTTCCAAAAGTTAACTTACAAATAAAATAATTCCAAAACAGGTTTATTTGACACAATTAAGGCTTTTTTATGGTTCAACATAATTTTAAAGGAAAAAACATTCCGCACATTAATCTTAATCCAGAGATGACAATTGAAGACCTGGTTGATGTTTATTCAAAATCAGGATATAATGGACGACAATTAGGTGATGCTGCAAAACTATATGCAAAAATGATAAATGATAATGCCACTATTTGCTTAACTGTTTCTGGTGCTTTAACCCCTGTTGGGTTTGGTGGAATTTTTAAATCTCTCATCGAACGTGGTTTTGTGGATTGGATAATTACAACCGGCGCAAATGTATATCATGAAGATCACTTCGCTTGGGGGCTTCCAATTAAACAGGGAAGCTTTAATGTTGATGATATGAAATTATATGAAAAAGAAATTGTTCGTATTAGGGATGTATTCATTAAATATTATGAAACGCTAGAGGCAGAAGATCAGGTAATTCAAAAAATTTTCAAAGATAGTCTTATCGATAAGCCGTTTACAACTGCTGAATTTTCAAATATTATTGGTATGATAAGCAAGAAAAGATCAAAATACCCAGAGAAAAGTTTTGTTACTACTGCATATGACTATGATGTTCCGCTTTACATATCAACTTTAAAGGATTCATCTCTTGCGCTTAATTTAGCTGTTCATAGATTAAGGGATAAAACGTACAATTTAGATTTTGTAAGAGAAATTTTGGAACAGTCATCAATTGTTTATAATTCTAAAAAGTCGGGCATTCTTGAACTAGGTGGTGGAGTGCCAAAAAATAGTGCACAACAAACTGGTCCACTGCTAGACCAAATTCTTCATCGTGATACCGGTGGACAAGACTATATCATACAAATAACTGATGCTAGGCCTGATACAGGTGGGTTATCAGGTGCTACACTGGAGGAAGGAAAAAGTTGGGGTAAAATACACGATAGTCATAATGATGTAATTACCGTGTATGCCGATACCACTATAGCATTTCCAATTATCGCCCTATACGTATTAAGTAATCAAAAATCACGAAAGCCAAAACGTCTTTACAAAAAACTGAACAAGTATTATGAAAACCTAAAAAATGAGTTTATGAAAACACCAGAAAAATTTTATGATAAATAAATATTAAAAATAAGTACTACCGTTTTTTTTGTTTTCGTCGTTTACGGGCAGCATTTTGATCTGCATATCTCAAGTGCTTACCTTTTTTTCTTAATGGCAAGATAAACTTACACTATTCCTACATAGTATTATGAATTTCCTAAAATCTATCATATCTTGCTCGTTCTAACGATCTATCATCTTTAGTTTCTTTTTTCCATTCTTTATAATGTAATTTACAGAGCACAGTCTTTTTACCGCTAGATGATACACGCAGTCCGGCATCTTCAACTTTGGAAGTATTAAGAGAACGTATCCCATCATTATCACAGCCAGAAATGTTACATTTCGCACCCTTGGAGATAATTCCCATATTCATTTTTAGTAAGTGCCAGGATAAAAATCAGAGCTATACATTTTGTTGGTTTATAAATAGTGACTACTTTTTTTGGTTAATGGGCGGTTCAAAAAACAAATCACCTGCACAAAAAGAAAAAGCACAAAAGAAGGACGCAGTAGAGACAAAAACCACTAAATCATCTAAAGAAAAACGTGTAAATGTTGATACAGTTAACATAAATGAATCTCAGGCTGTAAAATATATTAAAAATTCTAAGGTGATCACCGCACATAGTTTGGCAAAGGAGACAAATGTGAAAATTTCTACTGCAAATGCATATATTCAAAAATCAGTACAAGATGGTATTCTTAAAAGGGTGAGTGGTTTTAGTGGTCATCATATATATCAACCAGTTTCAGAATAAAGTGAAATTATATCACTAGACTTTATTTCTTTTAGAATATCTACATTATCCACTATTTTACCAATCAAACTCATAGACTTTACATTTGACGAGTCAGCAAAGAAAAAACAAATGCTGCCCTCATATGGCATAAATGCAATATCGCCTTTTTTAAATTCAGTTCTTTGGCGTTCAATTCCTGAATCTATTGTTGTTTCAATATAAATAATCGAATTCCCCATTTTGTGTGTATTACTTTGTATTGGCAAAGCTCTACTAATCAAACCAACTGTCTTTGGAGAAAGATGGCGCTTTAACTGACAAAAAAGTTTTGATTTTCCATTTATTTCGAGAACCAGGTTAACTGCTGATACAGAATTTACTACCATTTTTTCAGTATAAATCTAGTAGAATATATAACCACTTTTATAGAATTTTATGTAATTACTATGCCTGATTCAGAATCTGATGCTAAAAATAAAAAAATTGAAAACACTGAAGTTGATACTAATAAAAATGACTCATCAAAGCCAGATGTTATTGATGATAGTTTAGATAAAGCAATAGAAACGTACAAAAAAATTTTTGAGAAAGATGACATGTCAGATAAAGAAAGGGAAGAACTCGCAAATGTGTGTAAAACAATTGAGGCTCGTAAGGTGATAATAGCGTCACCAGACCATGAGCCAACAGAAATTAAAAATTCCACAAGTACAATTACTACCGGACCGCCAACATTGACTAGGTTTGAAAAAGCACGAATTATGGGTTCACGTGCATTACAATTATCACTTGGTGCCCCTCCTTTTATTGATTTTTCAAAAAATATTTCAACATCACTAGAGATTGCAATGGAAGAGTTACATCAAAAAGTAATACCAATAGTAATTAGAAGAACATTACCTAATGGTGATTATCAAAATATTCCTATTGACGAATTTCAATAGATGAATCGTCGATAAAATTTAAAAGAATAGAAAATCGCTTTAGGATTAGATGTTATATATTGGACACTGAAATAAGCAAATTAGAAAATAGTATTAGTCAAGATGAATTTCTGGTGTGCGATGAGCCAGTTATGAAAAGTGCATTAGAAATATTAGATAAAAATTCAAAAACTGATAAAATTATAATCAAAGGAAGGGGCGAATTATGTTATAATGCTGTTTCTATATGCAATATAATCACAGAAAATATACTAAAAGGAAAATCAAAAATTCAAAATATTACTGTAGGTAGTGAGTTTTTAGATGATGGGCAAATGATCTCAACAATAGAACTGGTTCTAATAAAAATTAATTAATTAAAAAACACTGCCAGGTCCTTTTAAAAGCATATTTTCACATTCTTTACATACTTCATCATCAATATTTGATTCTAAATTATGATGAATGTCACATATCAAAAGACTTGATTTTATGTAATTACATAACCCAATAAATTTTGACAGACTTGAAGGCGTGTATGCCTTATCAGAAGCTAGATTTTCACAGATATCAGTTAACATTTCAGTAACTTGCTTCTCTTCCGATAATTTCTCTATTAATTCAGGATCACCACGTGTTCCACGAATATAATTACTAACAGCAGCTTGTGTAACGCCTAGCATTTTCGATATTTCATCTTCATGTATATTATATTTTTGAGAAAGACGCTTAGATAATATGGCACGCAACGCAGGAATTAATGTCCTAGACTCTATCTCAGCTGGTAATAACATGTTACAAAATTCATTTAATAAATTATTTAAATGTAGTATATGAAAAATGATTCTACAATAGTGAAAAAATTAAGGATTGTGCTATAAATTGGCTAACGTGATTATTAATGATATTTTCAAATTATGCCAACATTCTTTATTGATTCTAAATTAGGTAATCATGTTGAATGAAGAATTCAAAAATCTATATCAAATTTTAGATGAGTCTGTTTCAGGATGCTATTCGCACCATATTTCATTATCTGGTGGGCTTGATAGTAGTATCATATCATTTTTTTTACAATCAAGAAAAATTGACGCAATAAGCATAATAGCTGATGGGTTTTCTGGGACAGATTTAATGTATTGCCAGACTATTGCAAAAAAATTTGGATTTCCATTAACGCTGAAAATGGTAAACATTGAGGAAATCATAACAGCCATTGATGAAACAATTAAGATTTTACAGGTTTTCAATAACATTGAAATACGAAATTCTGTTGTCATGTATTTAGCATTAAATGCAATTAAAAAAGAAGGGCATAAAGCAATCATAACAGGAGATGGTGCTGATGAACTATTTGCAGGATACAATTTTTTTTTAAAAATAAGTGAGGCTGAACTTGAAGAAAGACTAAAACGATTATGGAAAACAATGCATTTCCCAACGCAAAAAATTGCAAAGTCATTAGGAATAAATGCTGAATCTCCATTCCTTCATGAAAAAGTGATAGACTTTGCCAAATCTTTACCTGTAAATTATAAAGTTAAAGTTGAACATGGGCAAAAATATGGAAAATGGATACTTCGTAAATTATTTGAAAACAAGATCCCAAAATCAGTTGTTTGGAGAAAAAAAGTAGCTATGCAAGATGGGGCAGGTACATCTGGACTCGTTAACATGTTTAATAATATAATATCTGATGAATTTTTTAAGGAGGAAACAAAAAAAATCATTGATGATGATAAAGTCTCGATTAAATCAAAAGAATCATTGTATTATTACACAAAATATAGAAAATATTTTGATGCTCCAATAAATCTTCATTCTTCGGAGTTTAAATGTCCTAATTGTATGTATAAAATAAAACCCGATTCAAAATTTTGTCGTATGTGTGGCTCATTTCCTATCTAAACATTTTTTTTGTATTTTTTTGGTTTTTTCACAAAAATTTTTCTGCATCCATTACAACAAAAAAAGTATTTTTTTCCATCAAATTCATGAATTAGCGCAATATCTTCATCCATTTCTATTCCACAAACAGGGTCAATAGGCACATATAATCACCTTCATGTAATCTATAAGTATATTTTCCTATTAATCATATTTTTGGTTGCTGAAAAAAACAAAATTTTTGTTAGCCTATATTTATAATGAAACCAAAAACAAGCAACACACCAGTAAGTCTACTAAAAACTAGCGTAGAACTCATGACTGGAATCATTTTGTTCAACTCATTATACCCATGTTTTAGTTTTTGGCCAGACTTTATCACCATAGGAATGGTTCCAAGAATGATCAAGCAAAAAATAGGGAAAACGCCTATTACGACAGCAACGATGGTTACACTGTAAACAATTATTGGAAATATCCAAAAAAATGTACATGCCTTTTGTTTTCCCAAATTTATCACAAGTGTTTTTCTTCCTTTTGACTTGTCTGCATCATGATCTGGAAATGAGGTAATAAACAACACAAGTGATGATAATACCCCTACAACAATTCCGCCCAATATGACGGATTCTGAAATCTGAGATGTTTGAACAAAGTAAGTTCCTATAACAATCATAGTTCCCTTTATGGCAACAAAAACTTCTGCCAACCCCCAATCAACAATTTTAGTTGAGTAAAAATAAATCGACACTACTGCAAAACCAAGTATTGCTCCAATAATTATGCCATATGTAATAACAAAATATATTCCAATTACAGTGCCAAATACCAAAAAGGCAATGCCTGCTGCATAAACTTGTACAGGTTTTAACAAACCCTCAGGTAGAACGCCAGAACCACCGCTCATTTTTGTCCTTTGAGTTACTGTGTCTATCTTACGCTTAAAATCCCAATAATCGTTAAGCAAATCAACACTTGCATGAAGGGCAAGCACACCACCCATTGTCAACGCTGCATCAAATATTGTTATGCTACCAGTATGCCACCAAGTAATTGCTAAACCTACGGCTACTGCTATTACTGACGCTAATAAAAAACGGATGCGAATCACACGTAACCAGACAGAAATCATTACACTAAAGATTCAGTACTTACACTAATTGGTTTTCTTCCCATAAATCCAGCATCCTTTTCATGCCAAAATTTAATCTCAGTTTCCCCTTCTTTCCAACAAAGCCAAATTTCCTCGTTAAAGCGTCTTGCAGGGAAATCAAGTAAACCCTCATCAAGCCCTTTTAGTATAACTCCAGTGCTTTCAAGATCCTCTATTGATTGATAAAATTTGGAGACTGTAGAGTTTAATTTTTGCTTCAAAGTGGCATATTCTGCTAAAGAGCTTGTTACTGATACGTTTGTGGCTAATTCTTGCTCCGTCTTAACAATCTCATCCTTTAGCTTTTTTGCATGGTTAAATTTCTCAATAACTGTAGGAAGAATTTTGTTTGCTTCGTTGATTGTAAAGTATGGTGCCAATAAACTGGATTAAATCATGAATAATTTAAAGCATGAACAATCTTATCACTTAAAGTCGTCTTTGCCCACCCAGCCATCTTTACTGTCAGGTTTTGACTGTGGTTCTGGTGGTGGTGGCTCCCTGTATTTTGGTGGTTCTGGTACTTGTTCGCTAGTGAAAAACTGTCCTAGATGATCTTTTTCAGCCGGTTCCGGTTCCAATCCGGCATTTTTGCGTCTATATTTTCTTAACATGCGCGGAATTATTCTT